>Ga0228663_1000312_pt1 | contig 18556 bp, 18 predicted proteins | sample 77DmetaG_FD_183630 | JGI IMG/M metagenome (GOLD analysis project Ga0228663, IMG submission 183630) | Seawater microbial communities from Monterey Bay, California, United States - 77D | ecosystem: Environmental > Aquatic > Marine > Coastal | place: USA: California | collected 2016-10-07
AAAGAAAACGTCCTTAGAGGTGTATAGCCGTCCTCGTGTCAATGGTATTAATGCAATTACTATACGCGAAGGAGATACCTTGCTTGAAGCCAAACTCACTAATGGCGAGCAAGACATCATGCTTGCTGTACGCAGCGGTAAAGCAATTCGCTTCCCAGAGACAAAGGTTCGCTCTATGGGCCGCAGCGCTTCTGGTGTAAGAGCCATTACTGTAGATCATGAAAACGACGAAGTTGTTGGAATGATTGTAGTGAAAGAAGGCGACGGATTTGACGTCATGGTCGTGAGCGAAGCTGGCTACGGTAAGCGTTCTTCTCTTGAGGATTACCGGATTACCAATCGCGGTGGCAAAGGTGTCAAAACCATTACTGTTACAGAAAAGACCGGCGAATTGGTCTCGCTTAAAGCGGTCACAGACGAAGATGATTTGATGATCATTACGAAGAAAGGTACTATGATCCGCATGGGTGTAAATACGTTGAGAGTAATGGGTCGAGCTACACAAGGTGTCCGATTAATCAACCTTCGTAAAGGCGATGAAATTGCTTCAATTGCGAAAGTTCCAGCTTCTGAGGAAGAAGAGGAACTGCTTGATGCGGAAGGAAATGTAATCGTGGCCACAGAAGGAGAGGAGGGTGCAACGGCACCGGAAGCTCCAACTGAAAGCGAAGATTAATACCAGTATTTTGAACCATGGCGCGGTGTTTGTTCTTTTAGAGACACTTACATTTGTGAGCCTATTTAAAAATTGAAACTAAAGACAATGAAAAAAGTACTCGTCGCCTTAACGATGACCATGACATTAGGACTTTCTGCTCAAGAAGCTCCTAAAGTTACCAGTGCAATCATCGCATTAAGAGGCAATGAATTGGTAGAAGCGAAAGGCTTCATAGATGAAGCAACTGACATCATCGCTAGTAAGAACCAAGCTGAGATTAAAGAAAAAATCTTATCGAAGTTTTACTACAACAAATCTTTAATTTATTCTAAGATTGCTGCTTCTCCTGATGCTGCTACTAAAGCGCTCGACGAAAATGCAAATGATGTAGCTGCGCAAAGTATTTTGGATTTAATCAAGTTTGAATCTGCAGCGAAAAAGCAGCCTTACACTGATGATGCCATTCAAAACATTCCTAACATTGCTTACAACTACCTTATTGAGGCAAGCGCTGCTTACGAGTCGGGAGATTATGAAGGCGCTTACCATGGTTACATGAGTGCTTTTGAGCTGAAGAAAAATGAGCTTCTAGGTGAGTTTTCTAGTCTCGATACAGGATTGTTATTCAATGCCGGTATCATCGCTGGGCAATCAGGTAACATAGAAGCGAGTGTAGAAGCATTCCGCAGCTGTTTAGATTTAGGATATAAAGGCATTACCTATACGGCTACTTACGTAACAAGCGGTGCACCCCAGCAATATCCAAATAAGACTGCTATGGAGAAGGATTTAGAACTTGGTTTAGCCACTGATCCTGTAGTAGGTGATGATGTTCGTCCTAGTGTTTATATCAGCTTAATCAATGCTTACAAAAAGTTAGAGGACGAAGAGAATTATACACTCACCTTGAGCGAAGCAAGAGCAAATTACCCTGAGAATAAGGATTTACTTGACATTCAGTTGCAGTCTTTCCTCGACAATAAGGATTATGACGGTGCATTAGCCAACCTTGATGAAGCGATTGAAAAGAATCCTACTAAAGGAATTTACCATTTTGTGAAAGGAAATATTTTACAAACTGAGTTGAAAGATTTAGATGCGGCGCTAACTGAATACAAGCGTGCGGTAGAATTGGATTCGACGTTGAGCGATGCAATGTATATGTGTGGCTTAGTTTACATTGATCGTGCGAATGAGATTACTGAACAGATGAATAACCTAGGTTTAAATGAAACGCGTAAATACAATGCGTTAAAGGACAAGCAAAAAGGTGTTTTCGAAGAAAGTCTGCAGTATTTCGAAAAGTCGTACGAAATGAATCCTAACGATATGGATATTGTTCGTGCACTCATGGAGGTTTACAGAAAAGTAGGTGACTACCAGAAGTCTATGGACATGAAAGCGGTCATAGAGTCTGCAGGCGAATAGCACAATCAAATAAACACAGGAGAACCTCAGTATAGACTACTGGGGTTTTCTTTTGCCTTTTTTACATTTAGGTTATAATATATATTATGTTAAATAGTGTTTTAGTAAAATAGGCATGCTACCCTGTTATAGGTTTTGAGCCACGTTTCATTGTACCCTTAGTCTTACTGTAATTATCCTTTGAACGGGCCATTTGATCCTCGTAACGCGGATCCGGAATAACAGCCAGCTTATACAAAGCCGAAGCCTCAATGCTGTAAAAGCCAAATTCTTCAACTACACGGCCTTGAACCTTGTAAAGTCCTTTACCGCGGAATGGAAATTGAGCGGCAATGTTTGGAAAATGTACGCTATCAAGAAAATCACCGTTCTGATCTATGAATGTGGCAAAATTCATACGGTCCCCTTTTTGCGTCTTCGTATCCTTAACCGTAACCAGGTATCCGTAGCCAATCACAAAATGTCCTAGCTTCTCTGGCAATTCTATGGCTGTAGTCCCTTGATCCATAGGTTCATCTGCTAATAAAAACGGATCAGCTAATGGGAATCCTAGCAATTCTATTTCATCGAAAGCCCGCTCTAATGCAGATTGCTCTAACAGCGGAACCTTATAGTCGTGTGAACTGACCGTTCCTTTAAACAGACTGGGCGACGCAGCGGGCACAGCGGACTGTTTATGTCCCTTTAACATGTGGTGCGCTTCCCACAATAACGTTTGTTTAGCAATACCTGTAAACCTAAAGGCGCCTATTCTAATGAGTAGTGTTAACTGTTCGATGCCAATGGAAACGCGGTCTATAAAGTCTGTAAGATTATGAAAAGGGCCTCCCTCCTGTCTTTCTCGACCTATGGTCACTCCTACGGTCTCATCTAAGCCGTGCAGCAAAACAAACCCCAAATAAATTATGGTTCCGCGAATGACCGTAGGGTAATCGCCCTGCTGTACACACGGAGCTTCCACTATTCCGCCAAGTTTTCTGGCCTCGTGTACATAAAACTCAGTACTGTAAAAACCGCCAAAGTTATTGATGACAGCCACCATGTACTCCAGAGGATAATGTGCTTTCAAATAGAGGCTTTGATAACTTTCAACAGCATAAGAAGCACTGTGTCCCTTAGCAAAAGCGTAGCCTGCAAAACTTTCTATTTGACGCCAAATATCTTGTGCCAATTCAGAACCATACCCGCGCGCTTCACAGTTTTTAAAATACTGATTTTCAACACGTTTAAACTCTTCTCTTGAACGAAATTTACCAGACATGCCACGGCGTAACACATCGGCTTCGCCTAAGGACAAACCGGCAAAATAATGGGCCACTTTAATCACATCTTCTTGGTATACCATCACCCCAAACGTATCTGGCATGATATCAAGTAATACAGGATGTGCATCTTGACGCCGCTTCGGATCTGTAAAGCGCAATATATATTCGCGCATCATACCGCTGTTACTAACCCCTGGCCGAATAATGGAGCTTGCCGCTACTAAACCTAAGTATGTATCCACCTTTAATTTCTTAAGCAGCATACGCATCGCGGGCGATTCGACGTAAAAACAGCCCATAGCCCTACCATCGCGCAAAATAGATTTGATTTTCTCATCCTGCTTGAATGCCTGTAAGTTTCGGATGTCTAAGAGTATATCTTCTGGTTTGTTTTTATGGACGATGTGTAATGCATCTTGAATTTTTGAGAGCCCGCGTTGACTAAGGATGTCGAATTTATGAAGTCCAATATCTTCTGCTACAACCATATCAAATTGCGTTGTTGCAAAGCCTTTAGGCGGTAAAAAAGTCCCAGTATGGTAATGTATACTCTTTTCAGCGATCAAAATCCCTCCAGCATGGATGCTTAAATGACTTGGAAAACCCTGTATATAAGTACTGTAACGCAGTACGAGGTGACCCAACTGGTCCAATTCATTGCTACTAAACTTCCCCCTACTCAATTTATCGATCTCATGTTTAGGCAGACCAAACACCTTCCCTAGTTCACGAACTACCGCACGGTATTGAAACGTGTTGTAGGTTGCTAATAGCGCGGTGTGCGGAAAGCGTTTAAAGATGTATTGGGTAATATCGTCTCGATCACGCCAGGAAAAATCAAGATCAAAATCTGGAGGAGATGTCCGGTACAGGTTGATGAAACGCTCAAAATACAAATCCAATTCAATGGGGTCTACATCGGTTATTTTCAACAAATAAGCGATAATACTATTTGCTCCACTCCCACGCCCAACGTAGAAGTATCCGCGTTTTTGAGCATAGTTTACAATGTCCCAATTGATCAAGAAGTAGGATACAAAGTTCTTCTTTGCAATCAGTTCCAGCTCTTTCTCAATACGCTCCTTTACTTTGAAATCTACCGTTGGATAACGATAAGGTATACCGTCGTAAGCCAATTTTTTAAGCAGGCGTAAATCCTTCTGTTTTGAACCGGTATAGGTCTGTAAGTTCAGTGAGGCTTCATCTGGCAACAAGACATTACAGTCCTCTAGTACTTGCTGAGCCTGGCGTAGTAAGTACGGTACTTCAACATAGGCACTCCGTAATTCATCGTTAGACAGGTACCGATCGTCTTCTTTCGCTTGTTTGTCCTTTGAGAGTTTGCTCAGCAAGGTATTTTCATCAATTGCACGCAGTAAGCGATGTGCATTGTGGTCTCGCTTTCCCCTAAAAGTTGCCGTAGGCATCGCAATGAGTTTATGTTGACGATGAATATGCGGCGAAAGATGTAGGAAGCGCAACTGGTCTACCCCTACTCCTATAAGTTCGTTTGGTGCTAGTGGCGTATTGGGCGGAAGACTTTCTAAAGGATAAATGATCCAGGCGTCTTTAAGTGCTGCGACTGGAGCGCGCGATGAAAAGCGCTGCTTTCGATGGAGATGTTCTGATAGGTGATCATTGATCTGGCGAAAGCCTTCCCAATTTTTAGCCAATGCCACATAACAGGGTGTTATTCCATTTCGGAAATCTACTCCAATGACCGCACGCTTTTTAGCGTGATTGCGTAAAAGGTAGAGCACGGTCATGCATGCCGAAGTGTTATTAATATCAGTGATAGCCATCGTGGTCCATGGCTCGCTTTCGAAGAAAGCGAGCCACTCTTTGGGCGAAAGCACCCCGTAACGCAAGCTGTAATAACTGTGCGAGTTCACTAACATCTCTTCTGTTTTTTTTTCTAGAAACCTAAATCCAACTTGCGTTGACGTGCCTGAGTCATACCCATTCCTTGTAGGCCAAGGTGGGTGTGAATTTCATAATCGTATTCTGCAACCAAACGTTCTCCAATGGGCCTAAGTAATTCAGGTCCGTTGCTACTGGAATTTTTTATTGCCGCTGCTATTGGATAAGCATTAAGTTCTTCAGCAGGATATGGGGAAAGTAAATCCGTTACCTCTGCTAATGGCGTCGTAGGGTCTAACCAAATAGATTCATCTTCTTCATTGAGAATTACAGGTGATCGGTGATGATCGATAGTAGCTGTGATCTTATTGCTCACCGTTGTAATAATCGCAAAACTATCCACCATCTCGCCGGTATCTGGGTTTACCCAGGTATCGTATAATCCTGCGAAAGCGAAAGGAGCTCCATCCCTTTTATAAATGACGTACGGTTTTGACAAACGCTCTTTTTGTGGTCCCTCTATAAATCCATCTGCCAGTACTAGACAGCGTTTAGAGCGAATACTCTGGCGGAAGGCCGGCTTTACCGTAATACCCTTTGCACCGCGATACGTAGGATTGTTTTCTTTGTTGTGATCCCCTTCTGAACGAGCATTAAAAAGGTAAAATGGTTTCTTCGCCCAATACGGAGTAAATCCAAACTGGTAATGCTTTATACGGTCGGAATATTCCTGTGTAATCACAGGTGCCAATGTTCCTATACCAATATTAGTATTTGGTGTAAAGAGTTCTGGACGCTCTACGAGCGCACTGAACCGCTTCTCTACGGCCTTTACTTTGCTAATAGCTACATATCTACCACACATATTCTCTATTTATCTACGTTTACTGATGTCTGTTTGCTAAAAGTGGTGGTGGCTCACCGTTAAACGGATTTGTCCTTCCTATGGTTTTAGCACCTAGAGAAACGGCACGCAACACTGAACGGTCGCCAAAGCGTTGTCGTATATGGTCCATGGCACTGTAGAGTTTACTGAGCTCCTCGCTCTCTTCAAACAAATTCATCTGGTACCCACCGCCTACTAAATGGGAGAAACGAACACCCACCAAACGAACGAGTAATCTACGTTCAAAGAGTTTTTGAAAAAGCTCCTTGACTTTAGGAATGAGAAGGTGGTCTGCCGCTGTATATGGTATACGCGCCTGAAGCGTATGGGTATTAAAGTCTGAATACCTGATTTTAACAGTAATACAAGAAGTAAGCTTATCCCCACGACGCAGCTGATAAGCAAGATTCTCCGTCATAGCGACAATAATTCCTTCAAGTTTAACCACATCTATGGTGTCCTTAGCAAAAGTGCGTTCTGTTGAAATACTCTTGCGCTCTTGATAAGGGACAACCGGGCTTTGATCAACGCCCTGAGCCTTATGCCAAATCACAGCACCGTGCTTACCCATAACACTTTGCATCATCTCCAATGGCATTTCTTGCAACGTTTGAATACGACGCACCCCCAGATTTCGAAGAGTCTGATAGGTCTTCTCACCCACCATGGGAATCTTACGAACCGATAAAGGTGCTAGAAATGGACGCTCCAGCCCTTTTTTAACGAAAATCTTGTTGTTTGGCTTCGCTTCCCCTGTAGCGACCTTACTAACCGTTTTATTTAAGGACAAACCAAAACTAATGGGTAATCCTGTTTCATTAATTACACGGTCTCTTAGTTCACTGGCAAATTTGAAGTTTCCAAAAAAACGATCCATACCTGTGAGGTCGACAAAAAATTCATCTACTGATGTCTTCTCATAGACAGGTACTTCTTCTTTAATGACATCCGTTACTAAGTTTGAGAATTTACTGTAGTTCGCTGAATTTCCTCGAATGATAATGGCCTCAGGGCAAAGAGAGCGAGCCATACGCATGGGCATAGCAGAATGTACTCCGAACTTCCTCGTCTCATAACTACACGCTGCAACTACCCCACGATCACCTGTCCCTCCAATGAGTATAGGCTTACCGTTTAAGCGGCTATCCATCAGCCGCTCAACGGAAACGAAGAACGTATCAAGATCCATATGTAGGATGGAACGATCCATGAATTCAGAGGTATTTAGTTAAGTAAGGACCTACCACAGGCACTTCGAGCGGCTCTAAGGCCGCTCAAAAACACAATTGGATGAAGTTCTTTTTAAGCGTTAATTAGTTGTCCTTAAGATGATTCATCTCTTTTTTGAGGTCTGCCATCATATGCATGATCTGAGACATTTCCTGGCCTGTGCCTGCTGCTGGGAGTTCAAAACTAGTATAACCAACCGCTTTCCATACCTCTACTAAGCGGTCTACAGGAACAGTATAGGGTGCAAACTGTGGATTATCCGATTTCAGCATTAATTCACCAATGTGAAGGTTATTAATGACACGCTTGTAAACAACACCTTCGTCTTTCGTAATCAAAACATGACACTCATCATTACGAATAGATTTCCAATCTTGGATATATTCTGTAATGACTTACGATCCAGGCTTGATAGGAAGCATACTCTCCCCTCTAATTTGAAACACTCTATAAGTGCGATCCTGGGGTAGTTCAGGAAAGGGCATGGAAAAACGCGGTAATGCACCAATATAATCGGCATCACCATAGCCACTAAGATACCCTGCAGAAGCTTTGACAGGAACTAACGTTCCTAGCTCTCTCTCATCTGTACCGTCAACTACAACTGGTAATATACGTAACTGAGCACCACTGATATCTGCTTTAGGGATACTGCTCGATCCCGAAAGATCCTTATTGACAAAATCGTCCAAGCGTACCTGAAAGTAAGCAGCTAGATGCTGTAGCGTATGCAGACGGGGCTCTGCCCTACCTTCTTCATACGCTCCTATCATGGCGCGTTTCACACCAATTTTAGTAGCCAGTTGCTCCTGTGTGAGCGCCTCCTTCTTACGAAGGAACTTAAGGTTGTTTTTTACGTAATTCATAAGGCCGTATCTTTAGTACGTCAACAAAAGCAAGAGAATGTTTTTCATTGACTATGCTAATTTAGTTAGAATTCTAATATTTTCATCATTACTGATGCTAATTTTTTTTGCACGTGGATTTAGAGTACGCCTTAAATGAAATAGATAGCGCTAAAGAATGGCATTACGCGCCTCTAGTAGCAGAAGGATTAGAAAATCCCATAGCACTTAATGCTATTATCAAACGGGCCTTTAACGGTACTAAGAAAGAGCGGATGCGCGGCTGTTGGATACTGCACCATATTAGCGACACCAGGCCTGAACTCTTTTACAAGAAGGAACGGGAAATGATTGCCCAATTGGACCAAATGAAGACTGACGCCGAGGCGAGATTTATTCTACGCTATTATTCAAAATACCAACTTCCTAGGCACGATGAGCGCGAAGGCCAATTGCTCGATTTTAGTTTCGATGCCATTATTGCGCCCAGTCAAGCCGCAGCACCCAGAGTATACGCAATGAGTATTGTACATAGGATGGTAAAAAAGTACCCGGAACTGGCATCAGAATTGGCACAAAGTATAGAAATGGCTTGTGAACACGGTACACCTGGCATGAAAAGTCGGGGCGGTAAAATTCTAAAAGACCTCGCTAAAAAAGGCCTACTCTAAAGGATAGCCCGCCATGGCATTTCCTGCCAGAAAACCGCCGGTCCAAGCCGCTTGAAAATTGAATCCTCCTGTGATTCCATCAATATCTAGAATTTCGCCGGCAAAATAGAGGTTCGTACAAACCCGAGAACTGAATGACTTAAAGTCGACATCGCGAAGATCTACCCCACCTGCCGTTACAAACTCATCCTTAAAAGTACTCTTCCCGGAAATTTGGAATACAGCGCAACACAGCTCGGAAACTAAATGCTTAAGATCTTTTCCTGACAGATCGCCCCAAGTCGCTGTACTTTTTATACCAGCACCGGCAACCATTGACTTCCAAAGACGAAGTGGAATACCATAATGTGCATGGTTTCCGATTCTTTTTTTACCGCTATGCTTCTTTTCTTCATTGAAATCTGCCAGCACCTCATCTTCATCACGACCTATCCAATTAATCATAATTGGGAAACGATAGAAACGATCATTAAGCTCTCTCGCTCCCCAGGCGCTAAGACGCAGGATTGCTGGCCCAGAAAATCCCCAATGCGTAATAAGTAGTGGACCAGATGCCTCAAGATCAGAAGCGGCAACTTGAACGGTTGCATTCGGAACACTAATGCCACTTAACCCTTTAATGCGCTCGTCTTTGCTGTTAAAAGTGAATAAAGAAGGTACTGCAGGAATTATTTTATGTCCTAATTTTTTCAAGATATCCCAAATAGCTTTTGAAGATCCAGCACCTATCATTAACTGGTCCGTAACATAGGTTTGTCCGTGTAGGGTAAGTACTTCCCAACGTTCATCTTCACGCTGAGTAAATGACTTAACACCAGAACTTGTATGCACCTTAATGCCAGTAGCATCCGCAATCTCCTTAAGGCAATCTGCAATGGTTGCAGAAGAATCTGTAACCGGAAAAACGCGGTTATCGGGTTCAATTTTCAACTCTACTCCCCGATCGGCAAACCACTCCATGGTATCGCCAGGCTGGAATTTATGAAACGGCCCCAACAATTCTTTCTCACCTCTAGGGTAATGTAAAACCAATTCACGTGGATCAAAACAAGCATTAGTCACATTACAACGGCCGCCACCAGAGATTAATACTTTCCCTAAAACATCTTTTCCTTTTTCAAGAATGACAATGTTTGCCTCCGGTTGTGCCTCTGCACATGCTATGGCTGCGAAATACCCGGCAGCTCCTCCTCCAATAATGATTACCTGTTCTGACACATCTCAAAATTACGATAAAGTGATGCATAAATTCGATGTTTCAAAAATAACATTTACCTACATTTGAAAACAAAACGATCGCAATATGAACCTAAGAGAAGCACTAGAAGAGTCCCTTCGTAAGCGCCCATTTATCGAGGAGGCCCTTAGCGAAGATTTGATCAATCTTAGTTCGCTAGCCCGCATGATAAAAGGAGATATTGAGCAACTTACTGGTAAGGAGATCAAAGAAAGTGCTGTGGTCATGGCTATTCGGAGACGAGAGCCGCGGCTTCAATTTAAAATGCAGCATAAACTGCAGCAGTTTATCGGCACATTAGGCGATATCATCGTTCGCTCGAATTTAGTGGCTTATACCTACAAGAAAACGCCGTCATTACCCTCGAAACAGGCGCAATTCATATCCTATATTGCGGAGCTACAAAGTGGTTTTCACAGCTTCACAGGCGGCATGGAAGAAACTACAGTAGTCGTTAGTGAAGATTACACGATTGCACTAGAAAAAGCGATGACCGGTGAAAAATTAATAGATCAAACGAATGATTTAAGCTCTATAACTCTTCGTTTACCCGATAGCAGCTCAAAGGTGATCGGTCTCTATTACTTTTTCTTCAAGCATATCGCCTCTGCAGGCGTTCCCATTAAAGAAATTATCTCCACCACTAATGAAGCTACCTTCATTGTTCACAACAAAGATGTCAATGCTGCATTCGCGATAATTAATACTATCAAGAAGCCATTGTAGAAAACCTTTTGTTATTCACAATATTTGCGAATAAGATGTAAGCTTGCCAGTTTAATTGGACTAATCTTAAAACCATAATTATGGAAAATCATGTTCAATTAATTGGGAATCTAGGAATGACTCCAGAATCCAAACAAATCAACAACACGCTCCGCACCTCTTTCAGCCTGGCCACGAACACGGTATATAAAGATGCTGAGGGCTCTAAAAAGACCATGACCGATTGGCACAATGTCGTTGCCTGGGGTAAACTAGCGCAAACTATGAATGAGTACCTTAAAAAAGGTGACAAGGTGGGTATCGCTGGTAGATTGGTTACGCGCAGCTATGAAGACACGGGGGGACAGAAAAAGTACTTTACTGAAGTCGTGGCTAAGGATCTACTTTTGCTTAGTAAAAAGCCAGCAGACGTTTAACTAATGTGGTACTCCCCAGCATAGCTGTTGGGGAGTTTATCCTACTATTAATCCATTTTCAAAAACCACTGTTCCCAAGACCGCTGTTATGGGCTGCCCGAGTACTAAAGGTGCAGATAAGGCCATTGCCGTACCATCACTCTCTTTCATGCGTGGACGGGATGCTAAATCACCTAATTCATCCACCATGTAATACATCCCTTGCGCATGACCGTTTACATAATAAACTCTTTTGATAGCAACATCTACACGCATTCGAGCATATAAAACACCCGTGAACACCCATTCTAATAAGCCTTTTTTATTCTTTGGTAATTCATCATAAACCGCGGACGGAGTATCATCCGATTTCAACAATGCAACCATGGCGTTCAATCCAAATAAACGTGCCTTCATGCGCTCAAAATCGTCAATACTGACACCGCTTTCGAAAAGTACATTAGGAATGCCTTGGGCCATAAGGTAATCCCCTACTGCCGTTGGATAAAATTCATCGCTGTAGCGTCCAATTCCATTCAATGGCATCTGCAATGAACTTAAGGCATTACCGACACGATTCATTAATGCTCGACGCACGGGGGTAATTTCCCTAGATTCGTTAGAAGAAGGTACTAGGAATGATGTATGGGCAGGCTCATTATTTACATGAAAAATTGATCGCTGATCGTGGAGGTTGAAACACAACTCAGGTGAATTCATCTTAATCCATCCAATGAGCTTTGCGCTTTCAATGGTTTGAAAGGCTCGGAAATCTCGATTCAAATCTATGGAGAGCCCGTTTCGACGAGTAAACCGAACATATGCATCAGGATTAATAACCGGTATGATATGTATGGAGTAGTCACTTAAATCCATTTTATTCCGCGTATAGAGATCTATGAGCGAAAGCAACATGAATACACCTGTAGTCTCGTTACCATGCATGCCGGCCCACATGCAAATGCTACGCGAACCCGTACCTAAGGTTGTATTCAAAATGGGACGTTCCTCAGAAGAATAACCGATAATTTCCCAATTAAACGCCGTCAACAATTCGTTGTATGGCATATACCACTGGTTATCAGATAAATATTTAGAATCGGAGGCTTGGAACATTCCCGTAATTTTAAAGGTGAAGTTAACGCACAAACGCGAATTGCTCATCTATTATCTACGTGCTATGAAAAAAATCACTATCGCTTGTCTCACGATGCTAATGCTCAACTCTGCTTGCACCCAAGAAGAACAGGTGCTCAACATTGGTTTCGGAAGCTGTAATGAACCGGATCAAACCCAACATCTACTACCTACGCTCAACAAAGCGCTAGATAGTCTAGATCATTTCATTTGGCTTGGAGATAATATTTATCTTAATAATGAGCAATGGAACAGCTATGATAGCACAATGGCCAGATATAAGTCTGTTTTTGGTCAGCCTGTATTTCAAGACCTATTGAGCAAAAGCAATCATTTAGCGATATGGGACGATCATGATGCAGGCCCAAACGATTGCGATCTATCTACTTTTTCGGGCTTTTCAACTACGATGAGGGCATTTAAAGACTTCTGGAAACCTGATTATCCACAGCCCAATACGCACAGCTATTACGGTCGAACCACTGCTGCAGGGGGTCTAGTAGATATCTATCTCCTCGACAATCGCAGCTTTAGAACTCATAAAGATGCATCTAATGCTACCGTTTTCGGTGTTGAACAGTTGAATTGGTTCCACAGTACACTGAGCCATTCAACAGCTAAAGTGCACATCATTTGTATGGGAGGACAGCTGTTAAATACTGCTGAGGTATTTGAGAATATGAGTAATTACCCTAAAGAACGTGCCTTACTGTTGAAATGGCTCTCCAAATCGCCAGGAAAGCCCATTGTATTAACGGGCGATCGCCACAGCGGTGAAATCAATAAAATGGTGATTGACGGTAAGTCTATCATTGAAGTATGCGCCTCACCACTTACGGCTAATGCGCATCCCCACCACTACGAAAATAACAGCACCCGAATACACGAGAAGACAACCGATACACAACATTATGGGATGTTACAATTGAAACTTCTCGATGCAGATCAAGTACGCTTGCAAACAGGGCTCTATGATTCAAACGGAACGGTCCTGTTTTCGCATCGTGAAACACTATAATTTATAGGTACAAATATCTATACATCAGTATTTTAAGTCCTTTTTAATAAAGTTTCACTTTTCATAATTATCGTTGGAACGATCTGAGGGTTGTTTCCCGAAATAACAACTGTAACACCTTGTTTCATATGTTGCAAATTTATTACATTTGTAACTATGGAAGCGATTGTACAACGTTTAAAAGCCTATATGGAACTTGAAGGGCATACACCTTCTAGCATGGCAAATGCGCTTGGAATGAACCGATCTACTCTAGTACATATTCTTAACGGGAGGAACAAACCTAACCTCCAACTCATACAAAAATTGTGTGCTTTTGATGACGACCTAGACCTTCGTTATATACTTACAGGAGCTCGGTCGAAAAAGAATAACACCGTCCCTCTCGAAGCGGTTCGCGCTAAACCCATCGCAGTACCAGTCCCTTCCCCCACCCCTTCTCAAGAGACAAAACAGAAATTGTTGGTATTAAATCCCAATGGAACATGGGAAACCTATACCAAAGAAGCGTAAGTCAACGTATATTTGTGCAGAATTCACAGAGATTATGACAGCAAAGAATAAGGTATTAATCGGACTCGTTATCGCAGCGCTCATTTCGCGCATTGCGCCACATTACCCTAATTTCACTGCTATGGGCGCTCTAGCGTTCATGGGCGCGCATCAGAACAAAACTCTTTTCAAGATTTTGGCGTTGACTTTTGGTGTTCTAATGGTCACTGACGTATTCATCAATAACCTAATCTACCCCTCAGGATCCTTCGTCTTGATGTACAAGGGCTCTATTTGGACTTATGCTGGATTCATTATTTACGCTGTAGCCGGGCATTATGCAAAAGGTGGCACAAAGAGCATCGTGGCGCTTATTATTGGCTCCGTCGGCTTTTTCTTACTAAGTAACCTCGGAGTTTTTTTGAGCGAGTTCAGTCTTTTTCCTAGAACAATCTCAGGATTAATGGCCACCTATGCGGCAGGCCTTCCCTTCTATGCACCAGAATTGATCTCCACAGCATTATTCAGCGCAATCGCCTATGCAGCAGAGATCAAACTAGTTGCGACCGCTAAGGCCTAATAAATTACTTGTCTCGGTATAACTCCTGCTGGAATGGTCTCAATGAGACTACCCGTTGTAGAATACGTACGCACCTCGCCGCTACTTGCGTAGTCTTTAGCATCAAAGAAATATAGATTCCCGTTATGGAAATTTAAATTGTAACCTCCTGGCAAAGTTAAGGTAGAGGTTGGCCAGTTTTGACCAGGAGTCCATTTCACTATGGCACCGTCGTAAGAAGCATTTAGAAAATATGCGTCTGTTCCATCCGAAGAAAATCCTATTCCATGTTTGCTATTATTGCTTGGTGCAGCAACTTCAGTAGCTCCGTTGGAATACCCTTCATACTTCCAGATACTACCTGGTGTATCATCACCTATACCGAAGTTCTCATCTCCGCTACATAAAATAAAGAGTTCATTTCCAATAACGGCAAACGAATTCGGTACATCTCCTATGGCATGATGCTTTACATCGAATGTACCTAGATCGATCTCTGCTAGTGTCCAAGGTCCTTCGTAGGTTCCTACCCCAGCAAATAATTTATTGTTGAAAATTGTCAATTGCTCTGTGAAATGTCCCATATCTATACTATCGACCAAACTTCCATTTGTTTTATCCAACACATAGATTGAAGAATCCTTCCAATTCGACACGAATAAGCGATTTCCTTCCGAAGCTAAATAACGGGGCTGCTCAACAGTAGCAGACCAGTTATGAATTAGAGTGTTCCGATTGATTCCATGAATTACATTGCTATTGTTGACAGCGACATACAGCATTGAATCTGCTTCGATCATATGCTGCGCAACATTACCTAAAGGAAAACCATTTTCTAAAGAAAAAGCATTTTGAATGAGGGTGTCTTCACTGTAAGCTGTGATAGAACCAGACCCTGAGCCAAAAGGCCCTTCATTTAAAATCAAATGTAAATCGGTGTAGACCCCTGACGCACCTGATGGCGTTTCTGCTGGAGTACAACTTACAGTAAGGCTTGTGCAAGCGGCTATTACTGCTAATAGAGATAATTTTTTCATCGTTTTGAATTTAGTTTTAAATTTATTTGGTAAGACCGCCCGGGCATCGGGAAGTACTGGTAATACTGTCTTTCATTATTAAATACATTGTCAACTTGAAGCAATAAATTCCAACGATTGTTTGCCCCAGTTAAGGTATAAGCCAATGCGCACCAATACTGTGCCGAAATCTCTCCTACTGGACTATTATCGCGAAGTGTATGACGTAATCCCGTATAAAAACCTCTCAGCTGAAGCGTACCTCTTGCTAGTTTAAATTCGGAAGTATACACCGCCTGCAAAACTGGGCGATATATGAGTGACTTGCCCACAATCGCGGGATCATTATTCATCGTTGCAAGGACTCTGGAATATTGATGAGTGAGGTTCATGTTTGCATTAAACCTGGCCCAATTCCTTGCTAAAGTCATTGTCGTAGAGCTCGTGTAGACAGAATAGTAGTTTTGCGGGGACCAATTCCCAGATGCTCCTGGGGTCCACTGAATCATCCTATCATAATATAACTGATCTGTGGTTAGATTAATCCTTAAACTCCCTTCTCGACAGATCGAATACTTCATACCGTATGAACGTTCCGGATCAAGAGCAGGATTGCCCCCAGGATTCCAATACAATTCATTAAGCGTGGGCAAACGGTAATAGGTTCCCAGAGCAAATTGGTTTTGAAAATTACCCCTAGCGGTGGTCCGAACATAATGGGCACCAACGTGTGCATTATTTTGATATCCCGCACCTTTTAATACCATTTTATCCTTCTTTGATAACCTCAGGTTGTATAAAACATGTGGTAAAAAGGCATGTGCATTGCGGTTAGATCCATCGGCACTAAAGTAATTTGCAGTAATAAATAACTCTTGATCTTCCGTTCTATACGAATACTGCAGAGTTGCCTGCGAATACCTGTTTGTATCTTGAATAACCCAAGATGAATTAGTATCTGTGTATGCCTGCCACTCATTGCTTAGATAGACTTGCCATTGATTCGATCGATTTCGAAGTGCATATTTAAATCGCAACACCTCATCTTCGAGATGGTTAATGTAATTTGGTGTTAAAACGGAGCCGCTATTATCCTTCTCGCTTTGTGTATACCAGAGGGTAGATTGCCAATCCCATTTTGACAACTTACCCTTAAACGACTGTAGATAGGTCAAGTCATTAAAGCTATTTCCACTGAGTGTACCGCTTAAATTGCCTAGGGTATAAGGATAGTTGTTCGCACCCGAGGTACTTCTTAGAGAACTTTGATATCGGACCGTACCTATAGTACCCCAAGAATGGCCAAAGAAGCCTCTATCACCAATGCTCGATGCTGAAAAAAGAGTGCTTGTCCCACGACCTTTGGGAATAGTAGCGGTCAAGTTTAAAGCTCCAACTGAACCCATGGGTGCAATCGCACCACCATTGATACCATCGTACAAAGCCGAACTGCTCAACATTGAAGCGGGGACTAAACTAAGATCGAGCACACCCGAAGCCATACTGCTTATATCTATTCCGTCCCATAAAACACGACTCTGCTCTGATGATGCGCCCCCAAAAGAGGATGTAACTACACTACCAGGGTAATACTGCTTTAAGATAAAACGACTGTCCTTAATTAAATATGAGGATGCACTGCTTAGGTCTGCGACCAGTGAATCTGCCTTCGTTTTGATTTCTATAGGACGGGTATTATCACTAAAGACATTTGCCGTCCAAAGCGTATCTACCTGACTGTAGAGCATCACAGGCGTAAGCAGTAGTAAAACTGAAACGATCAGGTTCTTCATTATACACCAGTGCTTGACCCAGAGCACCATTTAAGGTTAGTGTAGGCCAAGTCTTCTGGCTTCCCGCTCCATTATTCACCTTCCCGCTCTTGCAGTGGTTTTTGAATAGCTTCATCACGAGTTACAGCTTCTGGCAAAGCCCCGGACTTCAACCGGGTTCCTTTTTAAGTATGTGTTCCCACACACAACCTACCGAACGAAGATACACTAAGAATAACGCCCTAGAACATCGAGCGCACTATTATATGCACTTTCTATGCGTAATGGATTCAATGAATGCGCTATATCGGTTTGTGTTATCGCACTCAAAACTTTTTCCGTCGGCATATTGCCAATCAATTTGTCAGAAGCAAAAGGACAACCTCCATAGCCTTTTAAGGCAGTGTCGATACGCTCGCACCCAGCACTGATTGCTGCTAAAGCTTTCTCACCAGCCGTATCATAGGTACTGTGCATGTGTGCACCCCATGGAACCGTACTGTGATTTTTCATTAACGTACATAGGTTAATCACCTTATCCGTGCTGCCCTGACCCGTTGTATCACTCAGCGATATAATGTCCGCTCCACATACTAACGCTTGCTCGAGACGCTCTAAAACTAGATCAGTGTGGTAAGTCTCGCCGTAGGGGTTCCCGAAGGCCATACTTAGATAAACAACTAATTCAACATTGGATTTTAACGCTAAATCTTTCACACGCTTAAGGTCTTCGATAGCACCTCGTATCGTCTTCCTACTATTACGCTCTTGAAATATTTCGCTAACACTAAAGGGGTATCCCCATGAATCAATATGACTGAACTCAGCAGCGCGCCTAGCCCCTCCTTCGCTAGCGACTATACTTAAGAGTTTTGTATCCGATTTCCCCCTGGATTCTTCCAACGCAGCAAACAATTCGTGTGCATCCGCCATCTGTGGCATCGCTCTGGGACTCACAAAACTCCCTGCATCTACGGTGTGAAAACCACAATGCATTAGGTTTTTAAGGTGTTTGATTTTTTCTGAGGTAGGAATAAAATCATGAAATCCTTGCCAAGCGTCCCGAGGACATTCAACGATTGAGATGGTGGTCATTTGAAAGGGTTAGATAGGTTGCGTCTCCAATTTACAAATTACGGAGCATACGGCGTACCATTGCAGGACCCTCATACAAGAAACCCGACCATACTTGAACTAAATCTGCACCTGCATTTAGCTTTTCTCGCGCATCTTCTCCTGTAAACACGCCTCCAACCGCAATAATCGCAATGTTATCATCCAATTTCTCGCGTAAATACTTGACTACTTCCGTACTTCGTGCTTTGAGAACTTTACCGCTTAGACCGCCTGACCCCATGGCC
>Ga0228663_1000336_pt1 | contig 17386 bp, 13 predicted proteins | sample 77DmetaG_FD_183630 | JGI IMG/M metagenome (GOLD analysis project Ga0228663, IMG submission 183630) | Seawater microbial communities from Monterey Bay, California, United States - 77D | ecosystem: Environmental > Aquatic > Marine > Coastal | place: USA: California | collected 2016-10-07
AAACTCTATAATTTGGTGTAATTGAAAAATTCCTGTAGGAATCAAAATTATCATTCTCATCAAATCCAAACTGAAGATCTACCCCAAAAGAAGCCTCCTTATTAATTAAATATTCATAAGACACATCTATCCATCCTGAGGCAATAAGCGTTAATGCATTTAAGGTGATTTCATTTTTCTTGTCGGTGTCTTGAGGGATTAAATCTTCTTGGGCATTTGAAATGGTTGAGTAAATACAAAGTATTACTAGAGCAATTTTTCTCATGAGTTAAATTTTAATTTTTACAAATATCAACAATTATGACTAATTAAAAAATGGCTTTTAAATTAATTGATCCCGTGTGAATAGTTTTAGAATTCAAACTCTTTCTTCCTTTATAATTTAGGTTTAAGTTTAGGTAAGAATTTAGTTTTTTACTCCATAAAAAAGCCCAAGTGTAATTGGTGCCTTCTTGAAGACCCTCTAACATTTGATATCCAACAGGTGAGTTAGGGTTTCCGTCAAAGTCATTAAAAAAAGTTGTAAAATTAGCATTAAATTGTGTTGTTGACTTTCGTTGGTAAAAGTATTCAATTCCAATTTTTTGCTGTTTTAGTTTTTCAAATTCTGAGAGGTTATTCTTTTTATCTTTTACATGATAAAATGCTGAAAACCGGTTGTCATTATCTAAAACATAACTTATTTTTGGTTGGAAAGCATAGGTATTTATTTCATAATTTCGATTGTTAAAATTTTCAGTTTCTAAATTATTTTCTGAAAGTTTCCCTTGTAAATCTATCAACCAAAATTTACCAAGCTTATGCTGAAAATCGATTTGTTGATACCTAATGTCTGTATCTTGGCTTCCGATACTATATTGTTGTTTATTTTCGGTTTTTGCAAATGTATACGTAGTGCTATATTTCTGAAGTCCTCTATTAAAATACAGGCTATTTCTAATAGAATAGTTAATACTTATCTGATTATTTGTGTCTGAAATGAAAGGATTTAAACTAAACTTGTTAGCGGTGCGTTCTACTTCATTGCTACTGCTTAAAAAAAACTGATGGTAGAATTTTGAAAGTATTTTTTTAATCCCTGTTTTGTTAGCCCATTGATTAGCATTTAACGTAATAGATTGGTTTATTTTAGCACTTTGGGTAGGGATAAATTGCAAGTTTGGTAATGGAACTCGTAGGAAATTTGCCTGATCTTGAAATTCTGCAATTTCGAATTCATCAAACTCTTGAATTCCATTATCATTGTAGTCTATCCAAGTATAAAAACCCTGTCCTGCCTCAACTTCTACATAGACAAAATCTTGTTGCGCTACATTACCTGAAGAGGTTTCGTATCTAGTGCCAAGAGTAATAAAATTTTTAAAAAAGCGTTGGTTGTAAATAATTCTTGAATTTAAAGACTTTTGATTGTCTGAAAAGGTGTTTTTTGTTTCTCTGTAATTTGCAAATAAAGAAAGATTAGTTTGTTCTGTTTTAATAATTTTAGCATCTAAGTAGTAGGTTTTTCTATTGTTTATTTCTGTAAACTTATTATTTCTTATGCTGTCATTATCTCTATAACTATATCCAATTTTTGCATATACTTTTGTGCTATCTCCTACACCTACATATGCTTCATATTCTTTAAATCTATGATTGGTAAGAATAGATTCTTGAGACGGTTTTATTTTTCCATCATTAGTTTCTAGATTTAAAAATCCACCAATCCAGGAACTAGACAGACTCTGCTCTAATCCAGCTTTTACCCTAAGAAAAGTATTGTTTTGTAGCGTAGAGTTATTTGATAAAAAACTACTATTTGTATAAAAAGAGGTAGTATTAAATTGCATTTTAGACTTGATTAAATGCTTATTTCCATCAAAATTATCTGAAAACTGAAGTTGTTGAAATGAATAGGTTAAGAAATTATCTTCTCCGTTTTTTAGGCTAATATCAACGCCTATTTGTTGTTGGTTACCTGATGGATTAACTAAATTCCAATCTCTATTAAACTCTACTGATTGAAATCGTTGAATGGTTTTAAAATTCTTGTGTATAAACAGGTAGTTTACATCACTAGTGAGTTTCCATTTCTTATCTAACAATAGTTGTTTCCATTGTAGCTTTGTAGCAGCTCCCTTATTTAGATTGTTATCTATGTTAGAGAACAAATTTTGATCACTATTACTAAATGCTAATTCTGATGAAATTACAGACTTGTTATTTGGTCTAAACGTAGAATTCAGAACAGCTACTTGCAATTTTGTTGGAGCTATTAATTGTGTAATTGGACGATAGTTTCCTAGATTAGTTCCAACATATAAAAATACATTTCCATTGGCAAATGTGTTCTCTAATATATAATCTCCTTCATTAGTGCCAACATTTTTAAACGTTACCGTAAATAAATCATCATTTTGGTTGGTAGAATATTCATAATATTCTGTTGTTCCGGTTTGTACTTTTTTATACAGAATTCTGTTTGCATCATATACATCTGGATAGGCACTTTCTCCCACCATTAAATCTGTATTGTTACCAGCGTTTGCTAAAACTTCTTTTTGAATTTCTGTTAGATTTGACTGTATTGGCTGATTTTTGACATCATTTTCGTTGTAAAAATATCCAGAGAGTTCAATTTTATCATCTTTATATTCTGCTTTTTCATAACTTACAAATCTATTGTAATTTCTATTTGAGTATTGAAATTCTACACGAATACGCATGTCATTAGTGATGGGAAAAGTAGTGTTAAAACGAATTTCGCCAATATTGTAATCTATCAGATAATCATCATTTATACCTTTGGAAATAGCAGAGCCATTTACAAACACTTTTTCACTACCGGCAATGATTACAAAGTTAGGTTCATTATTGGGGCCAAATATTTTATAAGGCCCCTGATTTCCCTCACGCCCAATAAAATTGTAAGAACTAAACTGCCCTCTTACAATAGCCCCTGATGCAGCTGCATTGGTTTTTTTAGTAAGGTTTGCTTCAACTTCTAAACCAGATACTTGTTTTTCAAAAGCTAAAAAGTAGCTTTTTTCATTCTTTAAACTAATATCTCCGGCTTTCACTCGCCAATCTTTGCTATATAATTCTATAAATATTCTATCAAATTCTGTAATACTTTGTGAATAACCATTTTCTTGTAGAGGAATATTTGTATCAAATATATTAGCGCGAATAGATACTTTGTCAGAAAGTTTTCCTTCAATGTTTATATCCATTGAAGAATTTGTTACGGTGCTTTGATTATTTCCTGAGGTAATTCCTCTGTTTATATATCCACTTGTTTTTAAACCTTCAAATAATGTTAACTCAGATGGTTTCTTGTTAGTTGTTAAGCTATAAAGTGTGTTTGTATTGCTATTGTTAGGTACAATAAAACGTTTATCAAAAGGGCTGTATGTTTTTGTTATAAATTCTGGGTATTTAAAATATTCAATGGTAATTTCCTTATAGGTTGCAGCATCAATAATTAAAAGAGCTTTGTTATATAAAACTTCATATTCAGTAGGATATAGTATTTTTTTTTGACGATCTAAAACTCTAAAATTTTGAGGATTTATTGCAACAGTATCAAACTTAATGGTGTCTTTAGAAACCATAATTTTCTTAGATCTAAAATCTGATGAAATATTTTGACCATTGACAAAAAAGCCAATAAAGAATAGCAATAAAAACCAGCCTTTTTTTATCATATACTAGTAACGTAGTTATCCTAGAATTAGTCTAAAACAGTGATTGTTGTTTTAGGGTTTTTTAATAAATGAATTTCTATTTGTGATCTAAACCTATACTTAAAGTTGTTAAACAACAACTAAAGTTTACAAATTTATGGGAGTTTTATAACATGTGAACTTATATTCCAAAAACTTCCTTTGAATTTTCAGTTGTAATTTTAGCAATATCATGGAAGGAAACCTCATAAATAGCGGCTAATTTTTCAATAACATGGGTAATGTAACTGCTTTCATTTCTCTTTCCTCTAAAAGGAACAGGAGCTAGATAGGGTGCATCAGTTTCTAGAACAATATGTTGTAATGAAATTTGAGAAAGAAATGTATCTATTTTTCCATTCTTAAATGTGGCTACTCCTCCAATACCAAGCTTCATGTTGTATGAAATTGCTTTTTTAGCTTGCTCCAAAGTTCCAGTAAAACAATGAAAAATACCACGTAAATTAGGTGCTTTTTCTTGTTCTAATATCTCGAAAATTTCGTCAAAAGCATCTCTGCAATGAATTACAATTGGAATATTTTTTTGTTTTGCCCATTGTATTTGTAACTTGAAAGCCTCTTGTTGTTCGGCTAGAAATGTCTTATCCCAATATAAATCAATTCCTATTTCACCAATAGCAACAAATGATTTTTTATCTATCCAATCTTTAACATGTTGTAATTCGCTTTTAAAGTTTTCTTTTACTGAGGTAGGGTGTAATCCCATCATTAAAAATACATCACTTGGATAATTTTCTTTTAGAGAAAACATTCTTTCAGTGTAACTACTATCAATTGCAGGAATAAAAAATCGCTGAACTCCAGCATCTTTGGCTCTTTGGATCATAGCGTCTCTATCTTGATCAAATTGCTCTGAATATAAATGTGTGTGCGTATCTGTTATCATATTATGATGCCTAATGCTTGTTGAACAAAACAAAAAGTGTTGTCAGAAAAATAATTTATTTAAATGTATTTTTGACACTTCAAAAATACATTTAAATGAGTGGTCTAAAAAAACTATTGTATAAAAAGAAATACATTCAAATACCTCTAAAGAAAATGATTACCAATCACATGGAACTAGATGCGACTATTAATGGGGTAGCAGGTAGGTTTATTTTAGATACTGGGGCTTCAAATTCTTGCGTTGGAATTGGCATGATAGATTATTTTAAAATTCAAGCAGAAAAAAGTGAAACTAAGGCAGCAGGAGCTGGTGCAACAGATATGGAAACCCAACAATCTGAAAATAACATTTTAGAGATTGGAAAATGGAAGAATAAAAACTTTAGTTTGGTGTTATTTGATTTAGTTCATGTAAATAAAGCCCTAACTCTGCACGAAGCAGAGGAGGTTCATGGAATTATAGGAGCTGATATTTTACAAAAAGGGAAAGCTGTTATCGATTATAATAAGAATGTATTATATCTAAAAAAAATAAAAAAACAGGATTAGAATTGTATCTTTGATACCGCTAAAACAATATACCTATGAGCTTGCAAAAACAAATAATGGAAGAATTAAAAACAGCAATGAAATCTAAAGATGTTGTTGCTCTTCAAGCATTAAGAGCTGTTAAATCTGCTTTTTTATTAGCAAAAACAGAAACAGGGGCAGGAGATGATTTAACAGAAGACCAAGAAATGAAGATTATCCAAAAGCAAGTGAAACAGCGTAAGGATAGTGCTGCAATTTTTATTGACCAAGGAAGGCAAGATTTAGCAGATCCAGAATTAGCTGAAATTGCAGTTCTTGAGAAGTTTTTGCCAGAAGCATTGTCTGAAGATGCCATAGAGAAAGTAGTATTAGAAACTATTGCTAAAACTGGAGCAGAAGGCATGAAAGATATGGGGAAAGTAATGGGAATGGTTTCAAAACAATTGGCAGGGCAGGCAGATGGAAAGACTATATCCGGAATTGTTAGAAAAAATTTAGTTTAAATATAATGTAAGGCCTCGTGGCGCAACTGAATAGCGCACTGGATTTCGGCTCCAGCGGTTATAGGTTTGAATCCTATCGGGGTCACTTGATAATGAAAGAGTTACAGTAAAATGTAGCTCTTTTTTTATTTAGTGGGTATGGTAAGAGGTGCGGTATTCTTATTCTGACTTTCTTTTAGTTAAAAGGTAAAATGTTTGTATATTGGGAATTATGAAAATAAGTTAAATATTTTTTTAATGACTAAGAGCTCTTTATTATCACTTTTTTGTTTTTTCTATATCTATAATTTTTGTTATGCTCAATCTGTAACAATTGATAATTACTCTGTTAATGGAATCGGACAAGTACAATTGTCAATTCAAGCTGAAGCAGGAAAATATTATGTGCTCCACGCGCAACATAACCCTACTTTTAACTGGGCAGTCTCAATGACTATAGGTGTAGATGGAACTATGGTTATTTCTGAATCATTAGGAGCTTATCCATTAGAGAACTATTCTATTACAGAACACGATGTGTCTGCACCAGAAGATTATGACGGTGATGGGATAGATGATATTACAGAATTTAATAACATGCCCACGGATTCCCCTTTTAACTTTGCTCCATCTATTCCAATTAGTGATGGATCAACCTCAATACCAGATGTTGAAACCTTTAATGAATTAGCAACAATCAATAATGTGAGTTGGGCACCATTTCTTGACGATCAAATGTATGTTAAGTTTGGAATTCTAGACAGAGATACCGATAATCCAAAGGTTTATTTTATAAATAGCAATACTTATAGTATTCATGCGAGCTTTTGGAGTGGAATTGGAGCATCTGTGACAGGAGATGATAGCTCTGGTGAGATTGTTTTTAATCCTAACGATATACTTCCAAGTGGTGTAATAGGTAGCTATTCTTTCAATTTCTCCTTTGGAGACGCCTATGATTTTGAAGCCACTCAAAGAACATACGAATTATTAGCGGCCAGCATGCCTTTTCTTCAAAATAATATGAACCATTTTATTGGACAATCTGATGAAGAAGACCATATTAATAATTATGCTGCAGATTTTGTAGGAACTAGAATTGAAGTGGTTTTAGAATCGGATGTTTTTGCAGAAATCAATTACATCCCTTTTCACGAAGCAGAAGGCTATGGTTTTTTTAAACATATGGAGGATCTTAATGAAACCCCCGGAAGTAGAGATATAGTACTCTACGATGCATTACCAAATTCATTACCTAGAGTTGGTGGTATTATAACCTCTGTTATACAAACACCCTTGTCGCATGTTAACCTTAGGGCCATTCAAGATAATGTTCCAAATGCATATATCGCAAATCCTTTGGCTAATGATGAAATAGCAAATTTACTTGGCGGATATGTTTATTACAAAGTAGAAAACGAGCAGTATGAAATTCGAGAAGCCACTTTAACCGAAGTAAATGACTGGTATGAAGATCTTAGACCTACAGAAGCTCAAATTCCAATCCGAGATTTAAGTATCACGGAAATTATGCCTTTAGACAATATTACTTTTGAAATGTCTTCATCGTTTGGAGCAAAGTGTGCCAACGTAGCAACTATGAGATCATTTAACCTTCCAGATGGTACGATACCTGATGGTTTTGGGGTCCCATTTTTCTACTATGATGAATTTATGCAGTTCAATAATTTTTATGAAGAGGCACAAGTCATGATCGATAATCCTACATTTCAAACAGATTTAAACTTTCGGATTGATCGCCTTAATGATTTTAGAAGAGACATTGAAAACGCACCTATGCCTCAATGGATGCTGGATGATTTACAGGCTATGCACGATGGTTTTCCTGAAGGAACAGCTGTTAGAAGTCGATCAAGTACTAACAATGAAGATTTACCTGGCTTTAGTGGTGCAGGGTTGTATGATTCGAAAACACATCGACCAGATGAAGGTCACATTTCTAAGACCATTAAACAAGTGTATGCTAGTATGTGGAATTTTAGAGCTTATGAAGAAAGAGATTTTTATCGTGTTGATCATTTTATGGCAGCCATGGGAGTTTTATGTCATCCAAATTTTGATGGTGAAAAATCAAATGGTGTTGGTATAAGTATTGATCCCATTTATGAAACAGAAGATGCATTTTATTTAAATACACAAGTTGGAGAATCATTAATCACCAACCCAGATCCTAATTCTGTTCCAGAAGAAATTCTGCTGTATGAAGATCCTAACCAAGGAGGTGGTTACCTTGTTTTGAGGCTATCCAACCTAGTGGAACCAGGAGAGCTAGTTATGGACGAAGTTTATCTTAATCAAATGAGAGAATATCTTTCAACTATACATAATGAATTTGCTATACTATATGATGTAGTAGACGCAGAAGGATTTGGAGTGGATATAGAATATAAAATTGATGCTCAAGATCAATTGGTTATTAAACAGGCTAGACCATGGGTTTCATTTTGGGCAAATATTAATGGTGACTTTGATTTAGGGGTTACCGCAATTACCGATCCTGTATCTTCCTCTAACTTGGGAAGCAATGAGTTAGTAACAACAACCATTTCCAATCACGGTTTAAACGCTATGAGTAATTTTGATATTGAGTTGGTCGTAGACGGCCAATCAGTGGAAACGGTTACAATTTCTCAAACAATTGAACCTTTTAGCGAAGCTGATTTTCAATTTACAGCACCACAAGATTTCTCAATTATTGGAGATTACAATGTTACGGTAAACGTAAGTCATGCGAACGATCAATATGAAAACAATGATTCTTTAAGCGTAACATTAAGTAATATTAATGAGTTAGATGGAGCAATTTCAGTTGGAGAAGTATCCGTAGTTTGTGATGACGTAGTTGAAACTACTGCAATTATTACTAACCAAGGCGAGACAACTATAACAGAAGTGACCATTGAGGTTGTAGTTAACGGTCAAATAGTCGATACTATTAGTACTTCAGTAGACATACTTTCACAAGATCAAGGCGCAGTTTCACTTACCATTAGTGATAATCTTCAACAAAACAACACCATTGTTCTAAATTTACTTAACGTAAACGACCAAGTAGATAATGATTTAGTGAATAATTCTGTATCTACGACAACTACCCTAGATTCAGATTATGACATTATTACCCTAATTATAAACGCTGATAATTATGCTCAAGAGACGTCTTGGAAGCTGGTAGATGAAGCTAACGAAATTGTATCTACAGGTGCTTTAACATCTAGTGATTCAGATCAAGTATACAGTGAAGATATTTGTGTGAATTATACATCTTGCTATACACTTTACTTCTACGATTCTTATGGAGATGGGATTTGCTGTGGCTATGGCGAAGGAAATTTTCAAGTTTTAGATTCCTCAGGAAATACAATTGTTACAAATGATGGAGATTTTGAGAATTTTGCTGAAGAAGTATTTTGCCTCAATGAGTCTGGATGTGAAATTACAGCTGATATAAGCATATTACATGCAACTTCACCATCAGAAAATGATGGAGTAATTACAATTAACACTAATTCTGGTCTTAGTCCATTTCAATATAGCATAGACGGCGGACAAACATTTGCAGACTCTAAAACCTTTAATAATTTATCTCCAGGCACTTATAACGTATTTGTTATGGGCGCTTCCGGGCTTTGTACATTTGAGGAGTCTGTTTTAATAGAAGCTTGTAGCTTTACTTCAGTCGACATCGATTTAACTGCAGCTTCTTCTGTTGTTTCAACTGATGGTTCAATTGTTATAACGCCAACATCAGGAGTTGGTCCTTATCAATACAGTATTGACGGCGGACAAAACTTTGTAACTACAAATTCGTTTCTCAACCTTCCTGTAGGAGATTATAACGTTATTGTGAAAGATGCTTCGCAAATTTGCCTATATGAGGTAAACGCTTCAGTTCAACTTCAAAGTCTGATAGTAGATGAAGGAATTGTTATAAATGAAATTAATTACAAATCGATTGACTCTTTCAACGCAGATGATTGGGTTGAGTTATACAATTCAAATTCTACTACCATAGATATTTCAAATTGGAAAATTAAAGATGATAATGATTCTCATATTTTTATAATACCTGATGGTACTCAAATTGAAGCAAATGGTTTCATGGTATTTGTAAAAGATGAATCGGATTTTATCAGTGTATTTCCAAGTAATCCATATATTGGTGAGTTAGGTTTTGGATTTGGAGGATCTGATGCCGTTAGATTATACAATTTAGCTGATGAGCTTGTTGATGAAGTTTTTTATTCTTCAGATGCTCCTTGGCCAACTTGTGCGGATGAAACTGGAAACACATTGGAACTGATAAGCCCAGACTTAGACAATGCATTGCCAGAAAGTTGGAACTGTATCAATGAATATGGAAGTCCAAATGCCGTTAATAGTGAAGAACTTTCTATTAAAGATATTGATTCTAATTCCATAACACTGTATCCAAATCCTGTAAAAGATAGACTTTATATCTCAGGAAATTCAGAAAGTTATGACATTGAATTGTTTTCATTGCTTGGACAGCGAGTCATGACATTTTCTAATGTTAATGAAATAGATGTAACTTTATTAAATGAAGGAGTTTATTTGATACGCATTAGCAATGAAACTTCAATGACCGTAAAACGCATTGTCAAGTTTTGATAAAATACTAGGATGAAAAAAAGTATCATACTTTTTATAAAGAATTAAACAAGTCATACATTAAAACACAACCCTTGCAGAAATGCAGGGTTTTTTTTGATATGATAATTGTCATATTTTAATAAGTGAGATAGTTGTTTCTTTGACTAAATTAATATTGTTAGTAAGTTATTAGTTTAGCATATTTTGTAATGCATTTTTTTTTGGAGCCTAGTATTTATTAAATGCTAGGCTCTTTTTTATTGGTTTAATAACAATTGAACTTTTTTTTATTTTCAAAATTGATTAGTCAATTTATAATGAAAAGATATTTTACAATTGAGCTAATGCTATAGGCCGATTTGAAAGAAGAGGATATGATTTAATTACTTATATTTAATACTAAAATAATATGATGAAAAGAAGTTTAAAATATTCTGCAATGGCTCTTATAGTTATAAGTATTGGATACACAATTTATGATTATGTTTCTGATGGTGTTTTAAATACAGAACCAATATCAATGTTGTTTATTATAATAGGTTTATCCTCATTTTTTTTTACGAAAGAGAAGAAATAGCAGAATTTATAGAATAGAATTGTTGTCAATACCCATAAATAGGGAGCGGAAAATTTCAATAATTATGGGGATTGACTGGTTTTTATTATTTGTAGTTCTTTGTGAAAAATATTGCTATGAAAAAACCACTATTACTATTTTATTATTTTTTTGTGGGGATTCTTTTTCTACTAATGAAAATCAAAGTACCTCAAAGATTCCTCTTTATAAAATAATAAAAAAATTTACCCCCTCTTTGTCTCAAACCTCTATTATTAATTTAGTAGAGGTTTTATATTGATCTATTTTTTGAAATCATTAAATCGAGCCATTAAGTGCTAAGATTATTCATTTTACTTTTAAAAAGTACCTATCGGTTAAGATAGATACTTTAAGTAGTTATTCCTTTATCCAATATTTAAAAGTAACAAGAAGCTTATTGATAACGATAGGATTAAAAAATCATTTAAATTAAACCAAGATACAGTTTTTAAGAAATTTGTTTTTGAATTTTTCATAATTTTATTTTTTACAATTTATTTTTATTTACACTACAAATGTCGTTTGTAACTCCCTAAAAATAAATTGTTAAATACCGTACCGTAGAAAATTAGGGATGAATTGATTTTTTAATAATTAGCTTTATTTAGTATTAAATCAAATCAGGTATTTATACCTATTTTAAATATCAATTATCATATTAATTTTAACCAAAAATAAATTATGATAAAAGTTATACTAATCATCTTAATGAAATTACATGCAATTTTGAGTGAATTTTTACTGGTTTGGTTGTAAATTATGTTAAGATATAAACATAAAAAAACCTCCAAAAGGAGGTTTTTGTTGTAATTTTTCTCAAAATTATTCCATATTGGCAGGAGAACTTAGTTCAGGTATTAGTACTTGATGTCTAATCATTCTTCCATTAGGCTCCAAACTTTCATCAACTTTTTGTGAATCTTGTTCATAGGCATCCTTTCCATAGAGTTCATCGTATTTCGCAATTAAATCACTTAAAGGTTTTCCATAATCATTATTTTGCCCTGTGAAATTCTTATGATGAAATCTTACCTGAACAACATTTCCATCACATCCAGAATTGCAATATAATACGTTCATATTTTGTCCATAATTAGAGGCTACCATGGCTTTTTTTACTCGGTCCCTAAATCTCCAAAAGTCTTTTTCTCCAGAGTCTTTATAGTTATAAAAGATAATTCTACGATGGTTAACTCTATCTATATTTTCGTTGTAATAAGACATATTTTCATTCATAGACCACATGTAGTTTCCTGTAGATTTATGAAGTGACCCAACCTTTTTTTGCCACCATTTATTTCCTTCTGTGTCTACTTTGTCTAATTCTTGAATAGAGTCTGACACCTGCATTCGCACAAAATTTTGAGCATTTTTTCCTGTTAAGATTTGAAATGTTAAGTATCTGGTCTGTCCCTTTTTACTATTGTACATTTTTGTCTTTTGAGCTACACCTTCCATGAATTCCTCCATGTTTTCTTGTTCAACTGTTAACAATCTTGATTGAATAATTTGTGCATTCATTGATGACAACATCAATATAAATGACAATGTGTAAATAAATTTTTTCATTTGTTATTTTTTTAAATTAATAATCGATTGTTTAAATATAATAATTATTAATTGCACAATAAAACTAATATGATTTAATTTTTTAACACCACCAGAAATCTATTAATAGCGACGGTGCATTAGTTACAACTAGTATTGTAAATTATCAAATTAAAGAAATTCCCTGTGATTCTATTCACTTCTTTGTTAAATAAGATTTTAAGATTCTTTGAACATCTCTATTGTCTTGCTGAGGTTGAAGGTACAGTTGATAATCATTTGTGTCTTCAAGTTTTATTTTCTTATCTACATAACCAAAACCCTGGTAAATACCATTTAAAATCAAAACAAAACCAATTTCTTTGGTGTTCCTGCCTTTTTCTTTAATAACTAAGTCTTCTGTTTGAAGCCCTAAAGAATTTATAGCATCATAAACTCTTTTATTATAATCATTAGGAGATTCTTTACCTGAACACACTCCTTTGCATTGTTTCAGTTGATAATGAAAGCAGGAATTAACATTCGTTTGAAGATGGCAGTATTTAGGACAAAGATTAAATTCTGAACATACTTTTTCTAACACATTTCTACATTCTGCAACCGAATAGAATTTCATGAGTGGTTTTGAGATTAATTTTAATCTATTATACGCTAAATGCACTATGCCTTTTTGGTCTACATAGGAGAACATTGCAACGGCTTCACCAGATTTTCGTTGTGCTCTATTAAATTTTGGGTAGTGTTTCTTAATTTCTGAAGATTCATGTAAAAGTGCTATCAACTCACTCCCGGTTTCTTTAAAAGAAATATCAGCAGTTTCTAAACACATGGTTCTTTCTTTTTTCTTTTTGTCGTAAAAATGACTGATAACTCGTTGTTTAATATTATTGGCTTTACCAACATAAATAATCTCTTTTTGTTGATTTTTAAAATAATAAATACCATGCGTTTCTGGTAATTTATCAACAACTTGTTTGTCTACTAAAGGGGGTAATGTGGCCTCTCTAGATCGCGAGTTTAAAAAACTATTGATGGTAAAATTAGTATCTCTTTTAATGAGCCTTCGGAAAAGCTCTACAGTAGCTTCTGCATCTCCTTTAGCTCTGTGCCTAGCGGCTATTTTTATACCTTCAGATTCACAAATATTACCCAGGCTATAAGATGGGAGTCCTGGAATTATTTTGCGTGTCAATCTAACGGTACATAATTTTTTTCTTTTAAAATTAAAGCCTAAACTTTTAAATTCATCTCTAATAATATTGTAATCAAAATTTACATTATGAGCAACAAAAATAGTATCCTTTGTAAATTCCTCTACTTTTTTTGCAATTTCATAAAATTTTGGAGCAGTTCTTACCATGGCTTCGGTGATGCCTGTAAGATTGGTTATAAAATGTGGAATTTTTTGTTCTGGGTTTACCAACGAAGTAAATTCATCTATAATTTGATTTCCATCAAAATTAAAGATAGATATTTCTGTTATTTTTTGACCTTTAGGACCGTTTCCAGTGGTTTCTATATCAACTACTGAATACAATTTTAGGCAATTTGATTTTTAAGATTTGAGATGGTGTCAATTGGATGATCGCTCTTAAACACATAGCTGCCAGCAACCAAAACATCTGCACCAGCTTCAATAAGTTTGTTTGCATTTTTATCAGTAACTCCTCCGTCTATTTCTATCTGGCAATTAGATTCAGAAAATTCAATTAAATGTTTTAATTGAGATACTTTTTTGTAGGTATTTTCTATGAATGACTGTCCGCCAAAACCCGGGTTTACACTCATAATACAAACTAGGTCTACATCTGTTATTACATCTTCTAATACAGCAACAGGTGTATGAGGATTTAACGCAACACCAGCTTTCATACCCGCGTCTTTAATAGCTTGAATAGTTCTATGTAGGTGTGTACAAGCTTCGTAATGAACGGTTAAAATAGAAGCTCCTAGTTCTGCAAAAGTTTTAATATATCTATCAGGATCTACAATCATTAAGTGCACATCTATAGTTTTAGTTGCATGTTTTGAAATGGCTTTTAAAACTGGCATACCAAAAGAGATATTAGGTACAAATACACCATCCATAATATCTATATGAAACCAATCTGCCTCACTCGCATTAACCATTTCTATATCTCTTTGTAAATTGGCAAAATCTGCGGCTAGAATTGATGGTGCTATTAGTTTACTCATTTTTTGAAAAATTTAATTTCTAAAGTAAAAATAAGGATATAAAAAAGAAAACTCTCGAAGAATTTTCGAGAGTTTTTAATCTTTTATTGACAACGTCCTATTATCCTAAGTAGGTCATTAATATTTTACTTCTAGAGGTATGTTTTAATCTTCTAATTGCTTTTTCTTTTATTTGACGAACTCTTTCTCTAGTCAAATCAAAAGTCTCTCCAATTTCTTCTAAAGTCATTGGTTGGTGTTCACCTAACCCAAAATACAACTTAACAACATCTGCCTCTCTTGGTGTTAAAGTTTCTAGAGCTCTATTTATTTCTATACGTAAAGATTCGTGTAATAATTTTCTATCTGGGTTTGGTGATTCACCAGAATTTAGAACATCGTATAAATTTGAGTCTTCACCTTCTATTAAAGGAGCATCCATAGATACGTGACGACCAGAATTTTTCATAGACTCTTTTACGTCATTAACAGTCATATCTAGCTTCTTCGCAATTTCTTCCGCACTTGGAGGACGCTCATTTTCTTGTTCTAAGAAAGCGTACATTTTATTAATCTTATTAATAGATCCAATTTTGTTTAGAGGTAAACGAACAATACGAGACTGTTCTGCTAAGGCCTGTAAAATAGATTGACGAATCCACCATACGGCATAAGATATAAATTTAAACCCTCTAGTTTCATCAAAACGCTTGGCAGCTTTAATAAGACCTAAATTTCCTTCATTAATTAAATCAGGTAATGTTAAACCTTGGTTTTGATATTGTTTAGCTACTGAGACAACAAATCGTAAATTTGCTTTCGTTAATTTTTCCAGGGCAGTTTGGTCTCCAGCTTTAATTCGTTGAGCTAATTCAACTTCTTCGTCAGCAGTAATTAAATCTACTTTTCCAATTTCCTGTAAATACTTGTCTAATGAAGCAGTTTCTCTGTTAGTTACTTGCTTCGTAATTTTAAGTTGTCTCATCTAATTTGTGGAATTCTTTAGCTGTTAATTTTGTACTTGTATATTATTATACGGAAGACCCCCTCATAATGTTACAAAAGAATGTTTATTTTAAAAAAAATAGAGAAATTATTTTTTATTAGAATAGGCCATTTATCTGTGAATCTATCCTATCTATTATGTATCCTAGATCCTCTTGATTAGCCACAAAGTCTAGATTATCTACATCAATAACTAATAATTTCCCTTTTTTATAGGTAGAAATCCACGCTTCGTATCGTTCATTTAATCTACTTAAATAATCAATACTTATAGAGTTTTCATATTCTCTTCCTCTTTTGTGAATTTGACTTACTAATGTAGATATATCTGCTCTTAGATAAATTAGTAAGTCTGGAGGTGTTACTAGTTTTTCCATCAATTCAAAAAGAGAATTATAGTTATGGTAGTCTCTATTTGTCATTAATCCCATCGCGTGAAGGTTAGGGGCAAAAATATGTGCATCTTCATAGATAGTTCTATCTTGAATAATATTCTTACCACTTTTTCTCAATTCTAGAATTTGACTAAAGCGGCTGTTTAGAAAGTATACTTGTAAGTTAAAGGACCATCGTTCCATTTCACCATAAAAATCGTCTAGATAAGGATTTTCGTCAACAGACTCATAATGAGGTTTCCAGTTGTAATGTCTTGCTAATAATTTAGTTAAAGTAGTTTTTCCGGCACCAATGTTTCCGGCAATAGCTATGTGCATAGATTCGTATAAAAAAAATTAAAAAAGGGAAGCTAAAGATACTTAAAATTTAGAAATCTAACCTAACTAAATTGTAAGTTTATACCCAATGCCTCTCACATTAATAATTTTAATTTTTGTGTCTTTTGAAAGCTTTTTTCTCAACTTAGTAATAAACACATCCATACTTCTAGCATTAAAGAAATCATCATTTCCCCATAATTTTTTTAAAATAAAAGACCTATCTAATATTTCATTTCGTTTTTCTGATAAGTGAAATAACAATTCTGATTCTTTATTAGTTAACAAAACCTCTTCATCTGAGAAATGAAGTGCTTGTTTGGTGTAATTAAAAATATAGTTGCCAATAGCAATTTTTGACGTATCCTTTTTAATTTTATTTCGATCTAGTAGCGCTTTAATTCTAACAATTAACTCCTCCATGGAAAAGGGTTTTTTTAAATAATCATTACCCCCATGATTAAAACCTTCTAAAACATCTTTTGTTTGAGATTTAGCAGTTAAAAAAATAATAGGAATAGAGGTGTTTTCTTTTCGTATTTCCTTAGCTAAAGTAAAGCCATCTTTTATTGGCATCATAACGTCTAATACTAATATATCTGGTTTTCTTTGAAGGTAATAATCATAGGCAACCTTACCATTAGGTGCATGATATACTAAAAAACCTCTGGTTTCTAAACTTTCTTTAAGAATTTGACCTAAACTTGGCTCATCTTCTGCTAAAACAATTTTTATTTTACTCATTAGGGATCTGTAATTTAAAGATGGTGTTATCAAAATTTGATAGAATGTTTATGGAGCCATCATGTTTCTCTATAATTTTTTGGGTGTAATACAAACCAATACCAAAACCTTTCACATCATGAGTGTTTCCTTTGGGCACTCGGTAAAATTTGTCGAAAATTCTTTCTTGATGACTCTTTTCTATTCCTTTTCCATTATCTGCAACAGAAATCTCAGTTATATTCAATACAGAATTTAGATTAATTTCAATGCTATCTCCACCATATTTAATGGCGTTATCAACTAAATTTGAGATAGCATTTTCAAAATGAAAGAGATCTATTTTTAAAATCTTCGAATCTA
>Ga0228663_1000394_pt1 | contig 15378 bp, 6 predicted proteins | sample 77DmetaG_FD_183630 | JGI IMG/M metagenome (GOLD analysis project Ga0228663, IMG submission 183630) | Seawater microbial communities from Monterey Bay, California, United States - 77D | ecosystem: Environmental > Aquatic > Marine > Coastal | place: USA: California | collected 2016-10-07
CAATCGATCTTCTCTGTCCATCAGACTAAAAATCATCCCGTTTTGCGCACGGATAGACTGCATATTGCGCACAAGTGTAAATTCATTTTTTACAATTCCACCGTATTCCGTAATGGCATGTGGCTTCACATAGCCCCAGCGATTTACACTATAGGTTTCGATCATGTCCATAATGGCCTCGTTATTACTTCCCTGTCGTTTGTTGTTCTGTCCTGCTTGATTTACCCCATCGTATAAGTGATAGGATATCGCATCCATTTCATCTCCAGCGATATCCAAAAAGAGACCCATATTCGTTTCCCAGTTGTTAAAATCCTTTAGTTCAAACGAAGGCCAAGCGGCTCCATAGCCCATTACTTTTATGTTTTTTAGGGACGGTTCTGCATGAATTTTAGCTGCTATAGCCCGATACATTTTGGACATTTCAGTTTTGACACGCACTTCTGCAACAGGATCCCAATCTTTTTCGTCATAAAAGTCTTTGGCGTGCACAAAAGGCTCATTCATGGGTTCGTACCACAATGGACGTTTGTCGTCATCCATGTTCTTAAAATACTGTACAGCCCAATCCGAAAGCGCTTCTATATCAATGCCTTCCTTATACAAGTTTCGTGGATGCTCCGTTGCAACAAAACGGCGTACCGTTTTTGTTTTGTTTCCTTTTTTGACCTTAGCCTTGGGATATACGCCAACTTGTCCTTTTTGCTTTTTGGCATCAATACCCGGTCCGTAAAAACCTCTGCCGGAAGGCGTAACGTTGTATTCTTCATAAAAGGATTGGTGAATAGGCTTGCTCGCAAAGGGTGCCGAGTGAATCACAAAAAACTTGGAGCGATCTATTTCTGAGACGGGTCCTATAAAGCGTTGTGTTGTTGCATCTACCGTAACTAAATTAGGCTGAGCATATAGCGTATCAATAAAAAAGCACATAAAAACGACAATGAGCTTTTTCAATACTACTTCGTTACTTATGTACATTTATATTTTATTTTGCTAATGCGATAACTGTCGTTTATTGCGGTTCGTATACTTTAATGTCATCGATATAAATAACACCTATGTTGCCATATCGGATGGACATCCAGTAATCTTCTGTATCCGTCACTTCCCAACTCTTAACCCCTTGCAAACTAATGGTAACCCACTCGCTTCTTGGTAAGCTCGACACATCGGAATAGAAGCCTACGGACGCACCCCATTTGGAAGCGCGAAAAAGCTCAACTTGCAATCCTGGAGCTGTAAAAGAAGGGTCAATCCAGACCTTGTATTCAATGGTAACATTTTGTCCTGCAACTAGTCCAAACTCACCTGTAAGTTTACCCTTATTTACATTTTTCCTGCTATAAGCACGGACCTTTGCATCAGTTGTGGCCTCCATTCTTAAACTATAAGTTCCTGATGCAGCAAAATCGTCTGGGAACGAAGTAGTCCCCTTGCTATCCCAAACCCACGGCGGAGACCAACCAGCACCACCATCTTCAAATCCAAATACTTCATCACCTGCTAAGTTTGGTGGTGAAAACAGAGTTACAATTTGATCTGTAAATGCGGGTGCCTTAATATCATTAACACGCATCAATCCGCCATTTCCATCATACGATAATTTGGCTGCTTGGTTATTGAGTATGTTTGCCGAAGTAGCTATATCAACAATCCTATCATCATCAGGATTTATAACAGCGCTTGAAATTGTAGCGGCTGTCCCATCAACAGTTAGCGTCAAGTTGGGTACTATGTCGCTGGTCAATTTTAACGGCAAATCATAGGCAAGATGAATGATTCCAGTTTCACTTTCAGTTATACTCTTTATTGACGGTGGGTCTATATTCTTAACAACATTAACATAATCTTTTAGGTATAGCGTGTCTTTGGTACCTGTTGGATATTGACGCCAGCTCACTAATGTCAAATCATAGGTGCCAATCGTTGGATAGGATACAGCGATGTTTTTTACCTTTTCATCTTCGTCAACACTGATTCCGCCTGCTGAAGATGGCTCACCGCCAGGCAGCGTCCATTTTCTTCTATTTGGTATACCCAAGGATGCATCTTTAAAGTTGATTGTACCACCCTCGTACATGGTTATCTGATCAGGCATAATTTCAGAAAAACCAGCATCTATGGACATGATCTCGAGTTTCGTTTGGATATGATCCAAAATAGTTACGTTAAAGGTCGTATCTAGCATTATAGAATCAACCTGAAAGTCAGCTTTTAGATTAACTGCATGATTTCCAGGCTCGTCAAAACGAACATGAATCAGATCTAAGCTAGATGCATTCTTTCCATTCAAGTTAGTAATTGTTGCTGACTCAGGAATTGTCCATGTGCGATTTACAACTCCTTTGGACAAGTCTGCAAAGGAGGTTATATTTCCACGCTCAATTCTTTTATTCCCTGATGCTACTGCAACAGCATCCGAAAATTGATTGGCTTCTGGCGTATCATAATCCTTTTCACACGAAAGTATTAGACCCATGACCAGAAGTACAATCGCTGTATGGTTGATATATTTTTTCATTACTTGGTTTGGTTTAAACGCGTTTAATTTTTTCATGCTATTAGTCTAAAAAGTCTGGGTTTGAATTCAATTCAGTTGCAGGAATTGGGAAATAATCATGTGCTTCTGGGCTGTAAACATTTGCAGCTTCAACAAACTCTTTTATCTTATTTAAAGATCCATGTATAGCAGGATCATATTCGTGGAGTTCCTTGGCGCTGATAACATAAGATTTAGCTGCCAAGCGGGTGTATTGCTCTTTTACTTTTCCCCAACGTGTTAGATCTTCCCAGCGAATATCATGTCCCTCAAACATAAGCTCAAGAGGGCGTTCCACCCACATAATGTGCTCCATTAAGGAATCATCATCATAATCTGCCTCTGCTAAGGGAACTACACCGGCACGTGTGCGAATCTCATTGACCATATCCAATGCATTGGTGTAGTCACCGCCTGTTTGCAATACACATTCGGCGTAAAGCAACATAACATCAGCCAAACGAATCACTCGTTAATTAATTCCAGAAACACTTTGATCGCTCTCGCGAAGCAAATGCCAGTTTTGAAATTTCTTTAAATATGACGCTTCACTGTTGTTGTATGCGCCTCCAGTATCCGAGGAACGTTGATATAAGGTTGTATTATCGTCATCAGCTATCGCTACCGAAACCGATGCCCGAATCGAGTACGGAGCCGAACCCGTTCGCGAAGCATTTATTGGATTTGTCATGTCCATCACGTCATTTTTAAAGAGCATGGTCATATAGTATGATGGCATAACTGTGCGATAACCTCCACCTTGTGTAGTCGCTAACCCTATAGCGCGGTTTGATGCTTCTGATCCCGTAGGTCCATCTTGAGCTCCGTATGAAGTTCCAGGCTTTGCATCTATTGAAAATGCTACCTCAAAAATGGACTCGCTGTTAAATTCGTGTTCCTCGTCAAAGTTGTCGCCTATATCTTCTGTTAACATATATAAGTTAGAGTCTAGTATCTCTTTAAAATATTCTTTTGCAATTGTATAGTTATGCTCATTAAGATGTAACTTTCCCAACATAGCGGTTGCTGCGCCCCAAGTTGCTCTACCTAAGTCAGCACTGTCATCATAAGTTTTTGCTAAGTTTTGATATGCAAATTCCAAATCCTGTAAAATAAGCGCATAAACATCATTAGCTGGAGATGGTTTTTTATAAAAATCATTTCTCATTTCAGGTACAGTCGTATGAATAATGACACTTCCGCCATTATATCCCCTGTAAAGTGAATTGTAAAAGAATGCGCGTAAAAACCTTGCCTCAGCTTCAATTTGTGTACTGACAGCAGTGCTCATTTCTACATTACTTAAGTTAGCCAGCACTTGATTGGCTCTGTAAATACCAATATACGCATCACGCCAACGGAGACCTACAATTTGTGTATTCTCATTATACGTAAGAGTATTCAAGCCAATGGCATTAGCGTTCCAATTGTTAGGTCGGCCTACGTCAGAGCGAACGGGATGTTGAATAGCGGAAGAACCACCCAACATGCCTTGTAGCTGTAACGCACCATATGTAGCAACGAGACCTTGTTGGATCTCACTTTCCGTTGACCAAAACGAAGCTGAGCTTAGGTCATTGGGGTTTTCAATATTTAAAAAATCCTTCTCACAACTAGAAAGGAAAAGGATTCCAACTGTCATTAAAATGTATGTATTAAATAATTTCATCTGTAGTTTTTTAATCGTTAGAATGAGATGGATAATCCGGTTAGATATGTGGCAGAAACAGGATAGTTCCCACGATCCAATCCACCAGTAAACGGATTGTTACTTCCGACCTCAGGATCAAAACCTGTATAACTGGTAAATGTGATTGGATTTTGTGCACTTACGTAAATGCGCAATTTGTCAACCCCTATTTTTTTAAGGATATCCTCTTGGAGTGAATAACCAAGAATAATATTTCGTACACGTAAGAATGAACCGTCTTCTAAAAATAAGTCGGTAGATGTTTGAACATTGGGGTGTTCAATATTCGAACGTGGTGTGGGAATATTCGCCGTTGGATTAAGGTCTGTCCAGCTATATACCAAGTCTCTGTGGCGTTTCATACTATAGGCAAATTGCTTCGCCCCGTTATAAATAGTACTTCCTTCAACACCATAAAGCTGGACCGAAAGATCAAACGCTTTATAATCCATATCAATGGTAAAACCATATTCAAAGTCTGGCTGGTATGAGCCCTTGTAGACCTTGTCATTTGCCGTAAGTGAACCGTCACCATCAGTATCTACATAACGTAAATCACCTTTTTGAGCTGTCGGTACCAATTGTTGGTATGCAGTTAGCTCTGTATCTGTTTTAATTGTACCTGCAGTCTCGTAAACTTTAAATGCACCAACAGGCAATCCTGCCTCAAGTACTGCTACAGGTTCTGTTTGGCCTGTACGAACTATATTTGGATAGCCATCGAAAATAAACTCGCCCTCTCTTGAAAGGCTAACAACTGTGTTTTCATTTTTGGTAAATGTGGCACCAAACTTTATGTGAACGTCACCGAAGTCTTGATTCAAGTGTCCTGCTATCTCGATTCCTCTGTTCTGTAAATTCCCAATATTGGTGAGGAATCGATCATACGTTTGTCCACTAACTGGAGTAGAACCAGCAGAAATAGGGGGAACGATAGCGAGCAACATGTCTTTTTTGTCTTGCTCGTATATATCAATTACTAAACCTGCCTTTCCGCGCTGAAAGTCAAGGTCAATTCCAAAATTCTTGCTGATATTGGATTCCCACTTTAGGTTAGGGTCTGCATATCCTGGCTGAGTCATACCCGATGCCAAATTGCTTCCACCGCCTAACGGATAGTCAACGTTTGAAATAACAACTGGGCTAAACGCGTACGGAGGTATTCTATCACTTCCTGTAGTGCCGTATCCAATGCGAATTTTAGCCATGGATATTTTGTCTTTTAAGCTGCTAAAAAATGGCTCATTTGACAAGTTCCATGCCCCAGAAATTGAGGGGAATAGCCCGTAACGTTCAGAAGCTCCGAAATTACTAGACCCGTCGCGGCGCACCACAGCCGTTAGCATGTACTTCCAATTGTAGTTGTAGTTTATCCTTCCTAGATAGGATATGCTATTGGTTTTATTAATAAAATGAGTTCCTACGATTGGTTCACCATTTCCAAGTACAGGGGTTATGTTATTGGATATGTTGTCTGCGCCTGTTCTATAAAATTCATAAGATGATTGTTCGTAGGTGTTTCCAATTAGCACTTTGAGGTGATGTTTTTTAAAGCTTTTAGCGTAGTTCATGGTGAATTCAGCAATGCTTCTATTATTTGTTCCGTCCCCCAGTCTTAATTGTGCGTTATAGTTACTTGCCGTGGGGTTTTCTACACCTTCCTCATTATAAATTAGAAAGCTAGGGTTAAAAAATCTGTCTTTTTTGCTGTAATATGATTTACCTAGATTTGCTGCTAGTTTTAATCCGACGATTACTTCATAATTTAAACGAACATTCCCATTAAAGGAATTGATTTTCGTTTCATTTTCTTGTTTTAACTTCCCTGCAAAGTTTGAGATATTCTCAGGGCTAGTACCGCCAATTGTAAAAGTGTCGCTACTTGCATCCAATGGTCTGCGGTAAGGCTGTAATCGAATGGCATCGTAAATTAGTGCATAGGGCTCTTTGTTCTGGTCACTAACATTGACACTGAGGTTTGCTTGTGCGCTAAACTTGTTCTTTTTAAAATAGGTGTTTGATCGTAATGAATATTTCTCGTAGTCTGAATTATACAAGGAGCCATCTTGACTAAAATAAGTACCGATAACATTATATGTAAGACCATTTTTACCGCCACTTACACTAACAGAATGGTTTTGAATAGGCGCCATATCTACCTGAAGGTCACCCATCCAATCCGTATTGAACAGTAGACCATCTTTATTAAAATCCAGCGGATTAAATTGGTTTGTTTCTTGATATCTATACAAAATATCGTTAATATACAATGACTCTGTTGTATTTGCTAAAGCAATTCCTGAGTTTATGTTTTGGACGCCGTAATACGAATCCAAACTGACATTCATCGAGCCTTCTTTCCCTTTTTTGGTAGTTATGAGAATAACACCCCCTGAAGCTCTAGAACCATATATGGATGCAGATGCACCATCTTTCAGGACTTCTATTGATTCTATTTCTTGAGGTGTAATGTTTGGGTTTTCGATGTAGGTAACTCCGTCAACAACGTATAAAGGGCCAGAGCCGCCTTCTTGGAAAGAGGTTATACCTCGTATAGTAATTTGCGCATTTTCACCTGGAGCTGAATTGCCTTGCCTGACGCTAACGCCTGCCATTCTTCCCTGCAAGGAAGAAGCAAAATCTGATGTTGCTGTTTTGACAATATCCTCAGATTTGACAGAAGCAACTGCACCTGTCAGTTCTCGCTTTTTCATGGTTCCATATCCCACAACTATTACTTCGTCTAATCCCGTGGTGCTTGTTTCCATGACAATATTGTGGGTGGATTGGGAAACCAAAACCTTGGCTTCCATCATACCTATGTATGTGAACACAAGGGTTGATCCTTCAGTTACTTCAATAGAATAAAATCCATCAAAGTCTGTGGAGGAGCCCATTTCCGTGCCTTCAATTTGTATGTTTACACCTGGAATAGGCTGGCCATCTTCAGCGCTAATAACAGTTCCTTTAACAATAGTTTTCTGCGCATAAACTGTAAAGCTCAGCACGGCAATGAGTATAATTATCGTATGGCGGAAAAGCTTTTGACTTGTAGTGTTTACAATAGTTAATAATTTTCTCATTAGTGGTGTTGATTAATAAGGAGTTAGTTTCAATTGTTAACCAAATAACAACAAACCAATACCAAAGCTCTTCCAGTAATGTTCTTTTTTGTACGGCACATAATCATATTCATATTATGAAGAGGCTTTAGTTAGCATTTGCCTTTAGTTTCAATTAAATAAACGTAATTTAGTTAAATATTACAATCATTTATCTGATTCCCGTGAAAAAAACAACTGCTTTTCTGTGCCAGTTTATATTACTTACTTGTTTTTTGGGCTACAGTCAAAAGCAGCCTTATCTTTTTAAAAATTTTACTGCAGAAGATGGGTTGTCACAACACGATATTAACTGCATCACGCAAGACAATGAGGGGTTCTTGTGGTTTGGGACAAATGATGGACTTAACAAATTTGACGGATACAATTTTGAAGTATTTAAGCCCATTAGTGGTGATGATACTACCATTTCGGGAAGAATCGTTCAGGATATCAAGAAAGACTCCTTTGGAAACTTGTGGATCGCAACGTTAGATGGTGGCTTAAGTCTTTACAATTCAAAAACAGAGCGCTTTAAAAGTTTTAATTCAGCCACTTCTAAGATGGGAAGTTACGCCAATAGAATTGTCATTAGTGAAGATGGAGTTTTGTGGGTACAGTTCAAATCTAAAATTTGCTATGCTGTAATTAAAGAAAATATTGATGAAATGGCGTTTTCTCTTTTAAGCAACATTGACAAGTTAAAAATAGAAAACAATGCCAAAAGAATATACACCAAAGACAAAGCTGTTTATTTCGAAACAAGCGAAGGAACATATGCCCTTAAATACTCAAAAACAGAAACAGATTTGCAAAACATATCCTTTGAGCCACACAGCGATGCCTACTTTGTTAAGCAAATTAAAGCTAAAAACAATTCAAAATGGATTTTAAAAGACGATAGCATAAGCTATCATCAAAATGAGTCAAGGATTACTATTTCAGTCAACATAACTGACGAAGCAGCTACAGTTGATTCAAAAGGCACGCTTTGGTGTGTACTTAAGGATAGGCTGTCATCAGTCACCTATTATCAAGGCAAGCTTCGTGTAGATAAGGTGGACTTTGAAACACTAGATTTTTTGACACTAAAAAACAACACTGTTAAATCTGTTTTTTTAGATAAAACCGGCAACCTTTGGGTAGGAACTAACGGTGGGGGCATATACAAGAAAACGAATAATACCTTTGGCTTTGGTCACTTTAGTAAGGGCAGTACCTCTTATAGTTTAGGGGGGAATAAAATAAGGAGTTTACACGAAGATCAGTTTGGAAACCTTTGGATTGGAACAGAGGGAGGTGGACTCAGTTATTTAAATCGAAAGAATAAAAACTACACGTATTTTAATGTATTTACATCAGCTAAAGACGGTCGAGGACTCAGCTCTAAGAAAGTTTTTTCTATTTCTGAAAATATTATTGATAGCAACAACTCTATACTCTGGTTTTCTACAGAAAATGGAGGGCTAAACAGGCTCCAAATAAACCGAAATACTACTCCAAAGTCATTTCGTTTTAAAAAATACAACAAACCCCAAACAGATGGTAATAATGTTTTTTACAGAGCTATTCATTCTGTTATGGGTGAGGGAAAAGAACAACTCTGGATCGGTTATTATGGTCATGGTTTGGGTTTAGCAAAATGGACGGATAGTGGAGATAACATTAAATTCACCTTTATAGATTCTCCCAACGAAAACAAACAATTGTCTGGAAAGATTATTCGCGATATCTACAGGGACAGTTATGGCGTCTTATGGCTATCTACAAACAATGGTTTAAATAAATTGGACGAGAATAGTACGGATATATCCAAAAGTACATTTGTTTCTTATCAACACAACCCCAAAGACGCAACTAGTATTGGCAGTAACTACATCTTGCAAATTTTTGAAAGTGCCGACAATACCCTTTGGGTGGGCACTATCGGTGGGGGACTAAATAAAATGATTCGTGGGTTAGATGGATCGGTAATTGGGTTTAAGCGCTTTAATCGTCAAAATGGTCTTTTTCCAGATGATGTCATCAATTCTATAGCCGAAGACAGCAATGGTGTCTTATGGGTGGGTACCAACAATAGTCTAATCGCCTTTAACCCAAAAAACGAAACCTATCAAACCTTTCTCGCTAGTGAGTTACAAAACCCAGAAATGAGTGAAATTTCAGCACTTAAAAGAGGAAATGATGAATTGGTTTTCGGAGGGATTAATGGAATAAATGTATTCACTCCAAACAACAATACGTTTACAGATATTGCCCCAAAGACTGTATTAACAGCCTTAAATGTGATGTACACGCCTGTAAAGCCACTTGAAGTCATTGACGGAGATATATATTTAGAAAACAGTATTACACACACAGAGCATATTTATTTGGACGCCAATGCCAATAACTTTTCACTAAGCTTTTCGGCGCTTCACTATGACAATCCCTTATTGAATAAGTACAAGTACAAACTTGATGGTTTTGATAAAGAATGGATTGAAACTTCGTCAGCCTTAAGAATTGCTAATTATACCAATATACCCGCAGGTGATTATACATTTTATGTTTTTGGAAGTAATGATAATGGTACTTGGTCAGCAGCACCTGCATCATTGAAGATTACGATTTATCCACCATGGTATTGGACTACTCTCACCAAAATCCTTTATTTCATTTTGTGTCTCATTATTTTGCTCCTATTTGGGCAGTACACACTAATCGATATTAGACGGAAACGTAAACTGGAATTTGATCGGCTAGAAAAAGAAAAAGAAAAAGAATTAAATGCCGCAAAGCTTAAATTTTTTACCAACATATCGCATGAATTACGTTCGCCTCTTACGCTTATACTAGGACCTGTAGAAAAACTCATCAGTAAAATTGATTCACTTAAAAAAGAAGATCGTCTAAAATCATACACCACTATTCAACGCAACGCAGACTATCTTTTAAAATTAACAAAACAGCTGTTAGACTTCCGAAAACTAGAGCAAGGGAAAATACAACTCGCTTGTGCACATATAAACATTGTAAGCGTCGTCAAAAAAATAAGTGAACAGTTTAATTCATTGGCCGATAAAAAAAATATTTCTATCGAATACCATCTTCCAGAAAAGAAAATATTTGGCTGGGTAGATGTAAATAAATTAGAAAAAATTGTTCATAATTTATTGTCAAATGCGGTTAAATTCACTTCCGAGAATGGAAACATAAGCATCAAGGTTATAATGAAAAACCCAAACCAAAACTATCCAGAGGGATATTTCGCCTTAAGTGTAACAGACAATGGCTTAGGAATAAAACCAAACGAACTTAAAAATATTTTTGACCGCTTTTACCAAGCTGACAATCAAAATAAAAAAAATCAAGGGGTTGGAATTGGGTTATCATTTTCTCAAAGTTTAGCAAGAATACACGGTGGCGTATTAACTGTTAAAAGTAAGCTTCATGCGGGAAGTACATTTACTCTTAAATTACCTTTAGGAACCGCACATCTAACGTCCGATCAAATGATTGATGATAAAGAACTTATCTTAGAAAACCTAGATTTGCCAAAACATCAAGCCAATGATAGGGAAGAAGTTATTTCTTATGAAAATGGAGGCAAGCCCCAACTATTAATCATTGAGGATAATATTGAAATAAACCATTACATCGCCTCCGAATTAAGTGACAACTACGCTATTATAAGTTGTGTGAACGGTACTAAAGGGCTTGAAGTCGCCCGTGAAAAATCTCCAGATGTTATTATTAGTGACATTATGATGCCGGGCGTAGATGGAATTGAAGTATGTAAGGAAGTGAAAACTGATATAAACACAAATCATATTCCCTTTATCTTACTTTCTGCGAAAACCACAAATGAGTCTCGAGTGGAGGGCCTTCAAGCTGGTGCAGACGTGTATTTGATAAAGCCCTTCAATATGGATGTTTTGAAAATGCAGGTTAGCTCATTACTTGAAAACAGGAAAAGAATTCATGACGAGTTTAAAAAAGCACCTTTTGAACCCAATCCTGTAGAAGTTAAAGGAGTTGATGAGCAATTCATACAGAAAGTTATAGCTGAAATAGAACGTAACCTGGATAATGCGTCCTTTACCACAAACCTACTTGCTAAAAATATAGGGATGAGTAGAACTACTTTTTACAACAAAACTAAGGCGATAACAGGGCTGAAGCCAACGGAGTTTGTGCGTAACTACAGGCTCAAAATTGCTGCACAATACTTGGAAAAGGGGTTTAGTGCCAAAGAAAGCATGTATCGAACAGGGTTTAATACTGCTGGATATTTCACACAGTCTTTTAAAACCTTATACAAGATGACTCCTTCTGAATACACAGCTCGTTTTAAAAAAGTGTGATCATCATTCTACCGTTAATGAAACGGAAGCTGTTTGGAGTGTATCAGAAGTAGCATGAACATCAATAGTGCCTGTTTCTTTTGTCGTTTTTACCATGAGCATACACAGCCCGTTAAATGCCTTACGTTTATTCGATTGGAAAGGCGCAGTTGTAGCTGGATCTCCATTACCAACCGCTGCTATCGTTCCCAAATCAGAAACAGAGAAATTAACCAAATGATCTGCGTTAGGGCATATATTACCATCCTTATCCGTAATACGTACAGTGATAAACGAAATGTCCTGACCATCTGACTCAAGCACATCCCTGTCTGGGATAAGCTCAATTTTAGCTGGCTTTCCAGCTGTATTTATGTGCTTTTCCGCAACTGCCACACCATTATTGTAAGCAACAACCTTAAGCGAACCGGGCTGGTAAGGCACTTCCCACATCAAGCGATAGGGCGACATATGGGTTCCCTTATAACGACCGCCTTCCCAGTCAATAAAATTAATGGGAATAGGCATTTTGTCTATTCCTTTGCGCTTTCTTCCAAGCGATTTTCCATTGACAAATAGTTCTACCTCCTCTGCATTGGTATATGATACTACAGGTATAATTTCTCCTTCCTTACCTTCCCAATTCCAGTGTGGTAGCACATGAACCATGGGGGAACTAGTCCATTGACTTTGATATAAATAAAACCTGTCTTTTGGAAGTCCGCAAAGATCAACAGCTCCAAAATAAGAACTTCTGGCTGGCCAATCACCGTTCCAATAGCCGTTGGTGGAATTGTCTTTCCCACCATAAGGCGTGGGTTCACCCAAATAATCAAATCCCGTCCATATAAATTCTCCTAAATTCTCAGTTGTTTTTTCCAATGCTTCAAATTCAATATCTGGTGGATAAGCCCAAGGCGGTCCGATAAAATCATAGCTGGTTATTTCCAAAGACTCGTGTTTTTTGTACTTTTCAATGGGTAAGTGATAAGTTCCCCTGCTACTTACCGTACTAGAAGTCTCAGACCCATAAACAATCCAGTCGGGATGCTTTTCCAACACCTCCCCATACTTTCGGGGCTTATAATTCCAACCAACCAAATCTATGGCATCAGCCATACCGTTTTCCATTGGCTTTCGATATTGGTTAAACCCGGCCGTAGTAGGTCTTGTGGTATCTTCGTCTTTACAAATAGCCACCAGTTTTTTAGCTATTTCCGTTCCTTTTGTATTGTGCGACTGCTCTAAAATTTCATTTCCAATACTCCACATCACAACAGATGGACTATTTCTAAAAGCTCGAATCATATCACGTAAATCTTGCTCATGCCAGTCATCGAAGTGTTTACTGTAATCGTTTTCCACTTTTGCCATTTGCCACACATCAAAAGCTTCCACCTGTATCATTAAGCCCATTTGGTCGCAAAGCTGCACTTGCTCTGGCGAAGGAGGATTGTGGCTGGTGCGAATGGCATTTACCCCCATGTCTTGCATGATTTCAAGCTGACGTTCTGTTGCGCGTTTGTTCACGGCTGTTCCCAACGGGCCCAAATCATGATGCAAACAAACCCCTTTAAAACGGGTCTTTTTGCCATTAAGTTTAAATCCAAAATCTGCACCATATGCTATAGTTCTTATACCGAAAGTTGTCTGATAGCTATCCAAAACCTTATCGCCCTGAATAAGGGTCGTCTTGGCTGTGTATAAGTTTGGCGTGTCTAAGTCCCAAAGCATGGGCGATTTGACAGTGGTGGTTTGAACTGCCTCTACCACATTATTTTGCTTGGTTTGAACCACACTTTGGGTTTTGGCCACTTGCCTATTGTTTAGATCATAAATGATGGTTTGCAAGAGTACTTCTTTATCCTCCGTTGCGACACTCTCTATCTCGGTCAGTATATTGATTGATGCGGCCTCTTTAGAAATGCTTGGCGTTGTGATAAAAGTACCCCACTTAGCAACATGAATTTCATTGTTTATTTCCAACCAAGTATTGCGATAAATACCAGCGCCTGGATACCACCTAGACGAAAAGTCTTCTGGTGCCAACTGAACGGCGATAACATTTGACTCTCCATAGTTTAGGTGCGGACTTAAATCAACTGAAAAGCCAATATATCCGTAAGGACGATTGCCAATCATATTCCCGTTAAGCCAAACTTTGGCATTGTTCATGGCTCCATCAAAATGAAGTGTTATGTGCTTACCACTTGCGGTGACTGGCATGTCAAATTGTTTGCGGTACCATCCAGTTCCGTGAAAAGGCAAACCGCCACTCCTTGCATTGTAGGAGCTGTCAAAAGGTCCTTCAATAGCCCAATCGTGAGGCAAGGTTATTTCCCGCCAAGAAGCATCGTCCAAATCAGCGTTCTGTGCTCCGTCAATATCACCTTTGTGGAATTTCCAACCTTTATTAAAAGATACTGGATCGGTAGCCGTTTTTTTGCTACATGAAATACTTAAAAATACAAGTGCAAATAGAAAAAGTTTGGTCGCTTTCATTGTTCGTTGGTCTAATGGTTAGAAAAAGGCGTTGCCTATTCTGGTTTAAAATTAGCGCTGTGCTCTGCTTGACTTTCAACAGTAAACCTGACTACTTGCGGTGTGCCCGTACCCCGTGCTTCAACTATGGCCGTGCGCCAAAGTTTTCGCATTTCTTCTAGTTTGGTAATATGGGTCGTATTGGCAGCCAAATTGTATTTTTCGTCAGCATCATTACTAAGGTCAAAAAGCTCTTCATAAACGGGCTGCTCGCCTTCAATTGGTGTGTTGACATAGGATTGGTAAACTGCAATTTGCGGGTCGTGGTTTGCATATAGCATGCTTGTCAAATTGACATTGAATTTTTCAGCAGTATTGATAAAATACTGTGCAGAGAAGTTTTCGTTTTTGTAGTAGCGTATGTATTTCCATCGTTTGTCTTGTACTGCCTCACAGCGTGGGTTTCCAAAGTGGGTAGACCATAAATTTTCAGTAAATAAATAGTCACGAACAGAAACGTCTTCAGCATCAATAATATCATTTAAAGCTTTTCCTTGATATGTCTCAGGTATTGGAACAGCTGCATATTGCAACATGGTTGGTGCGATGTCAATGGTTTGGACCAATTGATTTGACCTAACACCCCTTCTTTTCTTTGAGGCGGTTGGATTGTAAACAATCATGGGGACTTTCGTGTTTACTTCATAACAAAGTGCCTTGCCGCCCAAGCCGTATTCCCCCCAAAAAATTCCATGATCAGAAGTAAAAATAATGATGGTATTTTTATCTAGGCCTAAACGCTTAAGGGTTTCCCTTAGGTTCCCAACAAGACCATCAATTCCTGATACGGCCTGCATATTTCGAATCATACGCTCACGTAAGCTGACTTCTTTGTCAACAAAGTCATAAATATCTTGCCTATCTGCTGCGTGCAATACATCAGCAGGGAGTTTTGGTGTTATTATATCTGCCTTGGCAACATAGTGCTTGGGCAAAGGAATATCTAAATCGCGGTATAGGGTTTTATAGGTATCGGAGTCTGATGGGCGCATTTTCATGGTACTGGTACTTGCGCCATGCGGCAAGTTGAAATTGATGCTCATACAAAAGGGCTTGTCTTTGGGAATGCGCTTTAAAAAATGCTTTGCCCCTTTGAGTTTGTGTTCATTACTGAAAAAGTCGGTAACGCCTTCATCTAAAATCTCAACTTGTGTATCGTTCTTAGCACCTTTGAATATTTCG
>Ga0228663_1000467_pt1 | contig 13974 bp, 9 predicted proteins | sample 77DmetaG_FD_183630 | JGI IMG/M metagenome (GOLD analysis project Ga0228663, IMG submission 183630) | Seawater microbial communities from Monterey Bay, California, United States - 77D | ecosystem: Environmental > Aquatic > Marine > Coastal | place: USA: California | collected 2016-10-07
GGAGTAAATAAGACGATGGGTCAAGTCCATGCTCTTTTGCTTGTTTCTCATAGTCCATTGAGTTGTGAGGATATCATGAAACACCTTAAAATATCGAGAGGAAACGCCAATACAACAATAAGGGCTCTACAGGATTGGGGTATTGTTTACAAGCACAATATAGTCGGTGATCGTAAGGATTATTTTATCGGAGAAAAGGATGTTTGGCAAGTATTCACACATATTTTACTCAAGCGAAAGCAGAAGGAGTTAGATCCGATGATCAAAATGCTTCAAAGCGTATCTACTGTAGAAGGCAAATGCGAAGCCTCGGATGAATTTTGTAAAATGATCAGAGACCTCAAACACTTCTCGACTAAAGCAGATTCTATGCTCGAGACTATTCTTAGATCGAAAGGCAATATGCTGCTCGGAGGATTCATGAGGATGGGGAAATAACAGTTTGAAGAATATCTACAGTTTTTCTAGTGTATTGTTAAAATTATTTTGATAAGTGTAAAGTTGCAAAATGTAGAACTCTAGGAGTTCCTGTGTATTACTCAACGACTTTGTGCCAAAATCTTTTAGAAATCATAATAATAATGTAATTATCATTGAAGTTATTTAAGACATTGTGTCAAAAATGACTTGGAAATTAATTAACAATATGTTTTTAAACGACTCTAATACTCAGATTATCGTTACCTTTCCATCACATGTTAGATACTCAGGATATACTTAACGGATTCTTCAATACACTACAATCATCAGTGGATAGGGTGTACGATGGAGACACACTGTATGAGTATCTCAAGGAGATGTCTGTAGAGACGCCTACATTAGTTAATCAGATTGCGAATGTAGGGGCACAGTATGATATTGTAGTCACTAATAAGAAAGACCTTCAACCCATAGATGCTGATAAGTTTATCATTCTGTATTATTGGATGGAAGAGGCTAAGAATTTCATGATACTTTGGAGAGATATTTTATTGGAGGGCACTAAGGCATTTTATTATCAGCTAGATGGCTCAGTAGAGCATATAACTGTTAAGAAAATGTTGGATCAGTCAAAATCTGTACTCCAAGAAAGCATACATTCTTTACAAAAAGTGTATCCTACTATGATAGCTAATCTAGGTAGTGATCCAAAGAAAGTCAAACGTCAAGTACTAAACTGGGAAAAACAAATTAACCCTTGGACGGAGTATAGTATACAGTTTAAAGCTATAGCTGAACAATGCCGAAGTATATCCAAATTAGGCAATCAATTAGATAGAAGTAATGGGTCGTACAAAACGATAAAACGTATTCTTAAGAGCTATGTTGACAAGCGTATGTCTAATATGAAGGAGATATCATATTCTGCTATAGAGGCTCTTAATACGATCAAGGACATTAGTAATGATGAAGGCAAACCTAATATCATACAGAAATTACAGAAGATAGAGAGTGTCCACAAGAGACTTAACGAGCTATTCGTAGATGTACATCATCTGGAACAGATTGAGAAAATCTTAGAAGATATGGCAGATACCTTAGAGGTAGCAATAGATGGTGATAACGGTAAACTCAATGTCAAGAAACTCTCTCTCAAGAAAACTACCCAGCAATGGCTAGAGTCAGAGATTTATCTATTATTCTACGAAGTAGAAGAAGTAGAAGATCGGCTTAAAAATAAGTTGAAAATGATATTGGTTAATATCCAAAATTATCTGACTTTACTCAAGAATGATTCTGCTGAGAATAAAGGAACACTATTTAGACAAGCTATTGAAAAGTTTGAAAATGAATATCATAATATAGCAGCGAAGCACAAAAAACTTATAGACTCAGCCTCAGATAAACTTGAATACCAATTTAATATATCTCAGCTATTTAACAATGAGCGACTTTTTTTACCACTATCTGTACAATCTTCATTAGGTAATATAGATCTCGATCAAACTAAGCTGAGACACAAAGTTACTAAATGGCTTAAAAAATCATTTTCGTTCTATACCAATTTGCGTAAAAAAGCTGAGAAAGAAAGAACCCTAAGTTCTTCTGAGAAGTTAGTGAGATACGTGGATAGTCGCCAATTTGCTGAGGATAATAGACAGTATATTAATATATTTTTGGTTAAGGGTTATATAGGTGAATCATTTGTCATAGGTAGGCAAGAAGAGCTGGATCATTTTAAAAGCGTCTATGATAATTGGCGTCAAGGATATCGAGGATCCATACTTATTACGGGACAGAGATTTTCGGGCAAATCATTATTTGCAGAGTATGCGAATATCAAAGTCTTAAATGGAAAGACGATACAACTCAAACCTAATATGGCGTATGAGATCAACGGACGAACATTTACTTCGACATATAACCTAAAAGAAACATTGGGGAATATAACAAAGCATCACCATGATACCAAGCCCGCTATATTTATAGATGATATTGAACTTTGGTATGATAAGGAAGTGACACTATCAAGTAACATTAGAGAACTTACTAGGATCATTGACAAATACTCTAGCAAGATATTTTTTGTCGTGACTATGAGTAACTGGTTGCAGCATAAGATGAATAGCGTATATGGAATTAATAGTGTTTTCCAGGCAGATATCAATCTCGATCGGATGTCGCTAGAAGAAATAAGACAGATAATTAGTATCCGTCAAGGAGCAACATATAAAGAACTACTCAATCCAGAAGAGCGGAAAATTACAGAAGACGAATTCAATAAAATTACTAAAAGGTTACATCATAATGTAGATGGAAATGTAGGTGATGCTCTGTCGAAGTGGGCCGCCGATACGAAATACCATGATGTCAATTCTGTGATAATGACAAATGTTTTATTTCAGAGTATTCCAGATATTGACCATAAGGATACACTCTTATTGTTAGAGACAATTATAACGGCAAGAAAGACAAATGAATTTTATTTACATAAATTTTTCGGAGAGGCCTTTAAAGAAAAATATAGTACATTATTGCAGAGAATGATTAACGTAGGATTAGTAACTCGTAATGTGGATAATCTAATTCAAATCAATTCGAAGGTAGTCAACGAAGTAGGCCAATTATTAGAAAGAAAAAATTACCTAACATTTAATCACAGATGATAGGATTAACACCATACACAACACTTTCGCAGTTTTTGATTTATGCAATCATTGTCGTGCTTGTAAATCAAGGAGTTCGTATCTTAAAGGGCCTGACTTGGAGTACAATACTCTCTGAGACCAATGCAATAATTATCAATAAGGTCTTTGAAAATTTCTTATTGATATATGACCCTTTAGTTCTACTTTTATTACTGTCAGCTTTAATAGGTGTAAAGCCTAGTATGATATTGCCTATAGTTGTGATATTGTTAATTATTAGTCATAGACATTGGTGCAATTATATCAGCCGATCCGTAGTTATGATCAACAAAAGGATCAAGCAAGGCGTATATATTCATAGTGGAGATGTAAATGGAAAAGTGATCAAATTTGGAAAACTAGGAACAGAAGTTCAAACACAAAAGGGGATTCATATGTTGTCCTATCAGTCGCTATTGGATAAGGGATATACTATAAGTGGAGGAGATGAAATAAGTCGCCTCTATACTATAATTTTCGTCAATGAAATAAAGGGTAATAAAGATCCAGAAACACGATTATTGGATCAATTAGCCAATACACCATATATTGATTGGAGTTCAATTCCAGAAATAGGGGTATCAGGACTACATAAAGATAAAATTACATTAAGAGTAGTATTAAGAGATAAATCACATTTAGATGATATCGTATCTTTACTGCGCGAATGGCAATACAGCGATATAGCGGTTAACCATTAAATTAAATAAATAGATCATGGAAGTTTTTTCAACATATAATGCAATAATAGCAGCATCGTCTATTTTGATTCTCTCTTTCTTTTTTGGAGAGATTGCAAAGAAGACTAATGTGCCTTCTGTATTAATGTTAATTGTATTGGGGCTATTGATTCAATTTGGAGTTAAAGAGTCCAATATACTTGGCGAAGGCAAAAATCTGGAGCAGTTATTACTACCAGTACTCAAGCTATTAGGGACAGTGGGAGTAATCATGATCGTTTTGGAGGCGGCATTAGAACTCAAGTTGGAGAAAGATAAGTATTGGTCAATTGCCAAGGCTCTTGCCATTGCATTGGTATGTCTATTGTCGTCTAAATATGTAGCGGCACTTATTCTACACTATACTGTAGATGGAATGACTATGCAACTTGCGATGCTTTATGCTACCCCATTGTCTATCTTATCTAGTGCTATTATTATACCTAGTGTAAATAGTTTAGAATATACAAAAAAAGAGTTTCACATATATGAGAGTACATTCTCAGATATCTTAGGAATCATGCTTTTCTACTACCTCTTAGGAGATATGGAACCAGATCACGCAGGTGGATTATTTCAGTTTAGTGCTACAACTATTCTTACTTTAGTATTGGCTTTTGTGGCGAGTTATTTAATAATTTTTATTTTTCAACATATTAAAAGTCATACTAAGTTGTTCTTACTTATCGCAGTATTATTACTGCTTTATGCTATTGCCAAGAAATTTCATTTATCGTCACTCATTATCATACTTGTGTTTGGATTGGTGATCGCCAATATGGGTTTATTCTTCAGAGGAAAGTTGGGTAAATACTTGGTTGTAGATAAGGCCAATCAGATTTATGAAGGTCTTCATGTTATTACATTAGAAACAGCGTTTGTGGTCCGAACTTTCTTTTTTGTGATATTTGGTATTACGATTACACTATCCTCCATGCTTAGTTTTAGTGTAGCGTTGATTAGTTTGGCCATTATTGCCTCTATTTATATTATTAGATGGGTAATATTGACGATATTTTTTGGAAAAGACACTATGCCTCAGGTATTTATTGGACCTCGTGGATTGATAACTATTCTATTGTTTTATTCTATACCCGACGAGATGTTAGTGCCTGGATTTGATAAAGGAATATTATTATTTGTGATTATAGTGACTAGTCTTATTATGACATGGGCGCTCATAAGTGACAATAAAGTGAGGAGTAAAATTATGCGTCAAGCCACTTCTAATCCTATAGAGACGGCTAAGTGGAAGGCACCATCAGTAACACCTGTAGTCAAAGAAAAAAAGGATGGTGAAGAAGAATAGATTAATAATGCAAGTCACATTATTGTTGATCCCGATGTTCGTGGTAGCTCAATATGACCACATCTCAGTTTTTAGTCATCTTAACGGTGATGATTTATACGAAGAGGTTGTAGATACTTATAAACCTGACGTAGTACTTACTTACGGAATGGCAAGAGATACAATGTTTTCTAAGATAGATGCTGTCAATGATTCGCTTGAGTGCATCTATACCGGCATGAAGAGATACCTGACACCAGGAGAAGACCCTACACAAGCCGTTTATTTAGATGGAGCACCAAATGGGATCAATACAGAGCATAGCTATCCACAAAGTAAAGGAGCTTCAGATGGAAATGCACGCAGTGATATGCATCACCTTTATCCTACTAGATCGCAAACCAATAATGATCGTGGATCTAAGGTATTTGATGAATCTAATGATTTTCAGACCTTAATTTGGTATCGCAATACGACGGAACAAGGGAATACTCCCGGAGCCAGCATTGATGAATGGAGTGAACTCGGCAACAACTTATTCGAACCTAGAGAATCTGTAAAAGGAGATATTGCTAGATCTATAATGTACTTCTATACAATGTACCGAGATCAGGCCAATGCTGCAGATCCCGATTTTTTTGGTTTACAGCAAGAGATACTCTGTGACTGGCACTATGCCGATCCGGTGGATCAAGTAGAGTGGGAGCGTAGCCATAAAATTGCACAATGGCAAGAAGGTAAGGCCAATCCATTCGTTTTAGACTGTAGTCTCGCTGCGAGGGTATACTGCAATCAAGTGTCAGCAGAGTGTATGTTAGTCGATGTAGATGATGCAATTGCCGATCATATACATGTGTACCCTAATCCAGCGCAAGAATTTTTGTATATCGACGGAGTCTCAAATTCTAAGATAAGCATTTCTAGCGTCAATGGAGAAGTTTCTTTATATATGATTAGAAATGGAAAAGTCGATATTTCATCTTTAGTTAAGGGAATCTACTTTCTGAGCTTGGAGCTCAACGGCAATGACCATAGTCTCACTTTTGTCAAGATGTAGATTGTTTCTTTTGTATTGAAACGTTAGGTTGGCTTTTAGCAGTATTTGATTTATACTTCGTTTCAATGATAAGGTAATATTCTAAATCAGGTACGAGTTTGATATTTACTTGTTGTTTATTTCTATTGAACTTTATTCATTTGATGACACTTCAAAAAACACCAATTTAGAGAGCAATCTTTTACCTAGCATTGGATTATAATGGCTACGCAGTTAAACAAAACACTTCAAAACTCAATACTTTCATTATATACTGAAAGTTTAATTGATTCTGTTATATTGTAATTGTCTGTTAATCAATGAAATAGGTGTTATTAAGAAGTTATTAACATATAAATTACGTTTTCTGTATAACTACAATTAGGTTTTTGTTCAATGTTAATATATATTTGTGGAAGATTTTAAGAAATGAACTAATTTTTTAAATGTAGCAGCGATTTTTAAATTAAATCTAAACTAAGATGTCTACTATCGAATTCACAAAGAAGTTTACGGATCTCAAGAGCCCATTGAATGCTTTTGCATATAACTTAACAAAGAATAAGGAAGATGCAAAGGATTTATATCAAGAGACAGCTTTTAGGGCCATCTCCAATAAGGAGAAGTTTAGACCAGGGACTAATTTCAAAGCTTGGTCATTTACGATCATGAAGAATATATTCATTAATAATTATCGTAAGATGAAGAAAAAGAATACCATTATTGATACTACAGACAATATGTATTTTATTAATAGCGGTGCGACTATGATAGAAAATGATGCGGGGAGAAATATTCTTATGGATGAATTAAATTTAATGATTGAATCATTAGATGATAGTATTAAGGCACCGTTCATGATGCATTATACAGGGTTTAAATACCAAGAAATAGCTGATAAGCTTGAATTGCCATTGGGTACTGTTAAGAGTAGAATTTTCTTCGCTCGCAAAGCACTGAAGCAGTTGATTAAGGTACAATATGGAACTGAAGATGGTTTGAGGGCTAAATTAACAGAGATAGCATAAGAAATAATATAAGTTGGTTTTAATGAAACGGTTAATTTGTGCAAGCAGGTTAACCGTTTTCAGTGGTGTTAGTTATAATTGGGGCTGAGATTTTGCAACAACTTTAAAATACTCTTTATGATTATCAAAGTGAATTTAAAATGCACAGATAAAATTTGAAATGGAGTTACTCTGTCCAGTTTATATATCGGCTGAGACCTCTGATATATTTTAACATTAGAGGTTTATTGCTTATATCCTCACCTCCCAACCCCCATAATAATGGCCGTTATTATTTTTATTTGGATTTAGTCTAAATAAACTTTGTGTATTTCAAAGTTGTGTTTTACATTTGCACCATCTAGTTAAAACCAAAAAAAATTAATAAAAATGAAGGCAATACTTAACACTATGTTTACTTTGTTCGTTATCGGACTTGTTAGTTGTGGAAATGATGATGTCGCAGAGATTACTGTGACAGCACCAGCTGAATATCAGTTTGAAAGAAATGGAGCAAATACAGTATCATTCAGCGGTCAGACTACTAGGATAATGATGGCGGAAGAGCTAGTAAGTGCTATGTCAGATTTTGACCAATCTGTAGAGTCTCTTAACGAGATGTACGCCAATATGGATGCATTAGGGAATGATGTTGCACCATTTTCGCAGGATGTACTAAATATATCTACTAAGAGCGTTAGATCTAAAGTAGCGGCTTCAAAAGATTTATTTAATACTAATTCAGTAGAAAGTTTGGCAATTAAATCGCAGTTTGAAGATTGGATGCAGGCACAGATTAATGAAGTGGCTAATAATCAAGATGTTTTAGCCAATCCAGGAGTTGCTGGTCAAATAGCTGATGGAACGAAGACGAGATTCATAAATGCCAATGGTCTAGAATACAATCAAGCCGTAGCAAAAAGCCTCATTGGGGGATTGATGTTAGATCAAATTGTGAATAACTATCTAAGTATTACGGTTCTTGATGATAAGGACAATAGGGCGGAAAATGATAACGAAATTACTGAAGAAGCTCAATCTTATACGACTATGGAGCATAAGTGGGATGAAGCATTTGGTTATCTATTTGGTACCGCGGATGCTACAGATTATTTAAGTAATGTCGGTGGCGGAGATTCTTTTTTAAACAAGTATCTAGGAAGGGTAAAAGGAGATGAAGACTTCTCAACTATAGCAGAGGATATATACAATGCATTTAAGTTGGGTAGGGCAGCCATAGTCGCTAAAGATTACAACCTGAGGGATGAACAAGCTGACATTCTTAAAGGTTTATTATCAAATGTAATTGGTATTAGAGCTGTTTACTATTTACAGCAGTCAAAGATTCAACTTGATAGTAATAAAGGAGGAGCTTTTCATGGATTATCAGAAGGCTATGGATTTATTTACAGTTTGAGATTTGTGAGATCTTCTAACAGTACAGATGCATTATTTTCAAGAGATGAAGTTGATGGATTTATTTCTACTTTGATGGGAGATGGTATTAATGGTTTTTGGGATGTAACACCTAATACCTTAGATCAGATTAGTGAAGATATAGCGTCCAAATTCGACTTTACTGTAGCGCAAGCGGCTGAATAATATTTTTCAGGAGAAATATCGTATATAATGAAAAAAATATCACAATTAGGTTTAGCATTATTTTTCGCTACTTTATCTACCGTATGGATTGGATGTGGTGATGATATGCCTGACCCCTCTGCTGATAATGATCAATTCGACAGATCTGTAATGTTAGAGCATTGGGTTGATGGATTTATCATTCCTGGTTATAAATCTTATCTCGAAGCCATAGATTCTTTGGACGCCAAGGCAAAAAAATTTGTGGCCGATCCAGATATATCTAGACTCAATGACCTTCGCAATAATTTTGGATTTGCTTATAATGCATGGCAGGAGGTTAGTATGTTCGAGATTGGCAGGGCTGAAGAATTAGCCCTAAGAAAGCATACTAATATTTATCCTACAAATAGGGAAGAAATTCTGAGCAATATTATATCAGAAACATATAATTTAACACTTCCTTCTACTTTTGATCAACAGGGTTTTCCAGCTATAGAATTTTTAATTTATGCGGTTTCAGAAACAGATCTTCTAATAGTAGATCTGTTTAATAGTAATGTTGCTTATAAGACATACTTGACTGATTTAGTCACTAAGATAAGAATACTTACAGGAGAAGTATATACAAATTGGACGACAGGATATAGGGAGATGTTTATAGAGGATGATGGATCTTCAGCAAGTAGTTCTGTAAATAGAATGGTCAACGACTATTTGTTTTATTACGAACGATTCCTTAGATCAGGAAAAATAGGAATTCCTGCAGGAGTATTCTCGGGTTCACCATTAACTAATAATGTAGAAGCTTTGTATACTTTTACTCCAACACTTAGCAAGTCTCTTTATTTAAATTCGCTATCGAGTTTTAAAAATTTTTTTGAAGGCAAATCGAAATATAATGGTAATGGACCATCTCTATCCGAATACCTATCTTATATACAAACTCTTACAAGTGGAGCAAATATTAGTAGTGCTATAGAAGCAGCAATTGATAATGCAATTGAAGTGTCGAATGGACTCGATGATGATTTTTATATACAAGTAGAAGAAGACAATAGTAAGATGCTTGCCACATATGATGCGTTGCAAGAAGTTACAGTTCTAATGAAAACTGATATGCTATCTGCGCTGAATGTTTCAGTTGATTATGTAGATGCAGATGGAGATTAATTTATAATATTTTATGACGATACACTCATATCTAAATAAAACTACAAAGGCCGCATCACTTGCGGTCTTTCGTATTTTATTTGGTCTTTTGATGATAATTAGTTTGATCAGATTTACTTCATTAGGGTGGATTGATAAATTGTATATTTCTCCAGAATTATTCTTTTCTTATTTGGGATTTTCATGGGTAAAACCATTAGGTCAATGGACGTATTTGCTTTTTGCAATTTGTGGATTTTCTGCAATTGGAGTGACAATTGGATATAAATATCGTATCAGTATTATAATCTTTTTTTTGAGCTTTACTTATATTGAATTGATGGATAAGACTACTTATCTAAATCATTATTACTTCGTATCTGTGATGGCATTTTTGATGATATGGCTACCAATGCATAGATACTACTCTTTTGATGCATATAGAAATGATAATTTAAGGGCGCAATATGTACCTAGGTGGACAGTAGATGCAATCAAGTTAGTCCTAGGAATAGTATATTTTTATGCGGGATTAGCGAAGATTAATTATGATTGGTTGATCAATGCATTACCTTTGAAAATATGGTTACCCGGATCATATGATCTTCCACTTATCGGTGGGTTATTGGAACAACCCTGGATGGCGTATACATTTAGTTGGGGTGGTATGATATATGATTTAACAATACCTTTTTTGCTGCTATGGAAGCCGACTAGAAAGGTGGCTTTCTTCATGGTAATTGTGTTTCATTTATTGACTAGAGTGTTGTTTCCAATCGGGATGTTTCCATTTATTATGATTTTAAGTACCATGATATTTTTTGATTCTGGAGTACATGAGCGGATCTTAGATGTTTTTGCTAAAATAATAGGAAAGTCAAAAAATATATTTGATAACGGCTCAAGCGCAATTTATAGGATAAAAGAGAATCGAAATTTTAGCATTTTTATAGTCAGTATTTTCTTAGTGTTGCAATTGTTAATTCCATTTAGGTATTTATTATATCCAGACAATTTATATTGGACAGAAGAAGGGTATCGATTTAGTTGGAGAGTAATGTTGATGGAAAAAGCTGGAACTGCTTCATTTAAGATAGTAGATGGAGAAACCAAAAAAAGATTTTATGTAGATAATAGAGACTTTCTTACTTCATTTCAAGAAAAACAAATGGCAACTCAGCCAGATATGATTATTGAATATGCCCATTATCTTCGGGATCATTTCACCAATCAAGGCCATCAAAATATTGAAGTTTATGTTGAAAGTTACGTAACGCTTAATGGGGCATTGAGCAAAAGGTTTATTGATCCTGAAGTAGATTTGACAAAGGAGAGCAATACTTGGAGACACAAGGAATGGATATTGGATAATTAGGAGTTTTGAATTTGGAAGAATAGGGAAGTATTTAAAAAACAAAAATTAAAAACATTAAAAATCTATTAGTTATTTTACTATTTATCTTTCCATTAATTGTCTTCGCACAATTAACAGGAAGAGTGACCAATACTGCAAACGATCCAGTGCTTGATGCAGAAGTGTTTATCTCAGAGACAAACCAACTCATACAAGTAGATAGCAATGGAGAGTTTGAGCTGCTTGATTTATTTTCTGGAAAACTTACACTTACTATAATATCATTTGAATTTTCGACAGTTGTTATGGAAGTTAGCGCTCCTAATGATATAATTGTTGTTATGGAGCCACTAAGTTCTCAATTGTCGGAGGTAGAAATTAGGGCAAGACGAGACGAATTATTCGCTATGAAGAGACTACAATCTGTAGAGGGCATGACCATCAATTCTGGGAAGAAAAATGAAGTGGTACTCATTGGTGAAGTATCGGCTAATCTAGCATCTAATAATGCAAGGCAGATATATGCGCAAGTAGTTGGCCTTAATATTTATGATAGTAATGATGCAGGTTTGCAACTTAATATTGGAGGTAGAGGTTTGGATCCTAATAGCACATCCAATTTTAATACGAGACAGAATGGTTACGATATCTCTGCAGATGTATTAGGATATCCTGAGAGCTATTATACACCACCGGCAGAAGCGCTCAAAGAGATCCAAGTAATTAGAGGAGCTGCAGCGCTGCAGTATGGTACACAATTTGGAGGGTTGGTCAATTTTGTAATGAACAAACCTAGCAAGAAACCTCTTGAAGTAAAGTTGAGAAACTCTGTAGGTTCTTTTGGATTGATCAATAATTTCCTATCTATTGGTGGGACTAATGGGAAAGTTTCATACCATGGATATTTTCAGTATAAGCAAGGAGATGGATTTAGAGATAATAGTGAATATGCTTCACGAAATGGTTTTGTAACTTTTCAATATAAATTCGACGAAAGTACACAGTTTAAACTGGACTACACCAAGTTAGATTACCTTGCTCAACAAGCAGGTGGCTTGACGGATAATCAATTTAGGTTGGATCCTGAGTATTCTAATCGTGAGAGAAATTGGTTTGATGTGGATTGGAATCTAGTGGCAGCACGCCTTGATCATAAACTTAATGAAAATACTAGAGGGTCAGTACAAGTTTCATATTTGAATGCCAGTAGAAAATCGGTAGGCTTCCGTGGTGATCCATCACAGCTCAATCAAAACCCTATCACCGCATTGGATGAACAGGATTTCGATGGCAGTTATTTATTGCCAAGAGATATTATCAATGGAACGTTTAATAATATAGCTTTGGAATCTAAGCTGATTTATACTCAAGATTTCTTTAGTAAATCTGTGACCACTCTGATTGGCAACAAAATATACATATCTAATAACACAAGTGATCAAGGCCCAGGAAGTAGAGCTGTGGATGCCGATTTCACTATTTATAGTCAAGATTTTCCAGTTTACGCTAATCAATCACAATTTGATTTCCCAAATAAAAATATATCATTATTCGCAGAACAAGTTTGGAGACTTACGGATAGATTAGAGGTAACTCCAGGAGTAAGATGGGAATACATTAAAACTGAAAGTAAAGGTGAGTATACTTCTATAATTTTTGATATCGCTGGTAATGCTATTGGAGTTGCTCAAAGATTAGAGAATCGAGAACTGAGTAGAAAATTTTCACTTTTTGGATTAGGCCTCAGCTATCAGATTAATTTGTCATCTCAACTTTACAGTAATATCTCACAAAATTACCGATCGGTTACTTTTAGCGACATCAGAGTGGTAAGCCCATCATTTAAAGTAGATCCTGATATTATGGATGAAAGTGGATTTACTCTTGATATTGGTTTGAGAGGGAAATTAAAGAAAGTGCTTTCCTATGATGTGGGGGCTTTTACTATACTATATGATGATCGAATTGGTATTGTATTCGATGACAGAGCTAATCGTGTAAGGAAAAACATTGGTAAGGCAATTATATATGGCTTAGAGGCATTTGCAGATTATAATTTGATGTCAGCCATAAATAAAAACACGGATCGCTATAGGCTCAATGTATTTGTCAACGGCGCTGTGACAAATTCCGAATACTTAGAAAGCGATGTACCTAATGTGAAAGGTAAGTTGGTGGAATTTATACCAGCGCTTAATTTTAAAGCGGGCATAAGAGGAGGTTATCGTAACCTACTTTTTAGTTTACAGTATAGTTTTCTGGCAGAACAATATACAGATGTCGAAAACTCTAAACCGGTACCTTTGGGTGATAGTCGTAATGGAATCATAGGTCCTGTACCTTCATATAATGTAATGGACCTCTCCGTATCTTATCGTTGGAGGATGTGGAAAATCGAGACAGGGATTAATAATTTATTGGATAAATCCTACTATACTCGCCGAGCAACAGGATATCCTGGTCCTGGCATTATTCCCAGTGATCCTAGAAGTTGGTATTTTACCTTAGGTCTCACCTTATAGATAATCCTTCTTTTAGTCTTATCGTCAGTTTTTTATGTGTCTTTTCCTTCTTTTTAATGTGGTTATTGGATATTCTAATTGTCATTCTGCTATTTCTTATCAAAACCCTTAATAATATAGACTCTGCTATTAAAATAAAACTCTGATTATAGCTAGTTTGCAAGATATAAATCATACTTTTGCACCGAATTTTGAGACGTACAGAAGT
>Ga0228663_1000499_pt1 | contig 13219 bp, 10 predicted proteins | sample 77DmetaG_FD_183630 | JGI IMG/M metagenome (GOLD analysis project Ga0228663, IMG submission 183630) | Seawater microbial communities from Monterey Bay, California, United States - 77D | ecosystem: Environmental > Aquatic > Marine > Coastal | place: USA: California | collected 2016-10-07
TTTAAAGGATCAGAAGTAATAGATGATGCTAACAAAAGAGGTCCGGATATGTTCGGTAAACAGATATTCGCAGATCTACTCCCTAAAGGGGTAGCTAGTGAAAACGATGCATTTGAAGCTTTAAAGAAACACGATAAGAGTGGTATCAAAGCTAGAATGGGTCAATACGCACCAATGTTTGTTCACATGCAATATCATAATTTAGAGCATGAAGGTCAAAAATATAGAATGCATCAAAAACAATACTACAATAGTAACTTTAAAGATAAAGATCCAGACTTTAATCCTGGCGTATCTGCAATTACCTTAATGAAAGTAGATGAAAATGATGAGGGTAAAAATTTAGGTGTTATTTTAGTTAAAACAGATCAGTATGTACAAGATCTAAGAAACTTACCTGGACTAGGAAAGAGACATATGGAAGAAGCTACTAGACAAGATTTAGGAATGACTTCATCAGTATCTAAACGTAGAGCAAAAGCAGAACTTAAGAAAACTAGAAATGATGGTTCTAAAGTATACGGTTTAGATAAAGACGGCAAAAGAGTTGAAATTAAAAATATCAACGACGTAGATAGATTTAAGAAGTTTGAATTAGATGCTGATCTAGAAGTAAATGAGTTTGATAGTAAATCTATGAAAGCTTATGGAGATGCTGTTAAAAAAGCCTACGGAGCTCATGGAGTTAAAGTAGGAGACATACTTACTAAAGACGGCAAAAAAGGCAAAGTAGTTAAAGTAATGGACGATATGGCTAACGTTGATTTTGGTAATGGAGATGTTTATGGAATTACTTTTGGTAGAATAAAAGGAAAAGAAATAACTAAAGAAGCTGCTCCCGGGTATAAACACGATTGTGCTGCTAAAGTAGTACATGAAACATATGGTAAAGGAAACTGCATTCCAGAAAAACATACCTTAGTTAAAGAAGGAAAAAAATACGTAGTAACTCATTATGATGTTTTATTTGAAAACGGAAAAACAGTAGAAGATATTCCTGTTAGTGAATTAGATATTAAAACTACTAACGAACACTGGCATAAAGGATACAAAAAGAAAAAGAAGTAAGCTATGCATAAATTAGAAAAACTTATATTAGAATCTTACGCAGAACTAATCCTGAAAGAAGAAGAGGAAACTAGAGGTACTTTAGGCTTAGAAGAACTACCAAAGTCTTTTAGAGCTAGTATTGAAAAAAGGTACGGTGTTTCTAAGTGGCCTGATAAAGATTTTGTATCTTCTGATATGAAAACATACTTTAAAACCTATTCAGTAGATAAAAATACAGGACAGATAGGACATAAACCTATCTCTTTACCTTCCTTTGAAGGTTTATATACAAACTTTTCTGATATAGTAGGAGATATAAAAGGACTAATGAACAATCAAGACGTTAGGACTGATAAAAGAGCTAGAGAATTATTCGAACTAATTAAAACTAATTTTAGAAAACTTCAAAGTTACCTTAGAAACGAAAGACCTGATCAATATGAACTCATGAAAATGAGACGTAGTATGGAAGAAGCAATTGGAGATTTAGTTAAACTAAGAGACAAAAACGGTAAAGGAGAAGAACATGAAATAGAATCTGAATTTACAGATAGTCATAAACAAGATTTTTTTACTGTAAAAGGCAAAAAAGGAGTTTTTGATAAACTAGATATAGTTAAAGAGTCTCTATTAGATGAGGTAGACGAAGAACCTAAACCCGAAGAAAAAGGCGATAAAGAAGCTCCTAAAGAAACTGTTTTAGAAGACGCTACAGATACTATACTAGCAAAATTCCCAACACTTAAAGCAACTTTAATCAAACTTCAGACAGAAGAATTTAAAGAATTTATAGATAGCATAGACTGGATATCTCCCAGACCTACAGAGTTTAGAGTTAACATTAAAAACGGACAAGATTATATTCTTAAATGGACAGGAACAGGCTTTGAAGCACAGATAATGGGTAAAAGGTACTATATAGATAAGATAGATGACTATCAACAAGCCTTAGATAAGTTGGCAATCCTATATAAAGAAGGTCCTATGAAAGGAGCTGGTGATGGAGAAGCAGCAGACGTAGATAGCGGTTCATCAGGAGGCGGAGGCGGAGACTTCCCCGGAGAAGAGGGTGGAGCAACAGGAGGTGATGATGGAGACTTACCTGCAGATTTAGGAGGAGAAGAAGAAGGAGGAGCTGATCTAACAGACGAACCAGTTGACTTTGAAGAACCAGCAGAAGAACCAGAAGCATAACCAAATATGAATCTTATAGATAAAGTTTTATTAGAATGGTCCTATAAGACCAAAAAAGGATATCCTGACATTAACAATCAAGAGGATATGGCTTTGTTTGAATCCATGTTCGGTTTCAATCTTAACGAAGCTTATACAGAATTCCCAACCTCACCAGATCAAATTAGTAACCCTAAAGTACAAGAGCTTTTTAAAATAGTAAAAGCATTCCCTGGATTAAAAATAGATGATCCAATAGCATTAGATCCTAATAAGAAAAATAGCCCTAAAATAACAAGGAGTTTAAAAACCAATAGAGAGTTTATAACACACTTAGAAAAAGGGTTAGGTATTGAAATAGAAGACGTTAATGAATTCATTAAATGGAATGGTCTTTCTATAAGTTTTGGAGAAGGTTCAAGAGGAGGTAGAGGAGCAAATAGTAAAGGATTAAAATTTGAAGAAGAAATTGCTCAAGATTTAAATAACTTCAAAGATGGTATAGAAGAATATATACATTCAGAACTAACTAAATCTATTATAGAAGAATTTTCATTAAACACTACTAACTTTAATGTTAAAAATGAAGGCGGTGAAAATAAAAGAAGACCTTTAAAATTTACAGATAAGGGCCCAATAGTAGGATTTACAGGAGAGAATATAGCTGCTACGTTAACAGATTTAACTATAATTAAAGGGGCAGAGAGAATATATCTTTCTTTGAAGTACGGTGGGACTTTAACATTTTTTAATGCAGGAGTAGCAGTCAGTGTTTTCCCAAAAGATGATTTTATAGACGGTAAAATAGATACACCAGACGGAGTGGCACTACTAGAGACTTTTGGAATTGATAATGAATTATTCTGTAGAGTTTTTAACGAGTATAGAGAAGATAAGACAGGTACCAACTTTACAGAATACCACAAAGCCACTAATGATTACGATAAAGAAAAACTATTTAATTTAGTTGAAAGCGGTATAGGTACAGGGTACTTCATGTTAAAAGGAGGTAAGAAGACTGAATTTTTCTTCGTAGGTGATGAATATAATAAACAAGCATCAGAACCTATATCCGGTATAGAGATACAATACGGCGGTAAAACAGGTATTGGTAAAAGAATAGACATTGTTTTTGAATCTGAGAAGTATAGGTTTAAGATCAATATCAGAAATAAACAAGGCAAATTGTACCCATCACATATAATGTGTGATTACAAAGCAAAGTAGTTATGGCAAAAGACATAAAAAAGATCATAGCACAAGAGTACATCAAGTGTGCTAAAGATCCAGAGTACTTCATGAGGAAATACTGCTATATACAGCATCCTACTAGAGGTCGAATACTTTTTAACCTTTACCCTTTTCAAGGTAAAGTTTTACATTTATTTAGAGATAATCAATTTCTTATTACTTTAAAATCTAGACAGCTAGGTATATCAACTCTAGCTGCAGGTTACTCATTATGGTTAATGTTGTTTCATAAAGATAAGAACGTACTAGCTTTAGCAACAACTCAAGCAACTGCACGTAACTTAGTTTCTAAAACTATGTTTATGTACGACCAGCTTCCAAAATGGCTAAAACTACCAGCACTAGAAAAAAATAAATTATCTTTAAGATTAAAAAATGGATCAAAAATTACAGCTAAATCATCTAATGCGGACGCAGCAAGATCCGAAGCAGTTTCCTTATTACTTATTGATGAGGCCGCCTTTATTGATAACATTGAAGAAACGTTTACAGCTGCACAACAAACCTTAGCAACTGGTGGACAGTGTATGGCACTATCAACTCCTAACGGAATTGGTAATTGGTTTCACCAAACATGGGATAAAGCTGAATCAGGAGAAAATTCATTTCTACCTATAAGGTTACCTTGGACAGTACACCCTGAGAGAGATCAAGAATGGAGAGAGCAACAAGATAGAGACTTAGGTCCTAGAATGGCAGGACAGGAATGTGATTGTGACTTCTTAGCATCTGGAGATACAGTATTTGAACCAGATGATATGATGTTTTACGAACAAACTTACCTTAAAGAACCTCTTGAAAAAAGAGGAGTAGATACTAACCTTTGGATATGGGAAGGAGTTGATTATACAAAATCATATATGGTTGTAGCCGATGTAGCTAGAGGAGACTCAGCTGATTATTCCGCCTTCCATATATTTGATGTAGAAACAGCAACACAGGTAGGAGAGTATAAAGGTAAACTATCCCCAAAAGATTACGGTAACGTATTGGTGGGTATTGCAACAGAATACAATCAAGCACTTTTAGTAGTAGAAAATGCAAATATAGGATGGGCTACTATAGAACAGATAATGGAACGACAGTATAGTAACATATATTACAGCTCTACATCTCAAATGGAAACAGTAGAGTCCTATATGACTAAATTTGAAAGAGATAAACTAGTACCAGGCTTTACAATGTCAGTTAGAACCAGACCACTAGTAATAGCTAAGATGATTGAATATATTAGAGAAAGAGGAGTTACAATACAATCAAAGAGGTTAATAGGTGAAATGAGAGTATTTGTATGGAAAAACGGTAAACCTCAAGCTCAAGTAGGATACAATGATGATTTACTAATAGCATGCGCAACAGCACTATACGTAAGGGATACTGCTTTAAGGTTACGTCAACAAGGAATGGACTTAGCAAGAGCACAGTTATCCTCATTTCAAAATTTAAACCTTCAAAATAAAGGAATCATGAGATCAGTTGGTTCCCAACAAAATAATCCTTATCTTATAGATAATGGCTTCGGTGAACAAGAAGATATATCTTGGTTATTATAAAGGAGCTATTTATAATATATACTGAATTAAAATATTCATTGAATGGCAGATAAATCATTATTTCCAAGACTACAGAGACTCTTCTCATCAGATGTAATAATTAGAAACATCGGCGGAACCGAACTAAAGGTAGCTGATATTAATAAAATACAGACAACTGGTAATTTTGAAACTAATTCTTTAGTGGATAGGTTCTCAAGATTACATATATACAATAACAAAAATCTATTTAATCCTAACCTTAATTACCAATCTCTTCGTATACAGTTATACTCTGATTACGAAGCAATGGATACAGACCCTATAATAGCTTCAGCATTAGATATATTAGCAGATGAAGCTACGCTTAAAAACGATATGGGGGAAGTACTTTCAATTAAATCTTCAGACGAAAACTTACAAAGAGTACTATATAACCTTTTTTATGATGTATTAAATATTGAATTTAATTTATGGTCATGGGTCAGAGGAATGTGTAAGCATGGAGATTACTTTTTAAAATTAGAAGTAGCAGAAAAATTCGGAGTCTATAACGTATTACCTTATACGGTTTATAATATGAGTAGACACGAAGGAGCAGATCCGGAAAAACCCGCCCAAGTACAATTTACAATTGACCCAGATGGGCTTGCTTCTTCTCAAGACCCTACATATATACCAAAAAGAGATTCTAAAGCTGTAGTCTTAGACAATTACGAAGTAGCACACTTTAGATTAATATCAGATCATGCTTACTTACCTTACGGTAGATCTTTTATTGAACCAGCTAGAAAAATATTTAAACAACTTACGTTAATGGAAGATGCGATGTTAATTCACCGTATAATGAGAGCTCCAGAAAAACGTACTTTCTTTGTAAATGTTGGTTCTATACCTCCAGCAGAAGTTGATCAGTTTATGCAAAAGACTGTTAATGGAATGAAAAAAACTCCTTATGTTGACCCTAAAACAGGACAATATAACTTGAAGTTTAACATGCAGAACATGATGGAGGATTTCTACGTACCGGTAAGAGGAGGAGATGCTTCTACTAGAATAGAAACTACCAAAGGATTAGACTACGATGGTACTAATGATATACAGTACTTGCAGTCTAAAATGTTTGCTGCTTTAAAGATACCTAAAGCATATTTTGGATATGAAGGAGATTTAAGTGGTAAAGCTACTTTAGCAGCAGAAGATATAAGATTTGCTAGAACAGTTGAAAGAATACAAAAGATAGTAGAATCTGAATTAACAAAAATTGCCTTAGTACATTTATATACTCAAGGATTTACAGGAGAGAGCCTAACAAACTTTGAAATCAAGTTAACGAACCCATCAGTAGTATACGAACAAGAAAAAGTAGCACTCCTTAAAGAGAAGATTGATTTAGCTAATCAAATGAAAGACTCTAAAATGTTCTCTACTGATTACATATATGACCACATATTTAATTTATCTGAGGATCAATATAATGAAATGAGAGAGCTTGTAAGAGAGGATGCTAAACGAGCATTTAGAATAGCACAAGTAGAAGCAGAAGGAAATGATCCTGCTAAATCAGGAAGATCTTACGGTACACCACATGATTTAGCTTCTATGTACGGTAGAAGAGCAACATCAACAGAAAAAGGCGGAGGACCTGGATCAGTACCACCAGGTTATAACGAAATAGGACCTGAAGGCGGAAGACCGAAAGAAAAAGCATCAATTTACGGAACTAATGCAGACCCTATGGGCGGAAGAGATAGATTAGGAGTACATGGAATGCATGGAGGTTTCGAATCAGATAATGAAAATGTTGCAGAATTAAATACAAATAAAGCACAAACTATATATCATCAAATTAAAGATTCATTCGAAAACAGTAAGGAAATGATATTTGAATCCACAAAAGAAACCCCTTCTAAGCTATTAGATGAAAATCAACTTAAAGATTTAGAGGACTAACCCATATTTATATATAGTAACCGTATATTATGAAGATAAAACATTCAAAGTTTAAGAATACTGGTTTAATTTACGAATTGTTAGTTAAACAAATAGCAGCTGATACGCTCTCAAAGAACGAATCTGCAGCTGTAGGTATATTAAAGAAGTACTTTGGCGGAAATACCGTAATAGCAAAAGAGTTAAAATTATACGAATATATCTTAAAGAATAATAACTTAAGTGAAGCAAAAGCTGAAACTGTGATTTCCTCTATAACAGAGATTTCAAGGAAACTTAACCAAAAAACTTTAAGAGAATCAAAATATAAACTAATCTCAGAAATTAAAGAAAACTACAACATAGAAGATTTCTTTGCTATATCAGTTAGAGACTATAAACCTCTCGCAGCATTATATTGCCTATTAGAAGCTCAAAATAACGATACATTAGTTAACCCAGACTTCTTAGTAAATAATAAATTTACAGTCTTAGAGCATTTAACTTCTTCCCAAGTAGATAAAGATACCGTAAAAGATACGTTAATAGAGGAGTACTCAAAATATGATAAAGATTTAAGATTATTAACATATAAAATACTTCTTGAAAAGTTCAACAATAACTACAAAACTCTTTTACCGGAACAGAAAAATATACTTAAAGAATTTATTACATCAGTAAATTCAAAAACAAGGTTAAGAACTTTAGTTAATGAAGAAGTAGAAAAAATTAGAGCTGAAGTAAATGAATTAGCATCTAAGATAAAAGATGAAGTAGTGCAGATTAAACTACAAGAAGTACTTAAGAGTATTAAAACTCTAAAGAAGACTGAAAAAATTAGCGATAACCACCTTATAAATTTAATGCAATATTACGACTTAGTTAACGAAATGCGTAAACTATGAAACGAAGTGTAGTATTAAAAGCTGTAAGAGAGGTAATCGAAGAACTAAGTTCAACAGCAGGTGTAGCAGGGTACCAGACTCCTTTTGCTTTTAGTAAAGGGAATAAGAAAAACCGAGCTACTAAACAAGCTGAAAGACTAGGTTATAAGATAGTAAAAAAATAAAAGACCACATAACACTAAAATGTTTGAATATTTAGATGAAAACGTTAACAGAAAAGTATAGAGGAGTAGTAAACGAAACGTTTAACAAAACACAATTCGTTAGAGACGCTCGCATGGCATTGCCAAATTTAATATCTCAATTCAACGGATTTGAAGATACTGTATCAATTCTTAAAAGTAAGGGAATGATTTCTGATGCTAAAAAAGCAGAAGAAAAAGTTTACAACCTATCCGACGAGGCAATTCGTAGAGGTACGGATTTTGAACTTGAAGCAATGGGACTTATGTCTCAAGACAAAGTATCTGAAGAAGACTTAGCAAAGGCTAAGGATAAAGCTTTAGTTAATTTGAAGAAAGATAGTTTACACTACCTTAATTTATTAGCAGGAGAATCTTCTAAAGTTGATAAACATGATAAACCAGTAGAGTTTAAAAAAGGTAAAGAGGTAGATACGTTCAACGGAACTAAAAAAGCAGACTTAAAAGAGAATTATACTAAAGATACTCTTTTAAAAGCTTTAGGAAATGCAGATGATGCCTTTATTCAATTAAGGGATGGAAGAGAGTTAATCATATACAATCCAAACTCTAATAATGATGATAATGCTGCTATGTGGCATGACGATACAGTTTTTGCAGTTGATCAAGATGGACAAGAAGAAGAAGTTGACTATAAAGATATTACAAACGCATACTTAGAAGAGAAAATCTCAGAAGCAGAACCAATACCTACTGAACCAGGTATAGATGGAAAAAGAACAGTAAACCATGACAGAAAAATGGCTATGAGAAAAGTCATTGATGCACTAACAATTACAGGTGACGATAAAGGGTATAAGATTAATACAGATCAAGCATTAGATTTCATTAGAACACATAAAGACGATATATTTTCAGGGGAAATAGATACAGATAATATTGAAGATATTTGGTTTAACTATAATGAGTATGAAACTATCAATAGAGATAGTTACGACGAAGAAGTAGAAGTAGAAGAAGCAATGTCTGATCAACAGATGAAAGATATAGAGAAATATGGACAGGAAGATAAAGTAGTAAAGAGCTTTAAACCTGGAGATATGTTCTCAAAAGAGTTTGATTACGAAGGTATGTTAGAGTTTGGACTAAAAATTAGACTTAATACACCTATTGAAACACTTCAATCATTATTTGATTCATTTGAAGATGTTAACTACCACTCAGAAGGAAGTCATTTATCATACGCTATTGATTCTATAAAAGAAAAAGATAAAGTAGAAGCATTAGATCACTTAAGAAACTTTAAAAAAGCTATTAAGAAAACTTTAGTTAGTTTCAACGAAGGAGCAGATCCAAGTAGAAAACAATTAGAAGAAGCAGAAGTAGTAGTAAATGAAAGAGTAGGTAGCTTACAGGAGTTTATCTCTCTTATTCAAGATAGAGCAGCAAATAACGATACTACAGAAGCAGAAGAAGCAGAAGAGGTAATGTATGCTTTAGGAGAGCATTATAACTTAGGTGTTGATATTATGCATGGTGCAAATGAAGGTAGGAGATCTAAAACATACGGTAAAATAGCAGAAGGTAGAAGAAAGAAGACTAAAGGTGGAAAAGTAGTAACAGAAAATGACTACGAAACTGGAGGATATGTAGAGAGTATGGGACCTATGTTTGATAAAGGTGTTAATATGTTAATTAAAGCCTGGGAAGAGTGGAAAATGGGACCAATGACAGAGCCTGGTATGATAGAGTTTGCTAAAAAAGATGTACTTAGTTATTTAGAGACTCAACTTATGGTTGAGAATCTTGAAGAAAAGAAGGGTAAAGATCTTGACGGAGACGGAGATGTTGATGGAGACGATTATAAACATGCTAAAGACAAAGCTATTAAAAAAGCAATGGGTAAAGATGAAATCGTAAAAGAAAATATCAAAGCAATAATCTCTAAAGTATTAGAAGAAGGAACAATCAACGAAGCAGCTACAAATGAATTAGCAAAGTTTGCTGAGCAATACGGCGGTTTTGAGGGAATGAAAGCAGCTATTATACAACTGCAAGACGTAGTAACAGATATAGAATCGTACTACGACAAGACAAGAACAAAGATACAGAAAGTCTACCATACATTAGGAGACATTAGAAATGAAGAAGGATTAAAAGTTGGAGGATTTCTAGCTCCAGCTATAGAATCAGCTTTTAATAAAGACTTAAGACCTGTTACTAAAGCAGGATTTACTAAAGGACTAGATACCCCTAAAGTAAAAGTTATATCTAAAAGAGAGTTAGATAGACAGGATGTGGGAGTACCTAATATAGGAGAAGACGAAAAACAGACAGTCTATTCAGCACCTCTAAATGGAACATTAAGAGAGACTAAAAAGTAAGACTATGGCACAACTATTAATAGAAGTAACACCATTTAAATCTATATTAAGGGAATCAAAAGAAAAACCTGGAGTATATGAAGTGGAAGGCGTAATGCAAAGAGCAATCGCAAAAAATCAAAATGGCCGTACTTATAGTAAAGCTATATTAGAAAGAGAATCATCAAAGTATATAGAAGAGTTTGTAAAGAATGGTAATGCATTCGGAGAACTTGATCACCCTGAATCTCCCATTGTCTCCTTAAAGAACGCCTCTCATATAGTAAAAGAGTTATGGTGGAAAGGAAACGATCTTATGGGACGTGTAGAACTACTAAACACACCAGCCGGAAACATTGTAAAAGAGATTATAAAAGCAGGACATACAATAGGGATTTCATCTAGAGGTACAGGTTCAGTTACTCAAACTAATGAAGGTACTTTAGAAGTTCAACCAGACTTTGAATTGGTATGTTGGGACTTTGTTTCTAATCCATCTACACATGGTGCGTTTATGAATCCAATATCTTTACAAGAAGGTAAACAGAAACTAAACAAATATAGCGGATTAGATTCTATTATCAACGATATACTAAGAGCTTAATGAAACTTCAGAATATACTATTCGAAAATAATGAAGAAAATGCTGTTGAACCGGGAATGGCAGCAATGGCTACAAAGCTAGCACAAGCAGTTGAAAAAGAACTTGAAGCTAATAAAGAAGACATAGAATCCAAAGAAGGACAAGTAAACGAAGCAGCTATTGTAGGTATAATAGGATATGTACTACTATCTAACACAGTAGCAAATATGCTGGCTAAGATGTTTAAATGGCTTGCTAAAAAATATAACAAACCTGGAATGATGGATAATGCTCAATGGTGGTATAATTTCACTCATAAAAATGAAGATGCATTTATGGCACCTATCAAACGTATAGTTGGAATTTTTACTAAAGATGAAGCAAAGAAGAAAGGTATAACTAAGATACTATACTCTATAATCATATTCGGTATGGCAGGATCAGCAGGAGGCTCAGCAGTACAGCTACTAAAACAGACAAAATGGGCTACAGCAGCAGCATATAGCGCCAAAGCATTAATTAAAGGAGCAGAAGTCAGCACTCTTATTAAAGGAGCTGTAGAAGACTTAGTCTCATAAGATAATTCCTCGGACGCTACCGACGGGCAGGAAAGTTAACCATCTTTATAGGTGGTTTTCTTGTTTTTGGTAAATAGTATATATTTATATACGAATATACAGTGATCTATACTGTATTATATTTTGTAAAAACTTTCCTATTACGATTACAATAATCGTAGAAACCAAACAAATTTATTAAAATGGCAAACAAAGATTTATTCAAGCAAGCTATTGCTGAAGCAAAATCTATTAGAGAAGCTGCTATTGCTAATGCTAAAGAAGCTTTAGAAGAATCGTTAACTCCACACTTAAAGGATATGTTAGCTGCTAAATTACAAGAGATGGATGATGCATCTGTTGAAGAAGAAGTAGTAAACGAAGTAGAGGTAGACGAAACTGAAGAAGTAACTGAAGTAGAGACAGTAGAAGGAGAATCTATGGAGGATGAAAAAGCAATGGAAGAAGCAGAGGATGATTCAGAAGAATCTGAAGACGAAGCTGAAGACGCTGGAGAAGAAGAAGCAGCTGAAGAAGCTGAAGAAGATGTAGAGGTAAAGGACATGGAAGTGGACGACCTTAAAGATCTTATTCGTGACATTATCGCACAAGAAATGGGCGACGGTGGTGAAGAAGAATTAGGCATGGACGACATGGACGCTGGAGCAGAAGTAGAACCTGAGGGTGATATGGAAGTTGGAGCTGAAGATGAAGAAATTGACCTAGACGAACTATTAGCCGAGTTAGAATCAGTAACTAACGAGGAAGTAGAAGAAGAAGTAACTGAAGAAGTAGAAGAAGAAGTAAAAGAAGAAGTAAAAGAAGAAGAAATTAAAGAAGAAGATAATTCTGAATTAAATGAAGCTTTAGATACTATCCAAAACTTACAGAACCAACTACAAGAAGTTAATCTTCTTAATGCAAAACTATTATATGTTAACAAAGTGTTTAAGACTAATAACTTATCTGAAGCACAAAAAGTTAATATCATTGCTGCATTTGACAAAGCTGAAACAGTAAAAGAAGTAAAATTAGTATTCGAAACTGTTTCTGATAACGTTGTAGCTAAGAAAGCTACAAAAGTTACTAACGAGAGCAAATTAGGAATGGCATCTAAAGCGACTGGAACTACAGCTTCTAAACCAGAGGTAATTTCAGAAGTTAGCGCTGCTGTAAAAAGAATGCAAAAATTAGCTGGTATTATTTAAAATTTAAAAAAACTATTTAACAAACCTTAATCATGGAAATTAATTCTTTATTAGAAAGTGCAAATGGCTATAAAGCCTTGCAAGACGATGCTGCTAAACTTGCAGACAAGTGGGGAGCATCAGGATTGCTTGAAGGTTTAGATGCTAAAACATCTAATAACATGGCAATCATGTTAGAAAATCAAGCAAAACAAATCGTAGCTGAGCAATCATCTACAGGAGGAAGCGCAATCGGAGCAGCCGGTGGTGGATCAGAACAATGGGCAGGAGTTGCTTTACCTTTAGTAAGAAAGGTATTCGCTCAAATCTCATCTAAAGATTTCGTCTCGGTTCAACCAATGAACTTACCTTCAGGTCTAGTATTTTACTTAGACTTTAAATACGGAACTGCTGGAAACGGTAGAGCTGCTGACGCTAGCATGTATGGAAATGCATCTGGAGTTAACAAATTAGGAGTAGATGTAGATGCTGCTGGTGGTTTATACGGTGCTGGTGCATTCGGATACTCTATCGCAACTAGTT
>Ga0228663_1000502_pt1 | contig 13148 bp, 9 predicted proteins | sample 77DmetaG_FD_183630 | JGI IMG/M metagenome (GOLD analysis project Ga0228663, IMG submission 183630) | Seawater microbial communities from Monterey Bay, California, United States - 77D | ecosystem: Environmental > Aquatic > Marine > Coastal | place: USA: California | collected 2016-10-07
ATACAGGCTTCTACGGAGATTTCGTTGATATGAACGGAGACGGCGATGTACTTGATGCAGGTGAATATGACAACTACAACGAAACATGGGTAACTGTGAGAGTTGAAGGTAGAAGTGCTTCATCTATTGTGTGCCCTCCAGATGTAACACTTAATTGTGATATGGATTATACGGATGAAAATATGATTGGTTCCGCTTCATTATATAATATATGTGAAAATGAAGCGATTTCTGTAAGTTTTACACCTCAACTCAATGCATGTGGTGAGGGTTTTGTAATAGCTACTTATAGTTTAGAAGGATCTTCTCCAGCTAATTCATGTAGCCAGAGGATTACGATGGAAAACCAAGACGATCCATTTGATCCAAGTGGAATTAGATTTCCAAGAAACTTGCCTACAAGTCCTACAGGACAGATATCATGTACAGACGATATTACGTATGATGCACCAACTTGGACAGCAGGGCCTTGTGATTTCATAGGGTATACAGAAGATGTAGATACATTCTTTATTGAAAACGGATCAGGTGGTAATAATGCATGTTTCAGAATTTTAAGAAGATTTACAGTAATTGACTGGTGTGTATATGATGAGACAAATGGAGAAGAAGGATTATACATTGGATCACAAACGATCAAGATAACTGATAACGAGGCACCATTACTTATGAACTGTGAGCCTTCAATATATGGTGTAGATGCTGACTGTGAACGTGCAAGTACAGTATTGACTAATACGGCAGAAGACAATGGAGATTGTGCAAGTGATTGGTTGAAGTGGCAAGTATTCGTTGATACATGGGCTGATGGTGTAGTAGATTATGAGTATAGCTCATTCCTACCATCAAACGATTCAAATATCAACAACGATACGAACGGAAACGGAATCAACGACAGATACTTAGCTCCAACATCAAGTGGAGAAGAAGTAGCAGTTGACGTAACGGAAGTATTTGAGTCAAGCATGACTAATCATGTAGTAACTTGGAAGGTAACAGACGGCTGTGGAAACGTATCATCATGCACGACTACATTTATGGTAGTTGATCAGAAAGCACCCACACCATATTGTATAAATGTATATACTGCACTCATGGCAGATCCTGATGGTGACGGACCTCTTTCACCGATGGTAGAGTTATGGGCTAAAGATTTTGACAAAGGAGCTTTTGATAATTGTACAGAACAAGAAGATTTACTATTTACATTTGGTGATTCATTTCCTGTATTGGAATTGTTAAATGAGGCACACTACTTTAAAGGTGAAGGCCAGTTGGCTACAGAAGCTGAATATCTTGCAGGTAATGCCCAATACTGGGATCCAGTAGAGCAGACGGCAGGAATGGTATTCGATTGTGATGATAGACCTTCGGTTAATATTGAAATCAGAGTTACTGATGCGAAAGGAAATTCAGATACATGTCTCATATTCTTAGGAATTATTGACAACCAAGATGGATGTGATAATGCAGGGTCAAAAGCTGATATAGCAGGTAACATATCTACATCCATGGGAGAATTTGTTCAAGGAACTGAAGTGAGACTAGGAGCATTATTGCCAGAGTATCCCCGGTCTACTGAAGTTGTAGATGGAACATTCGCATTTTCTGACAATGATCTATTTATAGATTACGATGTTACAGCGGCACTCAATGATAATCCAACTAACGGTGTGAGTACATTAGATTTAGTTCTTATCCAAAGACATATAGTTGGTCTTTCGGAACTAGATTCTCCATATAAAGTGATAGCTGCTGATATATCTAACGATGAGAAACTTTCTGCACTAGATATTATCGAACTAAGAAAAGTAATCTTAGGTGTTCAAGATGAATTTAACTCTGTAGATAGTTGGAGATTTGTAGATGCGGCCCAGGAGTTCGCAGATGTCTTGAGTCCATGGCCAGTGGACTACTCTGTTGATATAGATAACTTAGAATCAAATATCTATTCTGCGAATATGGTAGCTGTGAAGATGGGAGATGTAAATGATACATATGCATCATTTACTAATCAATCAACTGACGTTAGATCTGGAAACTCAGTATCTCTAAGCGTAGTAGATGCTGAGCTAGTATCGAATACAGTAGGAATAATCGAAATCACTAATGATGAGAAAGTAACTACTCAAGGTTTACAGATGTCAATCGAATTTAACAAGGTGACACCTATAACAATAGAATCTTCATTAGCAGGATTTGGAGATGCTAACTATAGTATCAATGGTAACCTAGTTACTATCAGTTGGAGTGCTAATACTTTAAAGACAGTTGATGCTGGACAAGTTTTATTTACTATTATATGCAATGTTGAATCTAATATTGCTATCAGTGATGTGATCACTATTTCTGACAGAAAACTTAGATCAGAAGTATACTTAGGAGAATTACATGATATTAATAATGTAGAACTTGTAGTGAGAGATGGTAATGGATCAGAAGTAGAATTTACGTCAAAAGTACTATTACAGAATGAGCCAAATCCATTTACTAATGAAACCACCATTTCATATTTCTTAAATAATATGGAGACATCAGCTACTATCAAAGTAATTGATGTAATGGGGAAGGTAGTTTATTCTCAATCAGTTAATTCTAATAAAGGCTGGAATACTCATTCAATATCACAATCTGATTTAGCAGCAAGTGGAGTATACTACTACCAATTAGATGCAGGAAATTTCAGTGAAATAAAAAGTATGATACTAGTTAAGTAGTATTGAAAATATGAAATAAGTAGAGGTGGATCTAGTTAATTCTGGGTCCACCTTTTCTTTGGATCACTTTTAAAATTGACGAATAGCAAAATATGATATTTGCACACAACTAATTTTTAACTCTAAGACTACTGAAGCAATAGCGAGTATTATTGGTAATGAAAATAATTTATAAGCTATCAGTGAAATTTATATTCACGATTTAAATTGTTAATTATTATACCTTAGCATTATTAATTAACTAGTTCAAATGAGATACTTTATTAAGTTACAATATGATGGCTCAAATCATCACGGATGGCAATCTCAACCTACAGAAATTCCTACTATCCAAGGTGATATTGAAAAGGCATTTAGTAAGATTCTCAGAGAAAAAATAGAAGTAGTAGGTTGCGGTCGTACAGATACAGGAGTGCATGCAAGAGATTACTATATGCACATGGATCTAGATCATTTGGATTGGAAGCTTTTTGGTAGAGTCAATAGATTAGTGTCAGATAATATTGCTCTTTTAAATTTCAAAGCTGTCACAGATGATGCACATGCTCGATTCGATGCTATTAGTCGATCCTACGAATATCATATCCACTTTCAGAAGAATCCTTTTATTAATGGTAGGTCTTTTTTATTTCCCCACAAGAGCTATGATAGAAAGAAGATGAAAGAAGCTGTAGCAATGCTTACTGAATATACGCACTTTGATACTTTCTGTAAGTCCAATACTGATGTAATAGAAAAGATCTGTGAGATCACTAGAAGTGAATGGGTGTTCAATGAAGATGGTGCAGTCTATTACGTATCAGCGAATAGATTCCTCAGAGGCATGATTAGGTTGATCGTAGGTATGAGTCTGCAAGTAGCAAGAGGGCAAATGGAATTGGAATATGTCAAACAACAATTATCAAATCAAGAAAGATTAGAGAAAGCTTTGAGTGCACCTGCACATGGATTGTATTTGTGTGATATTAAGTATCCGTTTATAGATTAAGGGGAATAAATTAGTCTTTTTTTCGCACTGTTTCATTTCGAATAATTCTAAAATATAAAGCCACATTATCAAATGTAAATAGTAAAAGAGCCTAATAGATTTCTAATTAGACAATAAAAGCGAATCCCAACTTAGCCAGAATTCGCTTTCATTAATGAAGTCTTCAGGAATGTGGTTAATTAAATCGAGTATGGGAATATGTTTTTTCTTAATTGTGAATCTGGCTGACTTTCAATTTAGTTTTTATTCAAAAAAATAATTTACGTTATCTCTGGATACAGAGGATAGTTTTCCATTTTATTATTGATTTTAGATTTGATATCTGCTATGTAGCTATCATTGTCTAAGTGAGTAAGTACACTATCGATCCATTCAACTATTTCAACACAATCATTTTCGTTCATTCCTCTACTAGTTATGGCAGAAGTACCGATTCTGATTCCTGAGGTTACGAATGGACTTCTACTATCGTACGGGACCATATTTTTGTTGATTGTTATATCCGCTTTGATTAATGCGTTTTCGGCATCACGACCAGTTACGTCACCTTTAGATCTAAGGTCTATCAACATGAGGTGATTATCTGTTCCACCTGATATTACTTTATATGACTTATCTACAAAAGTCTGAGCCATTACTTGAGCGTTCTTCATTACTTGCTCTCCGTATACTCTAAAATCATCAGAAAGTGCTTCTCCAAACGCAACTGCTTTGGCTGCAATGATATGCTCGAGCGGTCCACCTTGCATACCAGGAAATACACCACTATTTAGGATAGAAGACATCTTTATTGGTGTACCTTTTTTAGTATTACGACCCCAAGGATTGACAAAGTCTTTTCCCATCATAATGATGCCACCTCGAGGCCCTCTAAGTGTCTTGTGAGTAGTAGAACTAACAATATGGCAATGTGACATTGGATCATTTAATAGACCTTTCGCAATCATTCCTGCTGGGTGTGCAATATCAGCTAATAATAGCGCACCTACCTCATCAGCTATAGCACGGAATCTTGCATAGTCCCAATCTCTAGAGTAAGCAGAAGCTCCACAAATGATTAATTTTGGTTTATGCTCTCTAGCTTGTGCTGCTACCTTGTCCATATCTATCAATCCAGAATCTTCTTCTACACCATAGAATGCTGGGCGGTATACTTTTCCAGAGAAGTTAACAGGAGATCCGTGAGATAAGTGACCGCCATGAGATAAATTAAATCCTAAGATTGTATCTCCAGGTTGTAATACTGCTAAAAAGATCGCAGCATTAGCTTGAGCACCCGAGTGTGGTTGTACATTGGCATACTCTGCGCCAAACAATTCGCATAATCTATCAATAGCTATCGATTCTATTTTATCTACCACTTCACATCCTCCATAGTATCTTTTTCCCGGGTAGCCTTCCGCGTATTTATTAGTAAGGCAAGAACCTACTGCAGCCATTACTTGATAACTGGTAAAATTTTCGGAAGCGATGAGCTCTACTCCTTCTCTTTGTCTTTGTAATTCTTTGTTGATCAGATTGTTAATAATTGGATCTTTGATCATGGCATATTATTATGGATTATAGATATTGGTGATGCCCATTTCATAGGCTCTGCAATGATATGACTTTACTATTTATATAGGTAATGTAATCTGTGTAAAGTAATAAGAAATAAATGAGAATTATAGGGGTAGGATTAATACAATTCAAAAGTAAGACCAAGGAGGTCTCACTATAAGATTGAAAAATCTATGTTTACTTCACTTTATGTTATAAGTGGTTTCGGACTGCAAATATAGTGTTTTACAATAGGTTTACTGCCCATATCATAATCCGAAATCTCTTCTAAAGGATATATATGACCACTTTTCATAAGAATAAGGATCTTTTCTTTATCCTTATTATAGGTCTGATTCGATTCACTTCCAGTTAAGACTAAGTAATCTAAATCAGATATGCTAAATCTATTATTATTCAATAATTGAGATCTCGTATTTTGAATGATTTCTTCAGTTATCGCCTCATTTTGTAAAGCAACCTTAAATAAGACTCTGTTTAGAATTGAATCGGATAAGTACTGAAGAACCTTGTCTGAGTTATTCCCCTGTATTTTAAGGGTATAGACGATATCTGTGTCATCGACTTTGCAAAAGCTTTCGATTAGCTCAGGTGTAATTCTATTATCCTTCTTTTCGCTCAATTCAAATAGTTTCATTAATGGAATTGATATATACTCAGTTCCCCCCTTAAAGTACTCATTTTTTAGTTTCTTCATAAATGCAATAAGCATCTGTTCAGCTGCTATGCCTGTCTTATGTAGATAGACTTGCCAATACATAAATCGACGAGCAACTAGAAATTTTTCTATTGAGTATATTCCTTTTTCTTCTATGACTAGTCGATTATCCCTTACATTCAGCATAGTAATAATACGGTCATAACTCACTACACCTTCTGCTACTCCAGTGAAAAAACTATCTCTATTGAGATAGTCCAATCTGTCCATATCAATCTGACCACTAATCAGTTCATGTAGAAATGACTTGTGATAATTCCCTTTGAAAATCTCTATTCCTAAATTGAGTTTTCCATTAAACTCAACATTTAGTACTTCCATGATAGCTAGGGACATTTCTTCATGATGAAAAGGAAGAATGTTGTTTTCCAGTGCATGCGAAAAAGGACCATGACCTATATCATGAAGAAGTATAGCTAAACACACTCCTTCGAACTCTTCATCTGTTATGTCTATATTCTTCGATCTAAGAGTGTTTACGGCTTCGCATGTAAGGTGTAGAGCTCCTAGTGCATGGTGGAATCTCGTATGCATAGCGCCAGGATACACTAAGTGAGATAGGCCTTGTTGAGATATACGACGTAGTCGTTGGAAATACGGGTGCTCAATAATATCATACAAGAAATCAAACGGAAAAGTAATAAATCCGTAGATAGGGTCATTAAATAGTTTCTTTTTACTCAATAGTTGTAATATTAAAAATCATGAGTCCGTTACATTAACTTAGACGCTTGAAAGCAAAACAAGTCACGCATTTCGGATAATTAATTAAAGATACAAAATCAAAGAGTTAACTACATGGATAATAAGATCAAGATACTTTGGGCAGATGATGAGATAGATTTATTGAAGCCGCAACTTTTTTTTCTGGAGAAGAAGGGATATGAAGTAGTAACCGTTACTAATGGCCACGATGCTTTAGATGTTATAGCCGAAGATGGAAGTATCGATGTGGTATTCTTAGATGAGAGTATGCCTGGACTAACTGGGCTTGAAACATTGTCTCGTATCAAAGAGACCAAAGGCAGTATACCTATAGTTATGATTACTAAGAATGAAGCAGAAAATCTAATGGAGGATGCAATCGGTTCTCAGATAGATGATTATTTGATTAAGCCAGTGAATCCTAATCAAATACTGTTGACACTCAAGAAACTAATCGATAACAAGAGGTTAATTAGTGAAAAAACAGCAACCGATTATCAACAGGAGTTTAGAAATATATCGATGGATATCTCTGGTGGCCTTGATCATGCAGAATGGTCGGCTATATATAAGCGTATTATCAATTGGGAGCTAAAGCTTGATGAAAGCAATAATCCACAGCTTAAGGAGATCCTGGATATGCAGAAGAGTGAAGCGAATAAAGAATTTTCTAGGTATGTGACTAAAAACTATGAAGATTGGATAAATAAAGAAGGTGGACCGATACTCTCGCATATGATGATGAGAGAGAAGATATTTACTAAAATGGATCGATCTAAGCCAGTTTTCTTTCTTTTATTAGATAATTTAAGATTTGATCAATGGAAAGTATTAGAGCCGCTTATCACAGAACTGTTTAGAGTAGATAGCGAAGATTATTTCTACAGTATTTTGCCTACAGCGACGCAATATAGCCGTAATGCAATTTTCGCTGGTATGACTCCAGCAGATATACAAAAGAGGTATAAGGACAAATGGTTCAATGATAATGAGAAGGGTGGAAAAAACATGCATGAGAAGTTCTTTTTTCAAGAGCAAATAGGTCGCGTCATCAGAGATGATATCAAAACAGATTATGTCAAGATCACCAATGTGAGTAAAGCCAAACATTTACAGGATAATATCTTGAATTATATGCAAAATGATATGTCTGTGATAGTGTACAACTTTATAGATATGCTCTCACATAGTCGTACTGAAATGGATGTAATCAAAGAACTAGCAGGAGACGAGAAGGCCTATAGATCACTGACCAAATCTTGGTTCTTGAATTCTCCACTATATGGTGCTTTAGAGAAGTTGGCAGAGAAAGATATTCAATTATTCATTTCTACGGATCACGGTACTATAAGAGTAAAGCAGCCAAGTAAGGTATTAGCGGATAGAGACACTAGTAACAATCTCAGGTACAAGGTAGGTAAGAATCTCCAATTTGATCATAAAGATGTATTAGCATTTCGAGATCCTCATAAGGCTGGATTACCGACGCCTAATATTAGCTCCACGTTCATATTTGCCAAAGAAGATAAGTTCTTTTTGTACCCTAATAACTATAATCATTTCAAACAGTATTATAATGATACATTCCAGCATGGAGGTATTAGTTTAGAAGAAGTAATATGCCCAGTGATATCATTATCAAGCAAATAAGTAATGGCAAGATGTTTATTTGGTTTTATCGATCTAATTAAATCTTGACTTAGGCGATGTTAAGACAGCTGTTACAAACTTGACGGCTGTTTTCTTTTGTATTTATTTTGAGCTCTACTAGAAATACTGAGTTAGATTTTTCCACTAAGGTCGAAATGAACTGAGAAATTTAGCCTTTGATCCTTCCTCTAGCATTCAGGAATGTAAAATGAGTGTTTTTTGAGATTGGAAGGATAGAGCCAAAGATTTTTAAATCGTTTGGCAGAGATAAATAAAAGAGAAATCTAACTGAAAAGTATGGAATTACTTGTGAATCAAACTCTTAAAGATCTGTGGATGTTTGGTAACAAAATCGTTGTACCTTACCTTGCTTTTGAGGAAGTATATACTCCGACCATGTTTGGTTCGTCCCTTCATCTTTATGCTGACAAGAGTCTTGAATATAAGATTGTATTCTTCTATCTTTTCTATATCTTGATAATTATACTGATATGTTTGAAAATAGTTGCTAGCTGAAAAAGCTTCTTCTGCGAATTCTATTCTGAGCAACTTCATGATTGTGAAGTAGATAAAAGCTAAGAAAACGAGGAATAATCCGAGTACACTTAACTTGAAAGTCCAATCACCAAACAATAGATTTTCTTTTCCAGATGAGAAAAAGATTGCCAATGTCAGTAATCCGAAAAATGCAATCCATAGGGTAGGCAAGAAAATCTTGAGTGCCAATGTCAGGTTAGAACTTACTCTTATACTCATGAATTTTCCTTTAATTGGTTAGCTTTTTCTACTCGACGACTGATGTGTATACTTATCTCATATAAGATGAATAAAGGTATACCTATGAGGAACTGAGAAGTAACATCTGGTGGAGTGATTATGGATGCCAATATTAATATAATTATCAGTGCATGCTTACGGTACGTCCTCATGAAATCAGGAGTAAGTATGCCTACTTTGGATAAGAAGTAAACTACTATTGGTAGTTCAAATACTATACCTGTTGGAATGGTGAACATAGTAAGATAGCTCACATATGACGCGAGAGTAGGATCTATTATGATCTCATCACTTAGATTATATCCCACTAAGAAATTAATAGCAAAAGGTGATATCACGAAATAACCAAATAGCGCTCCTGCAATAAACAAAGAAGAACAATAGGCGACTATTCCTCTTGCCGCTTTCTGCTCTCCAGGATATAATCCTGGCTTGAGAAACTGCCAAAATTCCCAAAATATATAAGGAAATGAGACTATGAAGCCTAAGCTCATACAAACTTTGAGACTGGTAAAAAATTGCTCTCCTAGTTCTTTTACTTGTAGTCCAAATACTGGTGGTCTAAAGCAAGTAGCTTCTGATAGACTACAGAAAAATTCGTAAGTAGGGAATGAATTTTGCTTAGGCCAGAAAATAATATTGTCAAATACCCAAGATTCTAATATGTAGAATATAATGGCGAAAATAACGATGGCAAGTATAGATCTTATCAAATGCCACCTGAGTTCTTCTAAGTGCTGAAGGAAGCCCATCTCTCCTTCTTCTGTTTTTGCAGGCGAGTTGTTTTTCTTTTTGGAAAGTCCGAGCATATATATTCTAGATCATTATCGTTTTATCGAAGGTCAAATATATACTACAATGTTTTGGTATGATGTCTGTTCATTGTAATATGTTAAGAGACATAATACTTAGATTTTTTCAGCTAATTGTGACAGAAAGAATAAATAGAATATAATCAACATAGCTCCTTCCCACTTACTAATCTTACGAGTAAGGCAGATCATACCAAATAATATGGTCGCGGCTAGCATAAAAGGGGTATCAAAAGTCAATGTCTCTTTAGGTATTTTTATATCTCCGAAGAACCTTGGAATACTCATCACCGCAAAAGTGTTGAACATGTTACTTCCCAATACATTTCCAATCGCCATACCATGATTACCCGCCTTGGCGGCTTTGATACTTACTACTACTTCCGGTAGTGATGTCCCCAGTGCTACAGCTCCTAATGCTATGATATGTGGATCTATCGCCATTACAGTTGCTATCTCCGTCATAGCTTTGATCGTATAGGTAGCTCCAAAATATACTAGAGTAGCTCCCAACAGGAACATGACATAAGTTTTAGCATCAGGTTTATTACATTGATCTTTATCATTGACTTTCTTTCTAGTGAAAGAATTCAGCAGAAATACGATTAAAGCAATGATAAATATAGTTGCTTCTATCAATGTGAACTGAAGATCATAAAGAGCAAAATATAAAAGAAATGCAGATCCAAATAGTAATGGCATATCGATATCCATCACATCGAAATCGATTTTCATTTTACCACCTAAAAATGCTGCCAAACCTAGTACCAACAATATATTAGTAATATTGGACCCAATAACATTACCTATAACTATCTCTGATGTGCCTGTTGTTACAGCTGCTATTGAAGTAGCTAATTAAGGTAACGAGGTACCAAAAGCTACTATAGTAACTCCAATTACAAAAGACGGAATACCAATATAAGTACCAATCTTTTCTGCAGAGCTTATAAACCAATCTGACGCGATTACAAGAGCAGCCAGGCTTACCACAAATAGTATTAAAGCTAAAGTTAATCCCAATTCGTCTTTATTTTAAATTTTATAAATTGTAAAGTTAACTATTTATACTCTATAAGTATATTGTGACTATTACACTATATGGATATTAGATTTATAGATATGCTTTCTCCGACAATGTGTTTGTAAAAATCAAATACTTCCCAATTCGATTTCTCGGTATTTTTATTCTTGAATAAAAAAAGCAGCTCCTGTATGACAAGAGCTGCTTTGGTATATCTGTAAGTGAGCTAGATTATAACCTCACTACTTTCTCTGTTTGTATCGATCCATTCATATTGATAGTCAGGAAGTATATTCCTTGAGGATAGTGAGCCATCTCTACAGTGAAATTGCCTTCAGAGTTAGATTGCTGATTCATTACTTGACCATTTACACTTCGGAGTATGATAGAAGATTGCGCTTCGGTATTTACTGTCACGAAGTCATATGTAGAAGTAGGTATAATAAGTATACTAGATCTATCCATCTCTACAGATACCATATCTGAGTATTCGAAGCGACCATCAATATCTATTTGCTTTAATCTATAGTAGTTGATACCAGTTAATGGTGATTCATCCATGAAAATATAATCATTTAATCCCAAACTATTTCCATTTCCTTTCACAGCACCAATCGTTTCATATCTAACTGCATCAGTAGATCTTTCGATTTCAAATCTATCGTTATTGATTTCAGAAGCCGTTTGCCAAGCTAATTTTACTCGATTAGTACGGTTCGTTGCATTGAATTTTGTAAAATCTACTGGAAGCACTATTTCCTCCACAGTAATAGCTGATATATCATAACCATCTCCGCCACCATTTACATTAAATCTAAATCCAACAGTCAGAATATTGGCACCTGTTACATCAATAGTGGCAGTAGATAGATCGACAGGATCACCTGAAGTATCTGATCCATCTAAAATAATCTCAACGATAGTTTCTATTCCATCAATAAAATAAAAGTATTCAAAAAATTCACTTACAGCGTTTTGAACATTGCCTCCAAATGTAGCTCCTGTAGCGGTAATAGTAATGAAGTTTACATTAGATATGTCTATTTCCATAGATTCGAGAGAAGCTGTTCCTCCCCAATCTTGAATATGGATTTGGCCACCGTCAACTTTAAATTCATTAAAACTACCATCGGTGGATGGTGTATCTGTATATGAAGCTGTCCAGTCATCAGGTGATATACCACCTATTTCAGAGGCAGGGCCTTCGGCAGGTGGATTTGCTGTATTGTGGTCAGGAAATCCATCTCCATCTGTTGAGAAGTCGGCGTTATATAATACTTGGCTACTAATCGAAGAGGAGATTAAAAATATTAAGACAAATAATGGCATTAACTTTTTCATTTTTCCAGTTATTTTTATTGTAATTTTTTTGTAACTGAAGCAAAGTTAAAATACTTTCTATTTTTAAGACAAATCATATATGATATTAACGTATATATTTAGTTGTTATATAATAGAGAGATATTATTCTTATATGTCAGAAGGGTTTAGTATTTATCGTCAGAGACTACTATTTTTACATTCTAATTTAAAAAGTGAGATGACTATGTTTGGAGATATGATGAAAAATATGCAATCGCAGCAAGAAGAGATGCAATCTACGCTGAAAAAAATAAAGGTAGCGGTATCTAAAAATGGTATTGCCATAGAAGCTAATGCAGCTAGAGAGATACTCAATATTTCTATTGATAAAGATCTGATGGAAGACAAAGAGCAGTTGGAAGATATGCTCATATTCGCAATCAATGATATCACTCAGGTTATCCAGCAGCAAGAGGCTGTTGCCTCTCAAGATATGATGAGTAAAGTACTTCCTGGTGGATTAGCAGGTTTGGGAGACATGTTTTCAAAATAGTTTAACATAGATTTGTAGCATGAGCTTAATGCAAATGATAAGACAGAAGTCCTACTTCGTAAAATTAGTGTTGATTATATCTAGTATAATCTTTCTTGGCTTAAGATATGCTAGTGCACAGGTGGTACATTACAGTTTTGATATGTGTGATGGTACTGACGAAGTATTACTTCAATCTGATGCTGATTTACAGGGTGTTACTTGTGGCTGTGGATTAGTAGGCCAAAGTGCCTCTCTAGATGGAGTGAATGATAGGATTGTATTTCCAGCTGGACTGCGAGACGTTTTTGAGCAAAATTTTAGCCTCGAATTCTATTTTCAAATAGAACCTGTAAATGGAAC
>Ga0228663_1000527_pt1 | contig 12749 bp, 6 predicted proteins | sample 77DmetaG_FD_183630 | JGI IMG/M metagenome (GOLD analysis project Ga0228663, IMG submission 183630) | Seawater microbial communities from Monterey Bay, California, United States - 77D | ecosystem: Environmental > Aquatic > Marine > Coastal | place: USA: California | collected 2016-10-07
CTGCTGAAACAATGGTTAATCTTGAAGTTAAATATATTGACAAAATGTTTGAAATGGGTGATATAGAAGGTATATCATCTAATGATCTAAAACACTTTATAAAGAAAAGAACAAATGAAAAACTTGTGGAACTCGGTTACGTTGACCTTGGTAACTATTTCGCGTATGACGATAAAGCAGCGTCTAATCTTGATTGGTTTTACCATCTTACCGGGGGCGTCACTCATACTGATTTTTTCGCTATTAGGTCGACTGATTATTCAAAAGCGGGAGAAAATGAGGACTATGAAGACATGTGGTAATAATAAAAACAAATAATAAATATGTGGAATAATGATTGGAAAAAAGGAGAAGATTACCCTGCGTGGGGTAATAACGACGTATACAAGAAGACAATATCCGGGGGATATTTATTCGACGGAGAAACACCTAAAGAAGCATACTATAGGGTCGCTAAAACAGTTGCTCGTAGGTTATATAAACCGGAAATGGCAGAAACTTTCTTCGAGTACATATGGAATGGTTGGCTATGTCTCGCTTCCCCGGTATTATCTAATACAGGTACTGATCGCGGCTTGCCTATTAGCTGTTTCGGGATTGATGTTGCTGATAGCATACAAGATATAGGTAGTAAAAATTTAGAGATGATGCTACTCGCTAAGCACGGCGGTGGAGTTGGTATCGGTGTAAATCAAATTAGACCCGCTGGCGCTAGAATAACAGGTAATGGAACATCAGACGGAGTCGTACCTTTCTGCAAGATATATGACTCAACAATTCTTGCAACTAATCAAGGGAGTGTCCGTCGTGGAGCTGCCTCAGTTAATATCAACATTGAACATGGCGACTTCGAGGACTGGCTTGAAATCAGGGAACCTAAAGGAGATGTTAACAGACAATCGCTTAACCTTCATCAGTGCGCAATTGTTGGTGATAAGTTTATGCGAAAGCTTGAACAAGGAGATAAGGAAGCAAGATCTAGATGGGGTAAATTACTTAGAAAACGAAAAGGAACTGGAGAACCGTATATTATGTTTAAAGGAAATGTTAACAAAGCAAATCCAGAAGCATATAAAGAAAACGGATTAAAAGTACATATGACTAACATATGTTCAGAAATTACATTACACACAGATGAAAACCATAGTTTTGTATGTTGTTTATCATCATTAAATTTAGCAAAATATGAAGAATGGAAAGACACTAATCTTATATATGACGCCACTTTCTTTCTTGATGGAGTTATGGAGGAATTTATTCAAAGAGCCAAGGGACTTCGCGGGTTTGAAAATGCTGTTCGGTCTGCGCAGAAAGGGAGAGCATTGGGACTTGGTGTACTCGGATGGCACACCTATCTCCAAGAAAATGGTATTCCTTTCGAAGGTTTACTATCTCAGTTTGAAACTAGGAAAATATTTTCGCAAATTAAAATTGAAAGTGAAAGAGCCTCGAGGGACTTGGCAGAAATTTACGGCGAGCCTTTATGGTGTGTTGGGACAGGTATGCGTAATACTCATTTACGTGCTATTGCTCCTACTGTTTCTAATAGCAAGCTTAGCGGTAATGTTTCTCCTGGTGTTGAGCCGTGGGCTGCGAATGTTTTTACAGAGCAGAGTGCAAAGGGGACTTTCATTAGGAAAAACCCGACGCTAGTTAAACTATTAAAGAAACATAAACTAAATACAAATGAAACGTGGAATAAAATACTGGCTGACGGAGGTAGCATACAGGATATCGATGCTTTGGATAATATTACTATGGGTCATGACATTCCAGTTAAAGAAGTTTTTAAAACTTTTAAAGAGATTAATCAATTAGAATTAGTTAATCAAGCTGGTCTTAGACAACAATACGTAGATCAGTCAGTTAGTTTAAACTTAGCTTTTCCTTCTGAGGCTACACCTAAGTGGTTGAACAAAGTTCATTTTGAAGCTTGGAAGAAAGGTGTTAAAACTCTATATTATACTAGAACAGAATCTGTTTTACGTGGTGATATAGCTCAGCAAGCTATGAATGAAGATTGTTTAGCTTGTGATGGCTAAAGGCTAAAAGTTATAACTATTAGTTACTATAATAACAAAAGGGGTCTCATAATGAGGCCCCTTTCTTTTATAGGAATTGCAGGTATGGTACGCCTGATAATCTTTACTCCTATTTATTTCTTTTTATATTGGATGCTCTTTTACCCATTCCAACTCTTTTCTTTTCAGCCACAGCTTTTTTCTTTTCAGCTGAAGACATTTCACTCCAAGTCTTAACAGTTTCACCGCTAATCCTTTTACTAGGTCTACACTTTTTAGTGTTTTTATTTTTAGTAGATCCACAAGGGTTACCTTTTTCGTCAGTCCATTTTTCTTTAAACCAACGCTTAAGGTTTGCACCTTCTTTTGTTTTTCTAACAAACAACGGTGACTGTCTCATTACTTTTTACCTTTATTTTTTCTACACTTAGCTATTGCTCCACTTGCATATGCCGAAGGGAATACTTTGTATTGTTTTTTTACCTTATGGTAACATGCGTCTTTTAATTGAAATGGTGATCCTTTTGTTAGTTTCATAATTTTATTTTTAATAAGTCCATAATACGTTTTGCGCTTTATCTTTGTCTATATCAGCGTGAATAAAAGTCTTAGCAATACCAATTCTTTTAAATCCAACTTCTCTTAATATACCTTCTAATTTAAATCTGTCAGTAGAATTATTACATGCAATATCAACTGCTAAACCTTTTGTATGGGATGATTCAGGAGTGCCACCTACTTTAGCGTTATGTTTTACAGTTCTGTAACCTGAATTAATAACGATAGATTTACCGTATTTTTTTCTAACAACATCAAGCATGTTAAGTAACTCTTCATTCATTAATTGACCACTACCTTGAACATCTGGTGAATCAAATTCTTCGTATGTAAAGTATTTTAATTTCATTATTTGCTCATTCTTTTAAGTTTTTCAATTCTTTCTAATCTAGCCTTTTCTGCTTTTTCTTTTTTGGTCTTAGCTCTAGTCGCCTTTGCTTTTTCTTTACCTTCTTCTTTTCTTTTAGCTTTAGCTTCTGTTTTTATAAGTTCGTGCTCTTCATTCTCAGCACCTACATCCCAAGATCTCCAGCCTAAAGCAAGGGCTACTCTTTGCCAAACGGTGTTTCTATAATCTAAAGCTTCAGTTAAAGCATTCACTTCTGTAACAGCCCTGTCTAAAGGTAGGTTTGTAAAACCTTCAGTTAACGATCCTAATACTTTATACGAGGGACTTAAATTAAATTTACCATCTATAGTAATATCCCAATCTCTTTTTTCAATAACATCTTTTTCAAACTTTTTTGTTTGAATAGCACTATAAACCTTTCTAAGCTTTGATCCAACAGACGGAGATAGGTTAGCTAATGACAATATAGTATAAGTCTGGTCAGCCATAAATTCCTTTTGTTCTTGCTTATCATACTCAACATAAGCGTTCTTGAGAGTAGATATAAAAGCTCCCGGCAAACCAAATCCTCCTTTTAAAGTAGTATCAATCATACCTTGTATTATTCTAGACTGCTTTGTGCTATACACTTTTCCATACTTTTCTAATTGTTCTTCTTCAGTAAGCTCGTCATCTTCCTCTTCAAACCCAGGTATTAAAGCGAATAAAGCGTTCTGCAGTGCAGAGAATATAATGTTTTGAACAGTACCATAATATATAATTTTGCTTAAGTTAGAAAAATCACTTTGCAGCATAGTTTGTCCAGGTGTTCTTCTTCTGTTTTTTATATCTAAAGCGGCTTTCTTTATAGACCTATTTAACTGTATAGGTGTATTTTGAAACGCAAGTAATACTCTACCTACTATACTTGCTTGATCAGAAGATATTAAAGCAGGGTCTCCAGATTGCTGAGTTTCTTCAGATATTTGACTAAAATCTTTAAAAGCCATTTCTTCCGCTTGCTCTTTAGTATATAAAGCTTCTCCTTCTTCGTTTACTTTTTTCAAATAAGATTTTATTCTATTCCTATAAAATGTAGCGCCACCTGAAGCTATAGCAAAACTATCTGCCATTTGTGTTGGCGTAAAACCAATTTTTAATAAATAACTTAATGCAGCTACTGCTTTGTTCTTAGATCCTTTAACCGCTCTTGCAATCTCAGCTTCATTAACATCACTTTTCAAACCAGATCTTCTTTGTTTAAGTTTAGGAGAATTAAAGAGTGTTGCAAAATCAGACCAGTATTGTTTTTGATTAGCAAATGCTATTGCTGCTTTTAAAGGGTTATTATCTGACCAATTAATAAAGTTTACTGTTGACAATGTTTGTAGTAATGCTGATCTTCTATTAAAAAACATTATTGCCCCGATAGAATTGTTAATCCAAGTATTAAATCTATTGGTATTATCAGTAGTGGATGAAGGCCTGTTTGTACCGTTCTTCATTCTGTATAAAATATCTTCCAATGCATCTCTAGTAGCTTTACCATAACCAGCTTCCACTTTATTAAGATTATCTTCGCTAAATATTATATCTGCATTTTCAATAAATTCTGATAAGAATTCTTTTCTACCTATTTTTTCAGTTAAGTTGTTTAAGTCAGATAGTATAGTTTCTGCATCCCAAAAATCCCCGGGCTTAGCCCATTTAGGTCTTTTTGATATTTGCTGTAACTTTCTAGCATACTCACTTAAGTCTGCATTGTCGTTTACATAATCAACTAATTTTTTCTGATCTATTTCAGATAAACCTGGTATTTCATATCCAGAAGCATTCCATAGAGCAACTCTTATAGCTTGATCGTGCGTAAATTCAGTTCCTGGTACAAGTTTACCAAGTTTCTTTATAACAGGTCTCATTTGTTTATTAAGTGCCTTAAAATCGTCCTTAAACGATTGTCTAGTTTCTTCAATAGCTCTTATACCTTTAAAGTATGGATCTATCAAAGTATCTTGAAAGAACTTTTGATCAGCTTCTCCTTGTTTGCCTTTACCTGCAAAAGTATAGGAAGTTAATCCTTTGAAGTCATCAAGTGATGAGGGCATGAATAATTTAAATTTGCCTTTCTTGACACCTCTCCTTCTAGCTATTACCTTACTAATAGTTTCATCTGCAGCAATACCTGTTCTTCTTTCTAGCATTTTATTGAACGTACTGTTCATTGTTTTGCTAAATTTAGTACTAGGTTTATAAACTTTACCTTTTGGATCAAAAGCAGCTAAGCTTTTAGAAAATTTAATATTACTTTTAACAGCAGCTTTGGGGTCTAATAAATTTGTAATGTTTGATTCTTCAAATTGAGATATACCTTTATCCTTCAAGTAATTTTGAAAGTATTTATTTTTTGAAAAATACCTATAAAATTCAGGGTTGGTCTCAGATAAAGCTTTATCATTAGAGAAAGTGTTTCTATAAAAACTATCAATTGCGTCAGAAACCTTAGTAGGTATTATATATATAGAACTTTTGTCTATTATATTTTTTAAAAATGACTCATCTATATTATTGTTTTTATTATATATATACAAAGCTGATGCAACTAACAATTGATTAGTAGGTATACCATGTTCAAATGTATAATCTTTAGCTGTAAGTCCTTCTACTATAAATGCGCCTTTTATTTTTGCTAAAGTTTTAGCTGAACTACGCATAGATCCTCCTAATGAGTTAAGTAAAAGCCCTGTAATTTCAGGATCTATTTTATTATCTTTTAAATAATTAATAAAATTTAAAAATGCATCAGCTGCTTTGCTGGCATATTCATTTCTTTTATCTACTTCTACATTATTTATATAATCGTTTATTAATGAATTAAAATCCGAAGCACTAGTTTCTTGTTTAAATTTTGTTGTAACTTTTTCTTTACCTATTTGAAAAGTTAGCCCACTTGCTGATTTTACTAATTTTACGTTTTTAAAAGCTTTTTCTACTTTATCGTCTTTTATACTTTTTATAAATTTATATAGATTTTCATTTGTTCCAAACAAACTTTGTTTGGTGCCACTAGCTAAAGCACTTTGCAGTGTTGTTATAAAAGTTTTAGCAGCATTTTTAGGATCTTTATCTATTAAATCTAAAATATAATCTTGTAAAAAACTTTTTGTTTTTTGAGCGGTTTCTTTTTTTATCTTAAATCTGCTAATACTGTTAGGATCAACCCCTAAAGCTGAGCTTATATTTGAAAATTTATTATCAAAGTAATTGTTTAAAAATACATTAAAGTTATTATTACCAGATGCATTAAACTTAACAGCCAACTCAGTCATTCTGTCTGTTTTAATCCTGCTTAAATACCTTTTGTACTCTTTTTTAAGTGTGTCAAACAATTCTTTTAGAGGATCATCTGTTTTAACCAATGTATAAAACTGCTCGTTTGAAAGACCGTTTGGAAATTTATATTTAGAAGTTATATATTTACCTAAGTTTGTTCTAGCTTTATCTAACTTAGCATCCCCAGTGCTTAAACTATGTTTAACAGTACCTCTATCTATATCTCTTGTTAACTCATTAACAAAGTTGTCAGATAGAACTTCACCTTTAGCCTCTTGATTGCCTTCAAAAGCTTTACTTATTTCAGAATTTTCATTTTGAATTTCTTTAGATAATATTTCAAAAGCCATTTCCTCAGCTAAAGCTTTACCTAAAGCTTCTCTTTTACCTCTAATAAGTTTACCTTTTTCGTCAATGAATAAACCTACAAAGTCAGCGTCAGAAACTTTATTAGCAGACACTCTTCTAACTATTTCATTACCAGCAGTAGCGCCTCTTACTAATGTTTTTTCACGATCAATCTTCTGACCAACCCATTCTGGATATGGTACAAAGTTTGGTATAAATTCTTCTTGAACAATTTCTTTACCACCAACATTTACAGTTACTTTTTTGCCGGTAAATTTACCTCCAACGGATTTTTCAATCGCTTGAGGAATACCTCCACTAACTTTACTACCGCTATCTTTACCCATTAAAAAAGTGGTAGTCATGTTTTCTATGATAGCTTTCTTATGTTTTATAAGATTCTTTTCATAGGTGCCATCTTTTAGTTTACCTAATCTTTGAATAACAAGCTTAGGAGCAGCTTCAGGATCGCCTACAACTTTACCTATTTTCTTTTTAATTTCTGCAATTAAAGGAGTGGTAGCAGCATTGTCTCCTCTTTTAGCTGTAATTTTACTTTCTAAACTAGCTAAAACTTTTGTTAATTTATCTGTTATAGCTGTTATAGTAAAGTTAGGTACAATGTTACTTTTAGTAAGTGGTGTGTATTTTCTTTTTTCAGCTTCTTGAGGCGCAGCATCTTCTCTTGCAATAACATTTTTAGCTACACCAACGTCTTCTTTAAAACCACCTTCACCTTCTTTCTTAAATTTAGCTAAAGCTTCTTTTACTCTATTCCTTACACCATACTGACTACCTATTATATATCCACCTAAATCATTGTTTGATTCAGGATTAAAGCTCATTATGTTTTTCTTTAATTGAACTCCGGCTACTTCTATAAAAAAGTCATCCCAGCTTTTACCGTAAACATTGTCAGCGACAACTCCGTATCCTGCAGCAATCTTTTTAATTAAAGGATTAAGCATACCATTATCAATGTCATCTATAACTTTAATAGCAACTTTTTCTTTAAATTCTTTATTGGTTGTACCTGGAGGCACCATAGCTTTTAGTTGATCACCAATTCTTTTCTCGTTCTTTTTAGCGTCATCTTTAGTTTTATCTTTAGGCTTAGCTTCTTCTACAGGCTTAGCCGCTTCCTTTTTCTTAGCTAACCTTATTTTTGTTTCTAAGTTGGTTTTAGCTGTTTGAAAATCTACTTCATTATCAAAATCAAACTCATCTAAATTATCCAACTCCTCTTGTAATAATATAGATTTACTTTTTTTATCTTTAAAATCAAAATCATCTTTTGATCTTTCAATATTTTCCCCAACCTGAATACCTTCCTTAGAAGCTTTAACAATAGCTTTACTTAATTTACCTTTTTTTATACCTTTGTTGTAATCTTTTATGAAATTGTAAACGTCTTTACCTGTATTAAATTCCACGTCCTTAATACCTATAGACTGAAAAAATCTTCTTATAATATCTTTTAGTTTAGTGCCAAGACTATCATTGTAAGATATTTCTCCATAAGCTAATGCATCTGCAAACAAAGTTAAAACCTCTTCCGCTTGAACAGATTCTGGTTCGTTTTTATATAATTCTAATCTAGCTTTAAAGTTTTTGTCTTTTATTATTGAAGCATCCATTTTATTTAGTTCAGACTTCAAAGCGTTTGACAACCCTTTAATTACCTCGGCTCCTTGTTTATTACCATTTTTATCAACAGAAACAATTGTGTTATAAAGCACTTTATGAAGTATTTCATGAGCAGCTGTATTGAATACACCTTTGTCGCTTATTCTGTCCATAATCAGAACAAAAGACCCATCGTCTTTAAAAAATCCATCACTATTTGGTGATAAAGGCTTTTTACCTTCGGCTTTTAGTATTTTATTAGCGCCTTCTACATCTGTCTGTATAAATTCGGATATTACTTTTTTACCTGCTTTTAATGCTTTTTGAGTTTTTGTTTCTACTTCGGATATTTGATTTAATTTTGCGTTAATCTCTTTAATTCTATTAGTTTTATTTTTAACTAATTCAGGCTCTTTATTTTTAATTTCTTTTTCAATGTTCTGTTTTTCTACAACTAAATCAAATATTCTTTCTTTTACTATATCAGAGAAGTTAGAAGGTATTTTTAAGTTAGCATTTCTAGCGTCTAATATGGATTTCTTTTTTTCTTTTAGTTCTTGTATCTTTGAAGGATTGTTTTCTTTCTGAATTAGATTTTCAATTTCAGAAATCTTTACATTGAAAAAGGCTTCTGCACTTTTAGGATTCAACTTACCCGCAACTAATCTACTTAAAGTAGCAATCTCTGATTTTGTTTGAGTAAGAACGTTTCCACCTAAGCCAGTCATTGCTGATACTATAAAACCAGTACCACCCGCTTCAAATAATTGCTCTTTTGTTAAATCACCTTTAGATACCCCTGCGGAAATAAATTCTTGTAAAACTTCAGTTATAGCTTCTGTAGCACCTCCGGTAAAGTTTCTTATAGCTTGTCCACCTACTCTCTGAGCATATCTTTTAACACCTGTTCTTAGTATTGAAGCAGCTCCTTTGTTTGTAAGGTTGCTCAACAATTTTCCTGCTCCAAGTCTTTCTAATTGACCCGCTAAAAAACCACCAGCTACAGATTTAGCCACTAAATTATCAGTAAATTTTTCATCACTAATAACATTTTTAAGCATGTCTTGGGTTATTTTCTCTTCGTCAGCTAGACCGTATTTTTCTCTGACCTTATTATCTATACCGTCAACATACATTCCGCTTCCCATTTGAATAGCATTCCCAACCCCTGCTGTTAATATTGCAATACCCATTTGAGGAAGTAATTGTTTCCCAACCATACTGACACTGTTTTCCAGCATGTTATCACCTTTTATAAAGTTTTTAAATTCATCAGCTCCATAAGCAGAGGTAGCTAACTGTTGGTCAGCAACGTTTATTAGTCTTTTTCTAATAGATACATCTTCTTTACTAGTTGTTTTGCTTACACTTTTTTTGTAGTCTTCAAAGGTTCCTTTTTTAGCGCCAGGAGGTATTGTTTGATCTTTGTTAATTATTTTAACAAATTTAAAAGAGTTACTAAGATTATTTTTTGAATCAATCCACCATCCCTCTTGGGATTTAATATCTTCACTTGCGCCCAAGGTAGCTTGCTCATCTGTATAGCCTTGATCAAGATATTTGTTTTTTAATTTATTAGTTTCTTTTTCTTCAAAATTTTGCAGTTGAGATAAAAATCTTTCATTCATCTGTATTGCTCCGTAAACTCCAGCTTTATCTAAATCATCCTTTATTCCCTTACTTCCTGCGTATGTTTGTTGTATAAACTTGAAAGCAAGATTACCTATAGAGTTTGGTGAGCCAGCCATAGCTTTTTCAAGAATCATACCAGTTTCCCAATCTTTTCCTCTTGTAAATTGGTTAAGGTTTACTTTCCCAGTTTCATCCATTACTAAATTAAAATCACTTATGATTTGTTTAAATTCAGTATTTGAATTTATTTTTGAATTAACTAAAGTATTAAATTGAGCAGAAGCTTCTTTTATATAGTTGTCTATATTTTCTTGACTAATATTTTTGGTATCATTTATACCATATTTTTCTTTTAATTTATCATTAACAGAATCAAACTCAAACTCCGCTTGTTTTTTAGCTTGAGGAAGTATTTTGTTTTGGATGGTTTTATTTTCTTTTATAAAACTATCCATAGCTCTATTTCTAAAAGAAGCTATTGACTCTTTGTTATCGTAATCAAAATTACCAAACTTATCGAGCTTAACCCCCTTAGCAGAATCTTTATATATATTACCTACCTCTTCTTTAAACTTAGGGTTTATAACCCTTTCTTCTTTTTTATAGTCATCTACATCAAAATCAGGTAATAACGTGCCGTCAACCTCACCTGTTTCTTCCCAGTTCTTATAAGCTTCTCTTTGCTTAGGATGATAATATCCTACTTTAAAGTTTTTTTCTACCTCTTCAATTCGAGAGTCCGATAAACCAACTACCGATGAAGATTCCGTATCTTTTGGGTCTACATATTTTGCTTGTGATGCTGTCATTGGTTGCTGCACTGCATCCGCATCCTCTACAGTGCTTGTTGGAAAATCCTGCGGTTCTTTTAGTTTTTTTGTATCAAAATCACTATCGGTTTTTAATTCATACCCGTACTCAGCAGCGTGCTCTTCAATGGTACTACCGTTTTGGTCTGCATATTTTTGCATATCTTGAACGGATATTTTATCACCTGTCTCCTTATTTATATACATATTATTTAATTTTTTATTATAATTTTCTTGGTTTTGACCCAAAGGTGTCTAAAATTTCTTGTAAATTTATTATATAACTAGGTGTTCCATCTACTGTTTTAGATTTTTGTTTTTTCCAATATTTTACTTTTTTAGGCGTGCCAGCAACATCTCCCCCCTCTGGGGTATATACATACATAGCATCCGGGTTTGGTGTTTTTCCATCTCCCCTAAAGACATCCTGATCCAACGTATATGTAATTCCTTTACTAATATTTGTAGTTATATTTTTAGAAGCGTTTTGAATACCTTTTTTAAAATCTATTATGATATTTTTGCCATTATTTTTATTTGCAGGAATATTTGATTCAACAATGTTACCTAAAACTTTAGTAACTGAAGGCTGCTTCATCATATAGTCTACTAGAGCTTTTTTTGCTTTTAATTTTTGATCATTAGACAACGGTGCGTCATAGCTAAAATCTGTATCACCTGGATTTAATACGTTATTGTATAACGATGCTATCTTTCTATCTGTAAACTGTGATAAAGTACTTCCTGATTGCGCCTCTAATTGATTTCTAAATTTTTTAGGATCAACTCTTCTACCAAATTTGTCTTGGTGATATAGTATTTCTTTTCTATCCTTACTTAAAACAGGCGATAATTCGCTTGTTGGATCTAATAAATTAATAGTGTTTTGTATATTTTGAGCAATATCTTTTGATATATTAGGCACAACAGTAGGCATCTGAGTGGTTGCAACATTGTCATTTATAACACTTCCTACAAACTTCTCCCCGTCTTTTGTTTTTTGATAAACATCTAAAGAAAAAACAATCTGTCCGTTTTTATTGGTTTTATACCTAGCTTTAGTTCTTCCTTCTGTTTGATTTGCTAACACTGAAAGCTTTGCATATTGCTCAGGGTTAGCTTTAGGGTCAACAGCTCCCATAGTACCAGGTATCTTATTAATCTGCTCCATCATAGCTTCTTGAGACATGGCAGTATTCTTTAACATGTTAGCCATATTGTCTCCTATGTTTTCCATACCGTTAATAAAGGTTTTTTCTTCAGCTGTTCTTTTAGCTGGATCCTTCATTAAAAGACGATTCATCAAATTTAATTGTTCATCTAAATCACCAAAATCTGCAGTTGGATTTTTAGACTGCGTTTGCATTATAGAGTTTTGAGCATCCGCAACTCTTTTATCAGCTTCAGCTCTAATAGTAGCAGTTTTAGCAGCATTATCAGCATGTATTTTATTTATGCTAGATACAACACCTGTTCCAATACCAGCTAAGGTTTTTTGCAAGTTTTGTTCAATCTGTCCAGATTGCCTGTCTATATATTGTGTTGGATTTCTATAACTCATTTTTTGTATTTTTTATTTATCCGTTTGGCAAGTTAGAAATATCTATTTGACCAGCACTGCTATTAAAACCACTGCCTGTGTTTACATCAAACATTCCACCGTTTAAGTTATCTGTAAAAGCTGTACTTCCAGTATCTAACGAAGCTGAATTATCATAAGGATTTGCTTGTTGAGACGCTAAGCCAGTTACTAAGCTACCTCCAAGAGAAGCTAAACCACCTATTAATCCAGCTTGGTTTGCTCTTCTGTCAGCAGACGCTTGCATTCCTCTAGCTTGAGCACCTGATAATTGCGCTGATACTCTATCTAATTGTTGCATCTCTCTTTCTTCTTGTTTATTAAACATAAACTTTTGTCCTTCAGCACCTAATCTTTGTACCCTGCCTCCTTCAGTTATTTGCAACCCTTGAACTCTTGCTGCTTCTTGCATTCTCATTCTATCTAACTGTTGTTCACCTTGAGCTCTTAGTCTTTCGTTATTTGCCTCTTGTTGTTCAATACTAGCTGATACACCTTTCTTACTTTGTAAAGCTGCT
>Ga0228663_1000534_pt1 | contig 12623 bp, 9 predicted proteins | sample 77DmetaG_FD_183630 | JGI IMG/M metagenome (GOLD analysis project Ga0228663, IMG submission 183630) | Seawater microbial communities from Monterey Bay, California, United States - 77D | ecosystem: Environmental > Aquatic > Marine > Coastal | place: USA: California | collected 2016-10-07
CTGGCCTTTTCGTATCAGGATATCACGCTTTTTGCGCGGCGGCCGGGCAATCGTTGGTTGTCACTCGGCGTGGTCAAGCTGAGTGATCCAGACCTGCAAGGCGCGCTTTCGGACCTGCGCGGTGAGGCGGTTGCCGACAGCGGCCCGCAGTTCACCACGCTGCTGATCTTGCCCCAAGATCAGGTGCTGTACACGGATATCACGATCAGCAGTGATGCCGCAGCCCGGGCGGAGATCGCCAAACAGTTAGAGGGTCTTACCCCCTATTCGGTAAATGATCTGGTGTTTGATTGGTCAGGTGACGGCTCAGTGCGCAAGGTCGCGGCCGTTGCGCGTGACACCCTGAGAGAAGCAGAAGGCTTCGCCGTCGAACACGGGTTCAACCCCGTCGCGGTATCGGCTGATGTGCCTGCGGGCAAGTTCGATGGCCAGCCGAACTTTGGCCCCTGTGCCGGCGCAGATGCGTTTCTGGGCGGCGCCATTCTTAAGCCTGAAACAGGCCCATTTCGCATCACCAAAGCGCCCCTGCCCCCAGCCGGCAAACCCAGCGCGCCGTCAGAAAACAAGGCCACGTTCAGCACACAGCGCGTCAATCCAGACACCGTGGCCGCACGCCTGAACCAGCTTGCCACACGCGTACCACCACCCCCGGACGACACGCCGCCCCCCGGCCCTGACCTCAGCCTGCCGGTGCCGCCCCCTGCGCGAAACCGCTTCGGGATCTGGCTAACCTTGGGGCTTTTACTCGCGTTCCTACTGGTTGGCGCGATTGCCTTGTTCACATCCCGACCCGGGCCACAGACCGTCGAGGATGTCGCGGCCAATGATCTGCTGCCCGAAACGGGCGCGCGGCAGGGCGGCACGTTTACGGACCTCGCACTCGCCCCACAGCCCGACGAATTGGCCCCCGAGCCAGAGCCATCCGAGACCGCCGGCTTTGAACCCGCGACCTTGCCAAGCGAGGATGACGTTATCGCGCAAGAGCAAGAGCAAGAGGCCGAGGCCCCGATGCCCTTGCCCACCCCGCTTCAAATCGTCGAGATTTACGCGGCCACGGGCGTCTGGATCGGGACGCCAGATGCGCCAGAACCCGCGCTCGAAGATGTGTTGCTGAGCCTCTATCAAACCACGTTAGACGACCCTATCGCCCACGCAGATGCCGTGGCCCTGCCCAAATCGAGCGACCAGATAGAGCCGACATTGCCGCGCAGATACTTGCCGCCGCCTCCCCCCGGCTCGACCTTTACCGTCGACGCGCGCGGACTTGTGGCCCCCACCGCAGATGGCATCGTAACGCCCGACGGCGTTAGGGTCATCGCCGGCGCCCCACCGGTTGAGGTTTTGCCACCGCCCCGGCCCACATCGCCCGACACGCCCAGCCCGGATGCCGACGCCGCCCCCAGCCCCGAGGCCGCCCAGCGCGCCTTACTTGCCAAGATCCAGCCCACGCCCCGCCCCGCAAATTCCGCCGACGCCGTGGAACGGTCTGAAAACAACGGCCTCACCCTAGCGGAATTGCGCCGCCCAGAACCCACGCCGCGCCCCAAAAGCCTTCAGGTCCAAGCCGAAGAGGAGGCGCGTCTTTCTGCCTCCGTCGCTGCGGCCGCCGCACAGGCCGCTCAACAAGCCTCTCTTGCGAGCCCGGGTGCAGCCAGCGGCGGGCAACGCGCCACAAACCCCGGCGCTATCGCCCCGCTGGGCACCATCCCAGAGCCACCCCTGCGGGTCACCCCCCAAAGCGATAGCCCGCTGGCCATCGCCCGATCCGCCGCGCCGCGCACAAGGCCCGCAGATGCGGATAAACGGGTGGCGGCAATACAGGAGCGGGCCACGACGCAGGCCGCGAACACCGCCTCCGTTGCCGCTGTCGCACCGCGGCCACAAGCCCCCGCAACCACGCGCACCCTACCCACAGGCAGCTCAGTGGCGCGCGCCGCCACGCAGGCCAACGCGCTATCTTTGCGTGAAGTCAGTCTAATCGGTGTCTTTGGAAAGCCTTCGTCACCCAAAGCACTCGTGCGCCTACGCAATGGACGCACAGTTCGGGTCGGCGTCGGGGACCGTGTGGATAGCGGTCGCGTGACTTCTATCGCGCCGGGGCGTCTGACCTACCGAAAAGGCAGCCGCGATCTCGTGCTCGAAATGCCCCGCATCTAAGCCCAGCCTACAGCAGCCACATCGCCGCAAGACCCAAGAACGCAAAGAACCCGACCACATCGGTCACCGTTGTCACAAACGCGCCCGAGGCCAACGCGGGGTCGATCCCGGCCTTTTCCAACAACACCGGCACGCCCACGCCCGCCAAACCCGCCACGAGCAGATTTACCACCATCGCCACGCCGATCACCGCACCCAACATGGGTGAGCCGAACCAGATCACTCCGACGATCCCCATGATCACCGCAAATGCCAAGCCGTTCACCAGCCCGACTAAGACCTCACGCCGGATCACGCGCCACACGTTGGCCCCAGTCAAATCCTTGGTCGCAAGTGCGCGCACCGCCACGGTCAACGCTTGCGTGCCCGCGTTCCCGCCCATGGACGCCACGATGGGCATCAACACGGCCAATGCCACGATCTGCGCGATCACATCCTCAAACTGCGCAATGACCAATGACGCCAGCACGCTGGTCACAAGGTTCACAAACAGCCAAGGAAAGCGCCGCTTAACCGTCGCCGCGACCTTATCAGCCAAGGACCCTTCGGCATCCACACCCGCCAGTCGCAGGATGTCTTCCTCATGCTCTTCGTCCAACACATTCATCGCGTCATCGATTGTGATGACCCCGACCAACCGCTCATCCTCATCCACCACAGGGGCAGAGATCAGGTGGTATTGGTTGAATGCATAGGCCACATCGCCCTCGTCCTGCGTGACATCAAAGGTGCGAAAACTGTCCTCAGTGATGGCCGCCAAAGCCACTGATCGCGGATGCGCCAGCATCTTGCCCAATGTCACATAGGCTGTGGGGCGCAGCTTGGGGTCCACAAGGATCAGGTGGTAAAACTGCTCCGGCAGGTCGTCGCTGGCGCGCAGATAATCGATCGCCTCGCCCACGGTCCAATGCTCGGGCGCCATCACGACCTCACGCTGCATCAAACGGCCGGCGGAATACTCCGGATAGGACAGCGCGCGCTCAACCGCGACGCGGTCGGCATCCTCCAAGGCGTCCAGAATCGCCTCGGCTTGCTCCTCATCCTCAAGATTCTCGATGAAGTCCACGACGTCATCGGTTTCCAACTCCGCCACCGCCTCAGCCACTTGGGCCGAAGGCAATGTGGCCACGATCTCTTCGCGCACGCTTTCGTCGAGTTCACTTAAAACATCGGCGTCCAGATCATCGCCCAACAACCCAAAGAAACGCGCCCGCTCACCACGGCCAATCTGCTCTAGGATGTCGGCAATATCCGCCGGGTGCAGTGGCTCCAACAGGGCCTTCAGCCCCACTTCGTCCTGCGCCTCAAGTGCGGCACGCACCAATCCCAACCGCTGAGCATACTGCGCGGCTTCGTTTTCGGGGGGGTCGATGACCTCAGGCTGATCCATGGCGCACCTCTTGCTTGCCCCTTACCTACCGCGCGGCTGGATCAAGTCCAACCGGGATTTACGGTCCCCCACGCGGCAGATAGGCTACGGCGCATGACACATCTGCTCCTTGGCCAAACCCTGACACTGCCCAGTGACCCGTTCCACACGGGCCATGAAAGCGCGCGCCATGAACGCCGCGGCGCTGTGGCGATTGCGCAGGGCAAAATCACAGCCGTGGGCCCCGCCGACGACATCCGCGCCGCCTATCCGGACGCCCTCGTGACGGACCATGGCGCGGGCCTAATTGTGCCGGGGTTTATCGATGCCCACGTTCACTATCCCCAAACCGCGATCATCGCATCATGGGGCAAACGGTTGATCGACTGGCTCAACACCTACACCTTCCCCGAGGAATCGCGTTTCGTGGACGCGGGCTACGCCGCTGACATCGCGGGCCGCTACATGGACCTCGCTTTGGCGCACGGTACGACGACCATGTGCAGCTACGCCACCATCCACCCCGCATCTGTCGATGCCTTTTTCACTGCGGCCCAATCGCGGGGCCTTCGGGCGCTGGCGGGCAAAACCTGCATGGATCGCAACGCGCCCGACACCCTGCGGGACACGGCCCAATCCGCCTATGATAATAGTAAGTCGCTACTTACCAAGTGGCATAACCAAAACCGCCTGTCCTACGTCATCACGCCCCGGTTTTCTCCGACCTCAACGCCGGATCAACTCTCGGCTCTTGGCGCACTTTGGGCCGAACACCCCGATTGCCTGATGCAGACGCACCTGTCTGAACAAGTCGACGAAATCGCATGGGTCCAAGAACTGTTCCCAACGGCGCGTGACTACCTCGACACCTACGAAGCGCACGGCCTGCTGGGGCCCGGCGGGGTCTATGGTCACGCCATCCACCTAACGGATCGCGAAATTGACCGCTTGGCAGAGGTCGACGCAGCCCTCGTTCACTGCCCCACCTCCAACACGTTCATCGGCTCAGGCCTGTTCAACATGGCCCACGCCCAAACCCATCGGGTCGGTCTGGCCACCGACACCGGCGGCGGGTCGAACTTTTCGATGTTGCGCACAATGGCCGCCGCCTATGAGGTCGCGCAACTGCGGGGCCAAGCGCTCCACCCCGCACAGCTAATGTGGTTGGCCACGGGCGGCAGCGCCCGCGCCCTGCGGCTAGAGGATAAAATCGGCACCCTTGCCCCAGGGTATGAGGCCGATCTGGTCGTCCTAGACCTCGCCTCAACCCCGGCAATCGCACAGGCGACCAACCGCGCCGAGGACATATGGCAGGCTCTGTTTCCCACCATCATGATGGGTGATGATCGGGCCATATCCGCGACCTACATCAACGGGCATCTCTACAAGGCCCTCTGACGCCGCCGCCTCCTTTGTTCCCCAAATACTCACCTTAAGCGGCGCAGGCCGCGCACGCCCAAAGGGACGTCCAAGCGGTCCCCGCCCGAACGCCCCAATGGCATATCAAGACCCGGCTAGTGTGCCGCTTTGATAAACGTTCCGTTGCGCAGTTCGCGCATCGCCTGCATCAGCTCTTCTTGTGTGTTCATCACAATTGGGCCGTGCCACGCGACAGGCTCTTCAATCGGCGCGCCCGAGATTAAAAGGAACCGCACGCCCTCAGGGCCCGCCTGCACCGTTACCTCATCGCCTGTACCAAACCGGATCAGGGTGCGATCACCAGAAAGGTCACGAATATTGACCTCTTCACCCATCACTTCCTTTTCCAACAAAACACCCTCAGGCTTGCTGGCATCGGCAAAGGCAGCAGCCCCTTCGAACACATAGGCAAACGCCCGGCGGTAGGTATCAATCCGGAACGTCTTTTTGACGCCCGCAGGCACAAACACGTCCAGATATTGCGGGTCCGCCGCAATACCGTCGACCGGGCCGCGCTTGCCCCAAAACTCACCAACAATCACCTTCACCTGCGTGCCATCATCATCGATGACAACGGGAATATCGGCGGCCGTGACGTCTTGGTACCGGGGCGCGGTCATCTTTTGGCTGCTGGGCAGGTTGCCCCACAACTGAAATCCGTGCATCTGCCCACGCGCGTTTCCATGGGGCATTTCTTGGTGCAAGATGCCGGATCCTGCGGTCATCCATTGCACGTCGCCTGCACCCAATGTGCCGACGTTGCCAAGGCTATCGCCATGCTCAACCGTGCCGTTCAACACATAGGTGATCGTCTCGATCCCGCGGTGCGGGTGCCAGGGGAAACCTTTTTCAAAATGCGCCGGAATGTCGTTGCGAAAATCGTCAAACAACAGGAACGGGTCCAGCTCGCTTGGGTCTTGGAAGCCAAAAGCGCGATGAAGGTGAACGCCTGCCCCTTCCATCGTGGGTTGGGCTTGGCGGGTTTGGGTCACGGGACGTACAGACATGAGATAACTCCTTGCTATCGGTTGCCCCCAAAATAACCATCCGACGCTCCGGCAAAAGAGGGCGAAACTCCACGGGGTCTGTGCGTATTTGCAAAGTGTCGCTCAGTGGCGCGCACAGGACCCCGAATCGCACGACGTTTCCCAAAACAATGAAAGGGATGGCCATGAAAATCGGCTTTATTGGACTGGGTAATGTGGGTGCCAAACTGGCGGGGTCGCTTGTGCGCAATGGTCAGGATGTGACCGTGCTGGACCTTGATCCAGAAAAGGTCCGCACCTTTACCGAGCGGGGCGCCAAATCCGCCGCGACCCCAGCCAAGCTGATGGAAGCGTGCGACGTGGTAATCACCTGCCTACCCTCACCCACTATCTGCGCCGAAGCCGTTGAGGGCCCCGATGGCCTGCTAAGCGAGGTAACTGCAGGCAAAATCTGGCTAGAGATGTCCACCACCGACGCCACCGAGGTCCAGCGCCTTGCGGCCAAGGTCACGGCAGCGGGCGGTGCCGCCGTGGACTGCCCCGTTTCGGGGGGCTGCCACCGGGCGGACACGGGCAACATATCGATTTTTGCGGGCACGGACCGCGCGACGTTTGAGCGGGTCTTGCCGCTGCTCACGATCCTTGGGCGCCGCGTTCTGCACACAGGCGGTGTTGGCACGGCCTCCCAGCTGAAAGTCGTTACAAACTACCTTGCGACAGTTAACCTTGTCTCCTGCGCGGAGGCCTTGGTGACCTGCAAAGCCGCCGGTCTTGATTTGGCCACCGCCTACGAAGCCATCGCGATTTCCTCGGGGACGTCGTTTGTGCATGAAACCGAAAGCCAAGTCATCCTGAACGGATCGCGCGATATATCCTTTACGATGGATTTGGTCGCCAAGGACATCGGCCTGTTTCAAGCCATCGCCGAAGCCCATGACGTGCCGCTCGAAATCTCACCGCTTGTGAACCAAATCTTTGCCGATGGGATCGACCGCTTTGGCCCGCGTGAATTGTCGCCCAACATCATCAAACGCCTAGAAGAGGCCACAGGCCTTGACGTGACCGCCCCAGGGTTTCCCGCAGAAATGCACGACGATGAACCCGAGGAACGCGGCGGCGAAGTTCATGTGCGTCGCTAGTTGTGCATTCCCCGCCATCCGTGCAGAAGGGGGGAATGAACACCACGCCAGAGACCCTGTTTGAGATCCAAGCCTCCGAGCCGCGCCGCATTTTTGGCAGCGTGGTTTTGGGGCTTTTGGGCACGCTTTTGATCTATACCGCGCTTGCCACTCCGCCGCGCGACTTCATGTTTCAGCTGCTGTTGTTTGTGGTGGGCATCGTGTCGTTGGTGGCAGCTGTGCGCGGCTGGCGTGCTGGGGGACGGCGCATCTTGCTCCGCTCGGACGGATTATTTGATGATATGGGCACGCCGATCGCCCCCTTGGATGAGATCGCCTCGGTCGATCGGTCATTGTTTGCAGTGAAACCTGCGCGCGGCTTTTTGGTCCGGCTACGCGACCCTGCCCCGCGGGCATGGCAACCCGGCATGTGGTGGCGCGTGCGTCGTCACGTGGGCATTGGGGGCGTGACCAATGGATCGCAAACCAAAATCGTGGCAGACGCGCTATCGATGATGGTCGCGGACCGGGATAAGGCACCTGAGACCCTGACCGACGAATAGGTCAGGGCGGCTGACTGAATGTTGTGCACGCGCAACAATAGGTCAGCATACATTACTGAAAAGTAACGATAAATTAACGTTTCGCGCATCACGTCAACCACCAGATGTGGGGTGGTGACCGTGGATGATGTGGCCGTGGCCTTCTGGTTGGCTAAAGGGTGCTGTGCCACTTGGTGCGGATCATCCAATGCGACCTTGACCCCAAAGAAAAGGCAACACAGGCTTTTACCGACGGATTGAAAGCGGCCTTGGGGGATGGATGAGCGTACGGGATGAGCAGACGGATGTTCTGGTGATTGGCGGCGGTACCGCCGGGTTTGGGGCTGCGATTGCCGCAGGGCGACAGGGCCTGCGCGTCACCTTGTTAGAAGCAACGACCAAAATTGGTGGTGTCATGGCGTTTTGCCCCGGGATGCCTTGGGGCGGCGGGTAGCCGCAGGATCAAATTATCGGCGGGTTGATCGAAGAACTTACGGAGCGGTTGGCCAGCCTAGAGCCACCTGCGGCGGTAAAGCGGCCTTGTACGCTAGAAAACTTTGGGCCTGAGATTATCTATGACCACGATATCGCGACCCTTACGATGTTTGAGATGTTGGAGGAGGCCGGTGTCCGCATCCGACTGAGCGCGATGGCGCTAGAGCCGGTTATGGAGGGCGATACCATTGCGCGCGTTTCGTGTTGCGACCGAAACGGAGCCTTCACCATCACACCCAAGATGGTCATCGATTGCTCGGGCGACGGAGATATTTCGGCAAAAGCGGGCGTGCCCTATGCGTTGGGCGACGCGTCGGGCAACACGATGGCCGTGACGATTTCGTTTCACATAGTGGGCGTGGATTGGGGGGCGGCATTCGCCGACCCAGACCCCTATTTTGAGACCTACGCCGCACGCGGCATCGCAGAAGGCCGCCTGCACCCGGACCTTGCAAAGCTGTATTTGATGCGCGGATTTCACGAGGGCTCGGTGTTTTGTAACTCGGTCCATGTGCGGGGTGTGGATGGTACGGACCCGGTCGCCGTGGGGCGTGCCACGCAAGAAGGCCGCAGGCGGTGCTATCAACTTGCGCAATTGTTGCGCCGCGACGTGCCGGGGTTTGGTGGGGCGCATATGGCAATGCTCTCGCCGACCGTGGGCGTACGAGAAACCCGCAAGTTAGAGGGCGTTTACCGCATCACGGGCACCGATCTGGCACGGGCGACCAAGTTTGCCGATGGGATCGTGGCCTGTGACAACCCGATTGATGACGTGATGCGCTCGGACGGGGATATGACCCATGATGCGGCGATCGAGGCGGGCAATTACTATACCATTCCGTTCCGCGCGTTGATCCCTGCGAAGGTAACCAACCTGATGTTTGCAGGGCGCATTTTGTCGGCGGATCCGGTGGCATTTGCCTCGGTTCGGGGGATGCCGCAATGCATGGCCATGGGTCAGGCCACGGGCGTGGCCAGCGCGCTCGCATTGCGCGCAGGTGTGCCGGTGCAGTTGGTGGATACTGACGCCTTGGTCGCGGAATTGGCGCACCAAGGAGTGAACCGATTGGCCGTGCCCTGCCGTACGCCAGAGGTGGCCTAGCCCTGAGGACATCCCGGCCCCGTATTGGGGCCGAGATTTTGGTCTATAGCCCTTTGGCCGTGTAGCTTTGCGCGACCTTATCGATCGCCACGAGGAACCCAGCCGTGCGTAGGTCCGTCACCTCATCGCGGCTGTGCCACACCTCTCGCATGGACTTGTATGCGGTGCGCATCGTATCATCGAGGCCCGAGCGTACCAGTTCTAATTCATCGGCACCTTTCAAGTACTTATCCTTGAAACCCGGTGACAGTTTCCAGTCGACACCGCCGGAGGTGGACAACCGTTCCAGTTCATCAATGACGAGTTGGTGGCGGGCCTCTTCTTGGCGGCGCTGCATCCGGCCAAACCGAATATGGCTGAGATTTTTGACCCATTCAAAGTAGCTGACCGTGACCCCACCGGCGTTGGCATAGAGATCGGGAATGACCACGCAGCCCTTTTCGACGAGGATATCGTTGGCGGCTGCCGTGATCGGGCCATTTGCGGCCTCAATGATCAGGGGGGCTTTGATGTAGCTTGCGTTTTTGAGGTTGATGACCCCCTCCAGCGCAGCGGGGATCAGGATATCGCACTCAGCCTCAAGCACGACTGCGCCGTGTTCTACGAACTCGGCCCCTGCAAAGCCTTTGACGCCGCCGGTCTCAACGATGTGGGCGCGCACGGCCTCAACATCTAGGCCCGTTTCCGAAACCAATGCGCCGTCACGCTCAATCACGCCGGTGATGATGGCGCCGTCTTCAACCTGTAGGAAATGCGCCGCGTGATAGCCCACGTTGCCCAAGCCCTGCACGATCACACGTTTGCCTTCGAGCGAGCCGGTTAGCCCAGCCTTGGCCATATCCTCGGGGTGGCGGAAGAATTCGCGCAGGCCGTATTGGACACCGCGGCCCGTGGCCTCGACCCGGCCTTGGATGCCGCCCGCATTCAGCGGTTTGCCCGTCACACAGGTGCGCGCATTGATGTCGGTGGTGTTCATGCGGGCGTATTGATCCGCGATCCACGCCATTTCGCGCTGGCTGGTGCCCATGTCGGGGGCGGGCACGTTCTGGGACGGGTTGATCAGGTCGCGTTTGATCAGTTCGTACGCGAAGCGGCGCGTGATCTGCTCCATCTCATGGGCATCCCACTTGCGCGGATCGACGCACAGACCGCCCTTGGAGCCACCAAAAGGTGCCTCAACCAGCGCACATTTAAAGGTCATCAGAGCGGCAAGCGCCTCAACCTCTTGTTGGTCCACGGCGAGGGCATAACGGATGCCGCCTTTTACCGGTTCCATGTGTTCCGAGTGGACCGAGCGATACCCAGTGAACGTTTCGACCTGCCCGCGCAGGCGCACACCAAAGCGCACAGTATAGGTCGCGTTGCACACCCGGATTTTCTGTTCCAGCCCCGGCGGCAGGTCCATCAGCGCCACAGCACGATCAAACATAAGGTTAACGGATTCCTTGAATCCTGGCTCATTGGCCCCTGCTGGTCCCGTCATCGTACCCTCCCTTGCAACCTATGGTATGTTAATTATTGAGACTAAACTCATAAGGTTTACTCAAAGTAAAGCTTCTGTTGGATCAACGCGTAGCGCAACAGAGTTTGCGAACGGGCCTGTGTTGTTTCTCATTTAAGGAAATGCCGCGAAACCGCCCTATTGAGCGCCTTAAAATCGCCATGTGCCCCCCGCACCCTTCAGCTGTCGCAAGAGGTGCGCACATGAGACATCGGCCGGTCCGACGTCACTGCGCGCCCATGGGATGGAGGGTATTGCCGTGAAGACCAACGAGACCGATCAAACCACCACATCTGACGCGCCTTGGCGTGGGCTGCGCCACGATTTGCAGCGATTTAAGCGATCCGAGCGCGGTTCGATGGTGATCTTTGGGCTGATGATTATGATCTTGATGCTGGTTGCCGGCGGCATTGCGGTGGACACGATGCGGTACGAAGCCAACCGCACCAAGCTGCAAAATACGCTGGACCGTGCTGTTTTGGCGGCGGCGTCCTTGGATCAGGATTTGGACCCGACGCTTGTTGTGACGGACTACTTCGCCAAGGCTGGGTTGCAAGACTACACGCTGGATGTCGACGTAGAGCAGGACGCCGTTGGATCGTACCGAAAGGTGACGGCGGAGGCGAGCATCGACGTCAACTCATTGTTTTTGCATATGGTTGGGATTGATAGCATCAACGCCCCGGCCACTGGTACCGCCGAGGAGCGGGTGCTGAATGTTGAGATTGCCTTGGTGCTGGATATCTCCGGGTCCATGGGGAATTGGTCGCCTACGGGTGGCACGTCCAAGATGCAGTTGATGAAGGACGCCGCGACCGAGTTCGTGAACACGGTGCTTGTGGATGAACAAAAGGACCTCGTGTCGATTTCGGTCATTCCCTACAATGGCAAGGTGAATGCGGGCACATTGGTTGCGAACCACTTCAACTTTACGAATGAGCATAGCTTTTCGAATTGTATCAACTTTTCGGAGGCTATGTTCTCAACCACCACGATTGATCCGCTGTCCCCCCTGCCGCGCATGGGGCATTTCAACAAGGACAGTTCGTCCGGGTCGATGACGAATCCGTGGTGCCCGACAAGCGAATACGGCGCGATCATCCCATGGTCTAACAATAAGACCACAATTAATACTGCGATCAATGGGCTGAACGCCAACGGTTGGACGGCGATTGATGTTGGAATGAAGTGGGCCTCAATCCTGATTGACCCCTCAACCCAAGCCAATTTATCCGCGATGGCCGTGGCCGCGCCCGCCAGCGTTGACCCAATTTTTGCGGGCCGCCCCGTGGCGTATGACGACCGCGACACGATCAAGGTGGTCATCTTGATGACGGATGGCTCTAACACGAACCAATATGACCTGAAGGATGAATTCAAATCGGGCCTGTCCAATGTGTGGATCTATGAACGCACCGGCCAGTCACCGCAGTTTTCGTACTATATTCCCGAAAACGACAGCTACCGGGACCCATGGGATAACACCAATTATTCAACACCAATTGGGGGAAGCGGCGCCCGGCAAATGAGCTACGTGGAGTTGTGGAGCCGGTACAATGTCCGCTGGGTCGCCAACAACATTTACCCTACGAATAATGGTGCAAGTTCCCCGTACAACTGGAAAAATCGCATCCGCAACGCTGTGGCGCAACACGGTGGGCAGACAGTGGGCGACCGTCGGTTGAACGCGATCTGCACCCAGACCAAAGCGCAAGCGAACCGCAACTTGGTGATTTTTTCCATCGCGTTTGAGGCCCCGCCCAGCGGTGAGGCCGCCCTGCGCGACTGCGCCAGCACACCAAGCCATTATTACGACGTGAACGGCTTTGAAATTAACGAAGTCTTTGCGGCCATCGCGCAAACCATCGGCCAGTTGAGGCTCACGCAGTGATGCGCCTTGGCGATCATATCTCACGCTTTTTGCGGCGTTATGA
>Ga0228663_1000545_pt1 | contig 12508 bp, 8 predicted proteins | sample 77DmetaG_FD_183630 | JGI IMG/M metagenome (GOLD analysis project Ga0228663, IMG submission 183630) | Seawater microbial communities from Monterey Bay, California, United States - 77D | ecosystem: Environmental > Aquatic > Marine > Coastal | place: USA: California | collected 2016-10-07
TTGAGGCAGGTGAGGGCCATAGTCCAAACCTTCGAAATAAAATTCGCCCGAGTGCAAGTTCATGCCACTTAGCAAGCCAGTCTCCTTTTTGTTCAATTTCTTTGAGTTTAGGATATAAATCTTCTCCTGTAGATTTTTGAATAATTTCTTGAAACCAAGTAAAATGATTCATTCCACAAGCTTTTGTTTGTAAGTCAGATAAGGGTACCTCGAGAAGTTCAGATAATTGTTCTCTTCCCATAAATACTCCATGACAAAGACCAATAGCTTTTATAGATGTTAAGCGTGTCACGGCTTCACAAATTTTATGTTCTGGATTAGAAAAGTTAAGCAATAAGGCATCTGGACACAATTCTTCCATTTTTTTAGCTAATTCCATTATTACTTTTATGTTTCGTAAAGCATGAAAAAGTGACCCAACGCCACCATTCTCACCATAAACCTGTTTAAAACCATACTTTCTTGGTATGTGAAAATCTTGAGACCAAAACACATTGCGATCTTTTTCTAGGGCACAAATGACAAAATCAGCATTTTTTATTGCTTCATCCCTATTTGTAGTTGCTATAATTTTTGCATTTCTTCCTAATTTCTCATTTACATATTCTCCATGCGATAACACATGGTCAAGGTGCATCCTTTCAATATCCATGAGGTGAATTTCTAATCCATTTTTGGAAAGGATGTTACTCATTAAAATATCTTGGACAATTATTGGTCCAAATTGAAGACTTCCTGCCCCTATGAATGCTATTTTAGTCATAATAATTTTTATTTTTTCTATCCTGTTTTATGTTTTTTTTTAAAATAAAAGAGTTGCAAAAACATCCATCAAAATGAGTTAGATAAATTCATTTAACGTGTTTTTCAAATATAATTAATCCTTTTTTAAACCTCTATTCAATTTGTTTTTATAATTATTGGTGACAATAAAATCAGATAACCTGAGCAAATATATTTACGAATTAAAAATTAATTATATTTGATTAAAAGAGATGATGAATTATACTGTTAGAAAATATTTTATTAAGTATACTTTAGAATTTATTGTCATTGTTTTAGGGATTTCTTTTTCGTTTTTAGTTCAAAACATAAGAGAGGAAACAGAATTAGACTCAAATAGACAATTAATTTTTAAAAGTCTTCTCGGTGAACTTGAATCAAATGAAAGTTATATAACATCAAGAAATAAGGCTTTTGTAAGAGAAATGGACTATGTAAGTAAGTTTTTAAAGGATTCATTAACTAAAAATAAAATAAAAGAATATCCAGAAAATTTATCTCCATTAAACCCATTTTTGTCAGCAGGCACTTTTAATCCATCTACCTCAATTTATAATTCACTCATAAATGATGGAAGTTTTAATCTGATAAAATCCTCAACTCTTAAATCACTTATAGATGAAGTTTACAATATTAATTACAAAGCAATAGTTCATCTAGTTCAATTAGAATTAGAAGTTGCGAATGAAGCTGATCGATTTTTTGCAATTAATTATTCAAAAACGTACTCTAAAAATTTCTGGTTTAATACGAGTGATGAAAAATTAACTAACAGTGTTTTTGAGATCATGGAAAATAATTACCGGTTTAGGGCATTGATGGTTCAAAAAATAAGTTATATGGAAGTTAAAATTATATCTATGAGAAAGTACATAGAAAAAAGAAATTCGTTGATTAAATTACTTAAAAACCATATTACAGATGAAAACCAAATCAATTAATTATGTCAGTTATCCACTCATTATAATAAGTATAACGCTTTGTATTTCTGGGATAAGGTGGTTAGTTAGTTCAGAGCCCTGGATGTTAGATCAGGTAGCCAATGAAGAAAGATTACAAATGACTTTTGAGAATCTTTTTATAATAGATGGAAACTCTACATTAAGTGCTTACCTAATTCAGATCTATCGATTTCTAGGACTCTATGTATTAGGAATTGGGTTTTTGTTGCTTTCTTTTACACCTAAAAAATTTATGGAAATTTATATTGTAAGGCAGCGAATTTTAATAGTGCTGAGTATTTTACTAGTGTCAAATCTTATTGTAGGTTATGTTTGGATTCCTTCCTCACATTTTATTTATGTGATGTGGGCAGCTATTGTTTTATGCTTTGTAAGTTTGTTTTATCATTACAAGTCCTAAGATTTTACTATTTTTCAAAGTACGAGTTATAAGCAGTTGATTATATTTTCAATTACTCCTTGGGTAAATTTTTTGATATTATATGCGTTTTACTTTTTTAAAATTGAGTCTACTCTGATTGGTATTTATCACGAATTAACAATGATTCCTTCTTTACTTTTTGGAGGTATTTTCCATTTACTATTGGCGATTAAATTTTTTAGAAGTTTTTAAGTTTTAATCCCAATAATTATTTTTTAAAAATTATCTGAGAACATTTTTGGTGTAATACCTGTTTCTTTTTTGAATAATCTGTAAAATGTATTGGTTGCTTTAAAACCTGAGGATTGAGCTAAAGCCTCAATGCTGTAGTTTTTTAAGTAACCTTTTTTAATTAATTCTTTAGCTTTTTTAATTTTTAAATGATTTGAAAACATTTTAAAATTATCAAAATTATTTTCGATTAATGCAACTGAAATATACTCTGCTTTAATCTCTAATTCATTGGCTAACCAATTTAATTTAAATTGGTCATGTAAGTATAATTCATGTTCTTCAATTTGACTTATTAGATATCTGTATACATCATCAGTTTTAATTTCTGTTTTAATTTTTTCTCTTTTAAGACTATCTTCATTCATAAAAGAAGGTAAATTATAAAGAATAGATTGATTTTTATTTAAATAAAAGACAAGCATCAAGAACACTAGTGACAGAATCCCTGATGTTACATGTTGACCATTATAAAAAACTTCATTTTTTATTATTAATCTTAGGCCAAATAAAAGCGTAAAAAAAGACAGTAAAGCTTTTAAGTGTGTAAAATTATATAACCATGTCCTGACATGTTCTATTTGTTTTGAATTTGATTTAACGTGTGTGAACCTATTAAAAATTTTTTTCAACAAGTTTTTTTCACTAAAGGATGATTTAACTTTAAAAGTATTAAGAAGTAACTTGTAAGTTAATAATGAATATACAACGTTCAATAAATTTCTTAAAATAATTAACCAGTTTGGGATTTTTTTTGCATTAAAATAATTGGCCCAGTAAATATCTTCCTGACTTAAAATTTCGATTTGAATCACATCAGATTTATAGGGTAATTCATAGAGTATGTAAAAAATAATAAACACCACGAAGTGGATAATATCTGATGAATTCATTGTATCATCACTAGATATTGTTTTTTTTACATACAAATAACACAAAATTGGTAGAATGCAAACTATAGAAGTGTTAAATATTAGACTAATTGGAAAATTAATTTCATAAAAATTTTGAATGAAATTCATAAAAAAATGTCTAATTATTCCAAATGAAATAATTCCTAATATTGATAAAAATATCCTATTAGAATTAAGATGAAGGTTTCCAGATTTATAAAACAATCTTAAAATAAAAAAAAGAATTATTATCCAAATTACAGATAATGATATTTCAGTTAATAGCATTTTAATTTTTTTTTAAAACTAATATAGAAAAAATCAAATTCATATCCTTACATCTCTCTCAAAAATTAAAAAAACATCTCATTTTTTTTTTGAGATACTTTTAAAGTAATTCACTTGACTTTTTTTTAATTAAAAAATTAATTTTATCTGATGGTATAAAAGTGAATCAATACACTATTGTAATATCATGCCTAAACATAAATACTAATTTAAATCACAATAAATAAAATTATTTAAATAAGTTAGGGGAAAATTATTTGGAAAAGAGAAAAGTTATTAAATCCTCATAAAACAGTATTAAATTAATTTTAATGCTGTTTTTTCATAATTTAAAATAAAGCTTGTTTAAAATAATCAACTTCTTTTACAAAAGCTTCAAATACTACTACTATGCTTACCTCACTGCTTTTTGCCCTACCGCTAACTATACTTAGTATCTTATTGTTTTTTGTTTTAAGTGATGTTATTCAAAAAAAAGTTAATAATTCTATACTTTCTGGAAAATTGCATAAAAATTCTAGAAAAATAAAAAAAACATATGGGTTAGGTTTTTATGTTTTTTTACTAAGCTCCCTTCTTCCTATCATAGTTTATTTAATTTTTTTTAAAATTGAGGTTAATTTTTTATTGGTAGGTGAGTTAGTTATTTTAACTACAATTCTTAAAATTTCAGTTGATAATAATAATAAATTTCTATCCATTTTAATCAATTTATTAATTGCTTCTATAGTTATAAAATTACTAAATTACCCAACAGAAACCACAATTGATTTTATTGTTATTGCTTTAGTTTTTTTGTTAATCTTAAGTTATTCATTAATTAATTCTTTCATAAGCGAAACTAAACTTCTATACATAAACTCAATAATCACATTATTAATTTGTGTTTTTGGATTCACAATTGATAATCAAGTTCTTTTTTTTATCAATCTCTCGATTTTTACTTCTTCTATTTGTTTATTAGTTTCCAACAAATTAAACAAAAAACATAAAATTTTAATCACTACAGGTGGGAAATTAATTATTGGAACCTTTTTAATTACATTAGCGTCATCTGTCATTAAATTATTTTTATAGGTTAACGATTATTTTAATATTTCATTAGAATAACAAACATATTACATACCTTTAATTTGTTATACCAATAAAAAATTATATTGAATAAAAGAGTTTGTGTTATAGGAGCTGGTCCATCTGGATTACCAGCAATAAAAAACATTAGTCATGCTGGAATTAAAGTTCTAGCTTATGATTACAATCATGATGTAGGCGGAAATTGGATTTATAATGAAAATGAAAGTCATTCAAGTGTTTTTGAGACCACTCACATTATTAGTTCAAAAACCTTATCACAATACGAAGATTTCCCTTTTAAGCCAGAGGTGTCTGACTATCCTTCTCATGAAGAACTCAAAAATTATTTTCAATCGTATGCCAGGCATTTTAACTTGTATGATTTTATACAATTTAATACACTTGTAAAAAGCTGCGTTAGACTCCCCTCAAATGATTGGGAAGTTACCACCATAAAAAATGAAAAAGAACATGTAGAAATTTTTACAGACTTAGTTGTTTGTAATGGTCATCATTGGGAGCCCAAGTATCCCAGTTATCCTGGTAATTTTACGGGTGAATTTTTACATTCACATCAATATAAGAGAGCAGCACCTTTTGTAAATAAAAAAGTATTGGTAATTGGGGGAGGGAATTCTGCATGTGATGTAGCTGCAGAAACTAGTCGAGTAAGTGCAAAAACTTCTCTTAGTTGGAGAAGAGGATACAGAATTATACCAAAGTTTTTAATGGGGAAGCCTACCGATGTTTTTGCAACAAAAATGACTTTTTTACCCATTTACCTTCGTAATTTATTAGCAGGTTTTATAGCTCATATTAATAATGGTTCTAATAAAATATACGGCTTACCAGAGCCAGATCATAAATTTGGAGCTACTCACCCAACAATTAATAGTGAATTGTTATATAAAATTAGACATGGTAAAATAAAACCTAAGCCTGAAATTGACAGATTTGAAGGCAAAACAATTTATTTTAAAGATAGTAGTTGTGAAGAATTTGACTCTGTAATAGCCTGTACCGGTTTTGAGTTGGCGCATCCTTTTTTCGATAAAAATTTTTTAAATTATACTGAGGGGCCCGTACCTCTTTATCTTAAGATGTTTCATGCAGAATATGATAACCTATACTTCATAGGGATGTTTCAGCCTTTAGGATGTATTTGGCCAGGCGCAGAACAACAAAGTATACTAGCTACACTAGCTTTAAAAGGGTTGTGGAAAAGACCTTCTAACATGAAAGATTTGTGTGAGAGAGAGGTTACAAATCCTCATATGAAACAAATTAACACCAGCAGACACAGAATAACTGTAGATTTTCATCAATTTTTAAAAGATTTAAAAAAACAGATTAAAAAGGTTAAAAAGATATAGGTTATAATTACAGAAGATTTCCATACACAGCTCTGTTGAGTCGAATAATTTTATATCTTTTATCGAAATTAGATTTTGATACTATTAAAAAATCCTCTTTTATTCCAGTAAGAACACTTAATTGTAGATTGATTTGATCTATGTATTGATTTTTAATTCGTTCATTTTGAATCTTGCTTAAATGATCTTTTTTAACGAGGTTATATACTTTTGAAAGCTCAATGTCTTGTGGTTCTACCATTTTAATAATAGAGATTGATAAGCTGTCTAATTCTATAAATTTGTTTTTAAATCTAATACCGTTATCTAACAGTTTTATAGTTTTGGTATTTGCATATCTCTTTGCTACGTAAAAGATTACAACTAATATTATAATAAATACAGAAGCTAATATAATTTTTTCGGTAATATTTTGTGTGTCATAAAATTTGGTAATTACTTCTGTTTCCTTAGTAAGTTTACTTAGTTCAATTTTATTTATTTTTCCTTTATCAGTTAAAAAGTAAACAAAATCTTTATAATAAATTGGGTTAACGCCAAATACAAACTGATATAAAATAGGAGCTATTTTGTATTTTGTAATTGTATTATTTTCGACATCAATTTTAAACAGTTTATTTTGTTTGTTTAATAAAAATAGATTTGAATCTATTTTGAAACTTGAATGAATTGGAAATATTAGATTTCTTAAAATATCGCCTAATTTTTTCCATTTTTTAGTTTTGAAATTAAATTCCCAAATTTCATTATTTTTTTTGGTTAAAGTTCTTGCTCCTTTTTCGTCCAGTGAGTTACCACCAAAAAAATAATAAGAGTCGTTTACAGAAAATCCTATTTGTTCATTTATAACTGGAGGTATTTAAGAATCTTCAGAAATAGGGTAGCTTTGCCACTCTTTTGTAAGATCTTCAAAATATATCAAAAAATTAGATAAAGTCCAGTATCCATATCCACCGTGCCTAAAAATAGTATCCTTTCTTACAAAATGATTACTTCCAATAAAAAAATTTACAATATCAGAATTATCAGTTTTATATAAACTATCATTAGAATTTAATTCAAATATATCTCCCCCTCTTTGATGTAAAAATAACAACTTATTATTTTTAAGAATTATTTTAGGAGGCACAGTATTATAGTTTTTAATTCTAACGGAGCTTGTAGTTTTTAAATTAGAAAGTGAAATTCGATGAATATAGGTATTGGTTTGATAAATGAGTTGTTTATTGATAGAATCTAATAATATATTTACTGGAAATTGATTGTTAATATCACTTTGTGAAAACGAAATAAGTGGAAAAAAAAGTAAAAGCTTTAAAAATAATTTCATTGAAATGATACTACTTAATTAATTTTATTTATTTGATATTCAGCACTTTATTTTTATATTTACATGTTTTAAAGTGTGAGTAAATAATAATATCATTACAATGATGTTATTATATAATAAAATTTTGTTGTTTATTTGATTAGCTAAAATATAAAAATTTATTTACTAATTATATTTTGCATGAAAAAGAAAGTGTGAAGATTAAACTAAAGGGAACTATATGTTCCCTTTTTTTATTTAATATGTTCTTATTTTATCTTTTAATATTCTACAAAAAATAGTATATTCGAAAAAAGTTCTATGAATTTTCTCATATATTTATTGTAATTCCAAACCTATATTGGTTTTTATTAGTTACCAATCTAATTTCAATTAGTTAAAAATTTACTTCCCTAAGGTTTATTTTTTATAAATAAATATTACCCTTTTTATTTTAAACAAATGTATTTGAAGAATGATTTAATACAATACAATAGATCAAAAAATTAATTTTTTTATGACTAAAATAAAATATCTTATTATTTTCTTATTTGTTGTCTACAATACAAACTCCCAAACAGAACAACTTATTAGTATAGACTCTTTAAATGTAATTTATGCTCAAAATTATAATTTAAAAAAAAATACATCACCGAATGAATTTTCTGTTACTGCTCATAAATTTTTAAAATTATTAAATAGTCAAAGATTAATTTATAAATCTTTAACTAAAAAAAATCTTTTACTAAATAATAAATATGATATAGATGCATTGGATTTTTTTCAGGCTAAAACATACATGGATTTGATGGTGTATGGTAATATAAAAAACAACATAGATTCTATTCAATTATATAAAACAAAAGTTTCTAATATTACCAGTGATTCTATTCTTATAGGTCAATCTTATGGCAAATCTGCATTTACATATTTAAAAAATAATATGTTCTCTAAGGCTATTATTGATTATCAAATTGCCTCTACATATTTTAAAAATTCCAAAAAACCAGAAAGCCTAAATAGTCAAATTACCAATTTTACTAATCTTATTAATACCCACATAGTTATTGGTACTTTAGAACAAGCTTCAATTACACTTAATCAGCTAGAACAGGTAATTATTAATTCACCTAATCATCCTAGGTATATAAATTTAATGGAATTAGTAAAAATTCTAAAAGTATATATTTTAATAGCTAAAGAGGATTATGATGTTTCTTTATCAATTTTGCAAACAGTTAAGGAAAAAAACCTAGATAGAGATCAATTAAAAGTAATGTATTATGATGTTTATCATAAAGTTTACAATGGGTTAAACAATTACACTTTAGGAGAATTCTACTTAGATAAAAAGTACAACCCTACTAATAAACAAAATCCTGGTCTATTTAAAGATTTGTATTACACAATAGAAAAATTACGATATGCCATCTTCAAGGATAATGAGACACAAGCTGATTATTATTTTAATAAATTAAATAATGCCCAAACTTTTAAACTTTCATCTTCTTCTGAATTTTCTAAAGAAAAGGTTATAAGTAATTACTATGCTTTTAAGAATTCTTATAAGAAAGCATACAGCTATTTAAAGAAATCAGATAGTTTACAAAATGTTGCAAGTATAAAAATGGAGAGAATTAAATTTGACGTAGAGCAATATTACGTTCAATTGGATGAGGAGTTAAATAAGATGAAACAACTTAACCTGAATAAAGATAAATTACTTGTAAAAAAAAGAAATCATTATTTTGTGATAGGCTTATTCATTGTTTTTGTTTTTGCTTCTATTTTTCTAATAATCAATGAAAAACGTAAAAAGAGGCAGTTTCAACTTGAAGTTTCTTTAGAATCTCAAAAAACAATTTTAGAATCTAAAGAGAAATTTTTAGAAAACATGTCTCATGAAATTAGAACACCTATCACTTCTATAATAGGCTATTTAAACTTACTTTCTGAGGAGAATTTAGTAAACGAAAAAAGAATTAAATACACGAACACGGCAATCAAGAATAGTAATAAAATGATTTCGTCTATTAATAATTTTTTAACTCTATTAAGATCAGATAAGTTATCACTTGTACAAAATGAAAGAACATCATTCAATTTAAATGATTTTATTTTAGATAGAATAACTTATTATATTCCAGATTTTGAAATTAAAAAGATAAAATTATACTACAAAGCTAATTTTAATGATAAAGTAGCTATTATATACGACAACGAGAGCCTAAAAGCCATAATTAATAATTTGATTTCTAATGCTATTAAATATTCAAATTCTAATACATCTGTTTATTTTACATTTAATATTACAGAATCTAATTTAATTATTTCAGTTAAAGATGAAGGCATTGGTATAAGTGAAGAAGACAAGAAAAAGATATTCGAACGTTTCTATCAAACTAGTAACAATAAAACAATTGGTGGATTTGGGATTGGATTATCTTTAATTTCTGAGTTGGTAAAAAGATTAGAGGGTACTATCGATTTAGAGTCAGAATTAAATAAGGGAAGTCTATTTAAAGTATCGCTCCCCTATAAATTATCTAATTTTAACACAAATACATCTTTAGTTAAAAATGAGTTCAAATTATTGACTGATTATCTGCCTCAAGACGAAGTATTCAATACTACGGAAAACTATCCTAAAGTTCTTATTGTAGACGATAATACACAAATGATAAACTATTTAAAAGAGGTTTTTTCTGGGTTTGTAGATTGTACATTTGCTTTCAATGGAAAAGAAGCCATAACTAAAGTTAAGGATACTGCTTTTGATCTCATTATATCTGACGTAAGAATGCCAGAAATGGATGGTTTTCAATTCAAAAAAGAACTTAACGAAACTTCTGATTATAGAGAAATTCCCTTTATATTAATTAGTTCAATGTCAGATAAAACATCCAGAAAATTACAAACTGAACTAGGGATTAATGAATATTTAGAAAAACCGTTTACTAAGAATGAAATAATTTCAAGAGTTCAGCTTTCTTTAGAAAGAACCCTTAATAGAAAAAAAATAGTAGGAGAAAAAAACACAACAGTTTTTGATAGTAGTTCAAATAAGTTGATAGAGGAAATTAGAGAATGTATTATCTCAAACATAACAAATCCAGCTTTGAATGTAAATATGTTAGCTGAAACCTGTGGTTACAATCAGAAAAGATTGAATGAAATTTTAAAATTTAAATTAGGTTTAAGTCTTGTGAATGTGATTTTAGAAGTTAAATTATTAAAGGCTTATGAGCTAATAGTAAAAAACAAGTTTCCGACAATTAAGGAGGTGATGTTTTCAGTAGGTATAAATAGTAGGCCCTACTTTTACAAGAAGTTTAATGAAAGGTTTGGAATTAAAATAGGTGAATTAAAAAATAAATACTCGCAACTTAGTTAGAGTTGTTTTTATGATTTAATTTAAATTTTTAAAAAGAAAAAAACCAAAACAATATAAAAGAATGTTTTGGTTTTATTTTAAGGTGTAGAAATTGAATTAATTATTTTTAATTTTTAATTAATATTAAATTTCCTAAATTAAAATTACTATTTTGAATTAGCTTAGATAGTATTTAAATAGTCAAAAAATATTATTTTTTTGGTAATAAATTAACACAAACATGGAGTTAAAATTATTTACCTTAGAAAAAATTTTTATGATTGATTTTTAGTCATTTTAAAAATTTATAAGAATTAATAAATATTGCAGAATTTTAAATGTTAAATGATATTGTAGTATTTGATATAAAACAATATATTTACGACCCTAAGTTTTTACAACTTTTATGAAAATAGTAAAAAGTTTAATTTTATTGATAGTTTTTTTCCTCTCTTTTGAGGGGGAATCTCAGGAAACACTTCCAATTTATTCAGATTACTTATCTGACAATGTTTATTTAGTTCATCCCTCTGCAGCTGGTATTGGTAATACAGGTAAATTACGCTTTACAGCAAGGCAGCAATGGGCTGGTGTAAAAGATGCGCCAACGTTACAAACAATAAGTTATCACAACAGGTTTAGAGAAAAAGCTGCCTTAGGGTTTATTCTTTTTAATGATAGTAATGGTTTTCATTCTCAAAAGGGAATACAGGGTACGTTTGCTTATCATTTAGATTTAAACAGAGCATCTGTTTTTAATCAATTATCATTTGGGCTTTCGTTAACAGCAGTTCAGAATCAAGTAGATCAAACACAATTTTTTGGAGATCCAACAATAGCTCAAATAATTAGAAGTGATGGCTATTTTAATGCAGATTTTAGTGTAGCCTACCACAGAAAAGGGTTTTCATCATATCTTACAGTTAAAAATCTATTATTGTCCGCAAAGAATAATCTTAATAATAACTTAGAACCTTTAGATTTGAGAAATTATATTCTGTCTTTAGGATATTATTTTGGTGATAAACAATCTTTTCAATTTGAACCCTCTCTGATGATTCAACTTAGAGAATCTACCGGAGAAAGAATTGTAGATTTTAATTTTAAGGCGTATAAAGATTTTAATAAGGCTCAGTTATGGGGGGCACTATCCTACAGAAAAGGATTTGATGCTAAACCAATTGAAGATTTGGTTTATATTACTCCTATTATTGGCGTGAACTATAACAAATGGATGTTTTCTTACACTTATACTAGACAGATGAATGATATAGTCCTCACTGATTTAGGTTTTCACCAGGTTTCCATTGGAGTTAATCTATTTACTAGAAAACCAAGAGCAGCTGCATGTCCCAACATTAACGCTTCTTTCTAAAATTCCTTACTCAGAATTTCTAAATGATCATTATTTAATAGTCTAGTTAGAACATTACTGTCTTTATTGCTGTAAAATTTATGAGTAGTTTTACAGTTTTCTTTAGTTTGCGCAATATTTAATTTATGTAATACATTTTTAGTCTGTCTAGCAACAGCAAAACCAGAATCAATAATTTTAATATTATTTGTTACTATTCTGCTAATGGAAGGTATTAGATACGGATAATGTGTGCAACCTAAAACTAGTGCATCTATATTTTTTTCCATCATAGGATTCAAATATTTTTTGAGTAACAACTCAATTTCTTTAGATTCTAACTCACCTTTTTCAATTAAATCAACCAGGCCATCTCCCACTTGTTCTATAATCTTTATACCACTCTTTAAACTAGCTGATGTTTTTTCTAATAAATCACTTTGTATG
>Ga0228663_1000650_pt1 | contig 11475 bp, 9 predicted proteins | sample 77DmetaG_FD_183630 | JGI IMG/M metagenome (GOLD analysis project Ga0228663, IMG submission 183630) | Seawater microbial communities from Monterey Bay, California, United States - 77D | ecosystem: Environmental > Aquatic > Marine > Coastal | place: USA: California | collected 2016-10-07
AATACCGATCCCAGTACTACCTATATCCGTATGCCGTCCTATGAGCAGGTTGTGAATGACCCTGTGCTCTATGCCCATGCGGACAGGATCTTTCATCGTGAGACCAATCCGGGCAACGCTCGTCCACTGGTACAAAATCAGGGACGCAACGATATCTGGGTTAATCCGCCGCCCATCCCTTTAGAGACCGAAGAGCTGGACTGGGTGTTTGAACAGCCCTACAAGCGTGTACCTCATCCATCCTACGGCGAGAGCAAGATACCTGCCTACGATATGATCCGTTTTTCGGTGAATATTATGCGTGGTTGCTTTGGGGGCTGTACCTTCTGTTCGATCACCGAGCATGAGGGGCGTATTATTCAGAGCCGCTCTGAGCAGTCGATTCTCGACGAGGTGGAAAAGATTCGCGATCTAACTCCCGGATTCACTGGCGTTATTTCCGATCTGGGTGGCCCCACCGCCAATATGTATCGCTTAAATTGCAAAGATAAAAAGATTGAAGAGACCTGTCGTCGACCTTCCTGCGTGTATCCTAGTATCTGTGTAAACCTAGAGACCGACCATAAGCACACTACCCAGCTATACCGAAAAACACGCGAGTTGGAGGGGGTTAAAAAGGTAGTGGTAGCCTCTGGGCTGCGCTATGACCTGGCCGTAAAAGATCCGGAATATGTCAAAGAACTGGTTACCCACCATGTGGGCGGCTATTTGAAAATTGCTCCAGAGCATTCTGAGGATGGCCCTTTAACCAAGATGATGAAGCCAGGCATGGGCACCTACTACGAATTTAAAGAGATGTTCGAGCGCTTTTCTAAAGAGGCAGATAAAAAGCAGTATTTGATTCCCTACTTTATCTCCGCTCACCCTGGTGCCACTAATGAAGATATGATGAGTCTGGGTCTTTGGTTAAAGAACAATGATTTTCGTGTGGACCAGGTGCAAAATTTCTATCCCTCGCCCATGGCCTCTGCAACCACCATGTATTACACCGAGAAAAACCCGCTTAAACCCCTGGGGCGCAATAATGATGAAAGGATATTCAGCGCCAAGACCCAAGAGCAGCGCACTTTACACAAGGCGTTTTTGCGCTACCACGACCCAGACAATTGGCCGATGTTGCGCAAAGCGCTGCGGCGTATGGGCAGGGCAGATTTAATTGGCTCTGGCGCTTCATTCTTGGTACCGGGCGAGTCTCGCCGAGAGAAAGAGGTGCAGAGGCGTGAGTCCAGAAAGCCCCGCGCCCAGTCCAGATCATCGCGCTCAGCGCCGCGACGCCGCAAATAAAACTGTCTGTTGGCTCGGCCTAGGCCGGGAAAAGTCGGGAGAGCAGGGCAGGCACCGCATTTTCCACCCGCAGTATTCGCTGCCCCAGATGCACAGACTCAAAGCCGGTCTGGTTGAGCTTGTCGATCTCGTAGGGGATAAAGCCCCCCTCTGGCCCTATGGCGAGGGTGACTGGGCTCTGGCAATCTACGGGACAGCCTCTATCGGCTATAGGGTGCGCCACCAGTGCCTGTGAGCCAGCAATAATTTCTGCCAGCTCATCTTCCACAAATGGCTTAAAAAGTTTGCGCTGATGCACCGCAGGCATAGAGGTGTCTCTGGCCTGCTCCAAGCCTAAAATAAGCTGCTCCTCTATAGCCTCAGGCGCAAGAAAAGGGGTTTGCCAAAAACTTTTTTCAACCCTAAAGGAATTGATCAGGTAGATAGATTTAACCCCCATAGCCGCCACCGTCTGCAGTGTGCGACGCAACATCTTGGGTCGTGGTAGGGCAAGAATTAATGTCATCGGCAGGGCCGATGGCGGTTCTGTATCAAGCTCAATATCCAGCAAGGCCTGCTCTGAATCTATGGCGCGGATGCACCCCTGGCCCATCAATCCATTTAGCATGCCCAGTCGGACTGTATCGCCAACCGCAGCTCTCTGCACTTTTATTAGATGCTCGAGTTGGCGTCCAGCAATGGATGCTTGGTTGTTGAAGATTTGATTGGGCTCTAACAGCAGCAAGTTCATAGCGCGGATTGTAAAGGATATTAAGCCTATTAGGGACGTTCTGTGCTGGCGGTTTTTGTCGGGTACCTTATACTATGGACTATGTCCCGTTCGATTAACTGGATAAATCCGTCGCCTCCTAAGCGACTGCTGGGGGTTCAAGTCCCTCACGGGACACATATCCTGTTTGTTGGTTAAAGCCATTTTCCTGGCAGAGTCCATTCCCTTAAAGTGCTATCCATCATTGCATTACCGGCCTAATCAGGTTTAAATCAAACTGTTTCAAGGACTTAGTATCGATTGACCAAGCGTAAAAGCCTGTGTCAGCATAGGTCGCTGGCATTAGGTACGGTGAAAAATCTTATAACTAATAATAAAACTGAGGGAATACCAATGAAAAATTTACTGACCTTAACCGCACTGCTGGCCCTGTTAGCTGGCTGTGCAAAAGAAGAAGTATCTGTAGCGGCTGTCGAAGAGCCAGCGGCTGAGCCGTCAAATATGCTGGTTGAATATATGTGGTGCAAGGCGGGTGAAAACTATTCCCAGGAAAACCACATGGCACTCAATGCTGATTGGAATGCGCGTGAAGCGGCCTCACAGCATCAAACCTCTGGTGCCTTTGGATTGATTCCAAAAGAGCCCAACGACAATTACGATGGCATCTGGGCCAATGTTTGGGCCAGCCAGGAAGCACGTGATGCGGGTTGGCAGGAGTGGCTTGAAAATGAAGCTGCTGATTTTGCCGCCAAGCATGATGCTACTCTGACCTGTGATCCGGAGCGAGTATTCCTCTTTGAGGTTGAGCAAGTGGTTGCTCCGGCCGCAGAATGGGAGGGGACAGGACCGTTCCAGGCTATGTACCAGTTCTGCAAGCTTAATGAAGGTATGACCATGGCCAATGTGGATTCTGCCCAAGCAGTATTTGTTGACTGGGTTGCCGCTGGACGTGCAGCCGCAGGAGCCAATGGTTTTATGAGCACCTCGCTGACCCCTATGTTTGATCCTGCTACTACAGAGGGCGCTTATATAGGTGCTGACTTCTACCAGGGTGCATTCTGGCGCAGTGAAGAAGAGAAAGCGGCCGGCATGGCTGGATGGATGGCCGAGGGTGGCGAGGCTCGTGAGATGTTTGAAGCCACAGCTACCTGTGAAGACTTTCACTTTGATCTCTACGGCATTAAAGAGATGGGCTAGTCTACAGGCTATCTAGCTTGTAAAAAGTTGAGTAATAAAAAAGGCTGCCTTTGCAGCCTTTTTTATATCTGAACCTAAGAGGCTATGGTGATTTTTATCTCCCGTTGAGGTCTTGGTTGATTGGAGTCTATTGTTCAAGTGCATCTATATTTAGCAGTGGTATAGCATCACCACCGGAGAATTTTGGCAGCTGGCCGTCCCACTTCTCAGCAATGCGCAAATCAATCAGCTGGGGATTATCTTTTAGCGCCTCCGCCTCTAGCTTGATTGCGTTAGCTCTGGCCTGTGACTCCACCTTGATTTCATAAGCCTTGGCATCAGCGGCAAGAGTCTTCTCTGCAGCAGCTGCCTCAGCCTGAGTGACTCTGCGCAGCTTCTCATTTTTGGCTTTTAGTGCCTCCTGCTCTGCACGTACTTTCTCCTCAATGGCGCGGTTAAATTCCTCGGAGAAATCGAAGTCAGTAATTGCCACATTGGCTATGGCCAGCGCGCCCATCAGCTCTTTCTCTTTTAAGGTTTCATTGAGAAAGCTATTTATTCTGTCCTGAATCTTGTTTTTTACCTCCGCTCGCTGAGTAATCAGCTGCTCAGCTGTATACAGAGCGGTAATAGCTTTGACCGATTCCATAATCGCAGGTTCGATCAATGTGCGTTCTACGATTTTTCTGGTGCCAATTTTTTGCAGCGTCATTGGTGTTAGGTCCGCGATCATAGAATACTGCACAGCAATCTCAGTGGTGATTACCTGCAGATCTCTCGATGAGGCGCCAGCAATTGTCTGCACCTTGGCTAAGCGCACATCGAACTCCTGAATGCCCTCGACAAACGGCGTCTTTATATGAAAGCCTTCGGGCAGGTAGTCTGGCTGAACTGCCCCCAGACGTTTAACAACCCCTACATAGCCTGCATCTACTATGACAAAAGATGAAAAAATTACGATTAGGGAAAAAAGTGCGGCGGCGGCACTGAGTATTTTACGTGGAGTAAAGTCCATGATGAGATCCTTTAGTGTGAATTCTATGCTGGGATATCTGCTCTAGCGAAACATATGCATAACTGAATAGCAAGTTAGTCAGCTCTGCCTGGATGATGCTTAGTGATCCCAGGGTGAGACTATTCAGTTAAATATTGACCATAAAAAAAGCCCCTTAAAAAGGGGCTTTTTTAAAATGGCGGTGGGATAGGGATTCGAACCCTAGATACGCTATTAACGTATGCCAGTTTTCAAGACTGGTGCATTCAACCGCTCTGCCATCCCACCTGATTCTGCTAATTAGGATATATTTTCTCTACCCTGACAATCTGAAGGCGCTGATTATACAGCGCCTTTTTGCACTGACAAGCAACAATTACTCCTTTGGTGATTTTTCGTTACTTTGCGCGCTTACAGCATCATCTGTAGTGGTCTTTGGCTGTGCTTTTTCAGCGCTGCGCTTTTTGCGGGGATCATTGGATGCCCGTGCCACTGGTGGTTTTGGTGCTGCGGTTAGCGGAGTACTTGAATCCGCAGCCTGTGGAGCTGGGATAGTGGGCCGCTCAGTGCTGACCTCGACCTTAGCCACTGGCTTGGGTCGCTGGCGAGTGTCATTACTGGCGCGAGGTCCCTCTGCTGGCTTGTCTGCGGCAGCTGGCTTCGCTTTTGGTTTGGCCTTGGCTTTAGCTTTTGGCTTGGCCTTTGCTTTGGCCTTTGGCTTATCTTCTGCCGCTGGCGCTTGAGTCTCAGCATCGGCCTTGGCCACTGGCATATCTGCTGCAGAGACGCTGGCTGTTGTTTTATTGGGAGCCTCAGCCGTCTCTTTAGCGGGAGCCTCAGCCGTCTCTTTAGCGGGAGCCTCAGCTGTGTCTTTCTTGGGAGCCTCAACGGCATCTTTCTTCGGAGCTCTGGGCTTGGCAGGTTTACGCTTAGGCTTTGCCGCTGGTTTTTCTGCTGCGGTTTCCGGGCTGTCTGCAGTCGCCACCGGCGCCTCGCTAGTAGTCGCTGGCTTTACCTCGGCAGAGTTTTTAGCAGCCGCTGACGCTTTGCTCGGCTCAGCATTATTTGCTTTGGCAGGTGCCTGTGTTGCAGTCTCTGTCTCATTGGCTGAAGCAGCTGTAGCTGTTTTGTCCAGTATATCCTGAGGTACATCCTGTCGCTGGCGACGACGGCGGGGGCCGCGACGCTTGTCATCTGGGCGACGTTTTAACTGATCGCCCTGAGGTGCTGCGCTGTTGTTCTCTGGAGTTTCGGTCTGCTTATTTTCCTTGGCTGCATTGCGCGACTCAGCATCATTATTTTTTGTCTGGTTGCGACGATTGTTACTGTTGCGGCGATTTTCATTGCTGCGCGAGTCACCATTGCGAGACTCACTATTCTTGCCACGGTTACCGTTATTGCGGCCTTCGCCCTGGGCATCCTTGTTTTTACGGCTGTCATCACTACGGTTATTCGACCGGCGATTGTTATTGCGATTGCGATTGTTTTGCCCGCCGCGATTTCTGTTGTTGCGGTTATTGCTTCTGGGTTTGGGCTTTTCTTCCTCTTCAACTTTGGTTTCACCAAACATGCTGTCCCAGAGGCGCTTAACCAGGCCCGGTGTCTTGGTTTCTTCAGGCTTGGACTGTGCCACCTGAGGGGCAGGTTTGGATGGCACTATGGTCTTTACTGCTGGCTGTGCCAGAGCTTTTGCGCCATCGGCCGAATCGGATACAACCTCAATTTCTGGCTTGCTTAACTCCTGGGCCATTTTGTAACTAAAGTCTGATGTATCTTCGTCTTGATTGCGAATACGCACCACTTCATAGTGTGGCGTATCCATCTCTGTGTTTGGTAATACGGTTACCCGGATCTTATTGCGTGACTCTATATCTGAGATTTCTCTGCGCTTCTCGTTAAGCAAGAATGTGGCTACAGGCACTGGCACAATGGCACGGATTTCACGGCTGGATTCTTTTTGAGCTTCTTCCTCAACCAGCCTTAAAATCGACAGTGCCAGTGATCTGGTACCGCGAATGGTACCCTGACCATTACAGCGAGGACAGACCCTGGACATGGTTTCTTCCAGAGAGGGGCGCAGGCGCTGGCGAGACATCTCCAGCAGGCCAAAGCGCGAGATACGACCCACCTGAACTCTGGCGCGATCTATTACCAGCGCATCGCGCATTTTATTCTCAACGGCTTTCTGGTGCTTGCTGTTGAGCATATCGATAAAGTCGATAACAATCAGGCCGCCAACATCTCGAAGACGCAGCTGGCGGGCAATTTCTTCCGCAGCCTCTTTGTTGGTGTTAAATGCCGTTTCTTCGATATCACCGCCTTTGGTGGCACGCGCGCTATTGATATCGATTGAGACCATGGCCTCAGTCACATCGATAACGATTGAGCCACCAGAGGGGAGGCCCACTTCACGACAAAACGCGGTCTCGATCTGGTTTTCAACCTGATAGCGGTTAAACAGTGGAATCTCTTCCTGATAGAACTTCACCTTGCTGGTAAAGTCTGGCATCACAGTGCCAATAAAGGCCGCAGCAAGGGCATAGGCCTCTTCGCTATCAACTATAACTTCGCCTACATCCTGACGCAGGTAGTCGCGAATAGCGCGGACAATCACATTGCTTTCCTGGAACAGGAAATGGGGAGCTTTGGAGCCATCGGCTTCCTCTGTGATGGTATTCCAAAGCTGCAGTAAATAGTCTAAATCCCACTGCAGTTCCTCTGTGGCGCGACCAATACCAGCGGTGCGAACTATAGCGCCCATGCCATCGGGAATATTTAAGCCGCGCATGGCTTCACGCAGATCGGCGCGCTCGTCGCCCTCAATTCTGCGTGAGATACCACCGGCTCGAGGGTTGTTTGGCATTAGCACCAGATAGCGTCCGGCGAGGCTCATAAAGGTAGTCAGCGCTGCGCCCTTGGAGCCGCGCTCTTCTTTCTCTACCTGAACCAGAACTTCCTGGCCTTCTTTAATAGCGTCCTGAATACGAACACGACCACCCTCAGAGGCGCCTTTTTTAAAGTACTCTCGAGAGATCTCTTTGAGGGGTAAAAAGCCGTGGCGCTCGGCGCCGTAATCGACAAAGGCCGCCTCTAGGCTGGGCTCTACTCGGGTGATTTTGCCTTTGTAGATATTGGATTTTTTTTGTTCTCTGGTACGGTTTTCAATGTCCAGATCATACAGCCGCTGGCCATCGACCATGGCAACTCGCATTTCTTCTGTATGCGAGGCGTTAATTAACATGCGTTTCATAGTTCACCTATTCTCATTGTTGAGAGTGAGAGCCAGATGAAAAAAGTCAGAAGGGGAGGTCAAAGCGAAAGGGCTAGATCCCGTAACCACCAGCCTGCGTTTAGCAGTACCAAAAACCTTAAAAGCCATTAACATCGGGGCTTTTAAGGAATGGGCTGGCCAGTCCAAAATAGATCTGTAGCCTGTTAGACAGCGTTATTAAACAGATTAATGCTGATATAAAAGTCGCAATTGCTAGTGCTTGAGCGCCTGGTTATCAGCTTTCAGCGACGTTGGGTAAAAGCCTCAATCGACGCAGATTAATAACAATGTCTTAAAATTCTTTCGTTTCTTAAACAGCCAGATGCTGTGACTCAACGTTTTGAGTGGCTTATTTCGTCTTATATACAGTCGATAAAGATAAATACAATCGATTGTTTTTTTAAAGACAGCGCTCTAAAACGGCAGTATCTGGTCTCTAATCCTGTTTCTAAACTTATTTTCACTGGCTGAGATCACTCAGCTATTGTTGATTACCTGCGAATGCCTTGGTCATTTACATGACCTAATTGCATAGCTATGGCAGGTAGTCACTTATTCTTTACCCCATTAAACCTGGGAGCAGTCTCACCCGGGGCGGCCAATTTTTGGCGTCTGGTCCGGGGACATCGCGGCGCAATATAGCAACAAATGCACGCAGCTACAATTGAAACCCATAATTTAGTTGGGTGATTCTAATTGAGGTAGGTACAATGGCGCGGTTTTCTAACCTCTATAGTTGATTTATCTTGTCTGAATCAGATTCAAAATCTCAGTTTAATAACCAGTCTAACCAGCAGCAGGATAGTTCTGCGGCGGATTTCTCCAGGGTGTCTTTTACTGAGATTGGCCCCGAGCATGAGGGCCAGCGCCTGGATAATTTTTTAATACGCCACCTTAAAGGGGTTCCCAAGTCGCGTATCTACAGGCTGCTGCGCAAAGGGGAAGTGCGGGTTAATAAAGGCAGGGTGAAGGCAGATACCAGAGTTAAGCGAGGTGATATTGTCAGAATCGCGCCGATAAGAGTTGCCGAGCGTGGAGCCGCACCGGTTCCCGGCAAGCAGCTTAGGCGTTATTTAGCCGAAAATATTCTCTTTGAGGATGAGGGTCTACTGATTATTAATAAGCCCAGTGGGCTGGCGGTTCATGGTGGCAGTGGTATTTCCCTAGGAGCTATAGAAGCACTGCGTGCCGAGCGTCCAGAGGCCAGATTTCTTGAGTTGGTGCACAGGCTGGACCGAGATACCTCGGGCTGCCTAATGCTTGCCAAAAAGCGTGCCGTGCTACTGGAGTTACAGGCAGCTATGCAGCGCAATCAGATTGAGAAGCGCTATCAGGCGTTGGTGAAGGGTCAGTGGCCCAAGGGCAAAGCGACTATTAATGCACCCCTAAAGAAAAACCAGCTATCTTCAGGCGAGCGGATTGTGCGTGTAGATGCAGAGGGTAAGCCCTCGGTGACTCATTTTAAAATTGCTCAACGTTATAAAGATGCCAGTCTGCTGCATATCAGGCTTGAAACCGGTAGAACCCATCAAATAAGGGTTCACTGCCAGTTCTCGGGCCAGCCAATTGCCGGAGACCCTAAATATGGTGATGTGCACTTTAACGAGAGCTTGCGTGATGCGGGGCTAAAACGCCTGTTCTTGCATGCCAGCAGTCTGCGCTTCCGGCATCCTCTTTCTGGAGAATGGGTGGATATTGAGGCACCATTATCAAAAGAGCTGGCTGCTGTGCTGAGTAATCTTATTTAAGAAGTAAATATTCATAAACAAGCAACTAAACAACCATAAGCCTTCAGAAAAAGCTATGCACAAGCAGCCGACTGCCACAAAACTGTTAATCTTTGACTGGGATGGAACCCTTTCAGACTCTGTGGCGCGCATAACTCGATGTATTCAGCTTGCCGCTGAAGAGCATCAGCTTCCCCAGCCCAGTTTTGATCAGGCCAAAGAGATTATTGGACTGGGACTCAGCGAGGCGGTCAGGCATCTGTTTCCGTCCGCTGATGCGCCTATGGTTGCAGATTTTAGTGCCAGCTATTCGTCGTATTACCGCCGTGAGGACAGCAGTCCCTGCAATTTTTTCCCGGGGGTGATGTCCAGCTTGCAACAGTTGCGAGACTCCGGTTACCTTCTGGCAGTGGCTACCGGAAAAAGTCGCGCAGGGTTAAACCGAGTATTTGAGGCCACAGACCTCACTGGCTTTTTCCATGGTTCTCGCTGCGCTGACGAGACTCGCTCCAAGCCTCACCCGCTGATGCTGGAGGAGTTGCTGGCAGAGCAGGGCATAGCGCCGGATAATGCAATAATGGTGGGTGACACTGAGTTTGATATGCAAATGGCAGTAAATGCCAAAATGCCGCGGATTGCTGTTAGCTATGGTGCACATGATGGCTCCAGACTAATGAAATATCAGCCTATCGCCTGCCTTGATGACTTCTCTAGAATTTTAGAATATATATAATAAACATATAGTTACGAAATCTATCTAAAGTAATTTATAGTTTATCTAGAGTACGTCCATGTCAAATTCCCTCAATGCTGTGCATAGACTTATCAGCGGCAAGCCAATTAGTGAGCTGGGATCCTGGCTGGAAACGCCCTTAAACAGGCTAATGCCGAGGCCCTCCGCTTTAAAGCTACCGGCGCAATCATAGGGTTGCTCGCGCTCCAGGTAGCGCTCTATCTGATGGTTATCGAGCTGCCTAAAACTTACCTGGGTGGTATCCACCAGCTGTATCTGCTTTATATTGCCGTCGGCAAGCTGCTGCACCAGTGCCAGACCAGTGTGAAATAGCAGTGTTTGACCAGACTGAGCGCGCAACTGTTGCTGAGCGCGCTGATGATTACCGGGCTTGCCAAGCATCTGGCCATTGAGCTCGGCGACCTGGTCTGAGCCTATCACAATGGCCCCGGGGAATTTTTCCGCCACTGTTTTAGCTTTCTCGGTGGCCAGTCGCTGAGCTAGTGCCTCTGGCGTCTCAATAGGGTCTGGCGACTCATCTATATTGGGCGAGTAGCAACTAAAAGCAATATCCAGTCGCTGCAAAAGCATTTTGCGGTAGGGGGAGGAGGAGGCCAAAATTAGCTTGCTCATATATTGTCTCATTGACGAGTCTGGACTTTAGGATCGTCATATTACCTTTTTTGGCCCTTGCAGGCAGCGCTGGCCGGTTGGGAATTTTACGAGTTTTTCTTTGACAGATCATAGTCTTGACCCTATTATGCGCGCCTAACTGGGTACCACCGATATTATGGCACTGCCGAATCAAATTGATCCGCGTAAACTGGCTCTTCAGGGCAACCTTCTTGAAGGAACGGTAAATGTAGCTGATCTTACCAGGCTGGAATCGTCGGTAAGTGCGATTTGTGGCCCTTTAACGGCCCGTATCCAGTTTGGTCTAGATGAGTCCAGAGCCAAAATTGCCGAAGGCAAGGCTCAGGTAACAGTAGAGACAGTTTGTCAGCGCTGTCTTGATCCAGTTAAGCTCAAGCTGCAGGCTAACTTTGCAGTTCAGGTAATCTGGTCTGAAGACCATTTAAACCGGGTCGCGGCTAACTATGAGCCCTGGCTTGTGGTGGACAAGCTGGCCAACCTCTATGAGTTACTTGAGGATGAGATTTTATTGGCGCTACCTCTGGTTAACTATCACCCTGTGGGTGAATGTACCGGGGATACCTTTATAGAGGTAGAAGCCACTGGTAATGAGGTTGTTTCGGACAATCCATTTAATGTTTTACTGCAGTTGAAGAAATAGTCAGCTGCGCTTAATTTTTGCTTAGGAGTTCCCATGGCTGTTCAGAAAAGTCGCAAAACCCGATCCAAACGAGGCATGCGTCGCTCTCACGATGCATTGACTGCTGCCACTGTATCTGTAGATTCAGTAAGCGGTGAAAAGCACCTGCGTCACCATGTGACTGCGGATGGCTTTTACCGCGGTCGCAAAGTTGTTGAGACTAACGCCGACTAACTGATAGATCTCTCTTGGCAACTTCGCTCAGAATTGCCGTAGACGCTATGGGCTGGGACTTTGGTCCTCGCGTT
>Ga0228663_1000692_pt1 | contig 10968 bp, 8 predicted proteins | sample 77DmetaG_FD_183630 | JGI IMG/M metagenome (GOLD analysis project Ga0228663, IMG submission 183630) | Seawater microbial communities from Monterey Bay, California, United States - 77D | ecosystem: Environmental > Aquatic > Marine > Coastal | place: USA: California | collected 2016-10-07
TTGGTTATTATTGTAGTCGCTGCCGATGACGATATAAAGCCACAAACCAAAGAGGCCATCAGCCACGCACAAGCGGCTTCGGTGCCTATTGTATTTGCGATTAACAAAATGGACTTACCAACAGCCAACCCTGATAAAATCAAGGAAAGCTTAGCTGGAATGAATCTGTTGGTTGAGGACTGGGGTGGAAAAATTCAATCCCAAGATATTTCTGCCAAGACAGGCCAAGGTATTGAGGAGCTTTTAGAAAAAGTACTGTTAGAAGCAGAGCTGCTAGAGCTAAAAGCAAACCCAGACAAGGCTGCTCAAGGTACTGTCGTTGAAGCATTTTTGGACAAGGGTAGAGGATATGTATCGACCATATTGGTGCAATCTGGAACACTTACCGTTGGAGATTATATTTTGGCTGGACGCCACAGCGGTAAAGTAAAAGCAATGCACAACGAGCATGGCAAAGAACTTGAATCCGCTGGACCATCTACTCCCGTTTCAATTCTAGGACTTGACGGTGCACCACAAGCCGGTGATCGCTTTAATATTTATGGCGACGAAAGAGAAGCCAAGCAAATTGCAGCAAAACGCACCCAATTGGTGCGTGAGCAGTCGGTAAGAACGCAACGTCACATTACACTTGATGAAATCGGAAGGCGTATTGCGCTGGGTGACTTTAAAGAATTGAACATCATCCTAAAAGGAGATGTTGATGGTTCTGTTGAAGCCCTAACGGACTCGTTCCAAAAACTTTCTAACGAAGAAATTCAAGTTAATATCATCCACAAAGGCGTTGGTGCCATAACCGAATCGGATGTGTTGTTGGCTTCGGCTTCCGATGCAATTGTTATTGGGTTTAATGTACGACCTATGGGAACTGCTCGTCAATTGGCGGAAAAAGAGGAAATCGATATTCGAAGTTACTCCATTATTTACGATGCCATCAATGATCTTAAGGACGCTATGGAAGGCATGCTTTCGCCTGAATTCAAGGAAGAAATTAGGGGTAATGCTGAAATCAGAGAAACCTTTAAAATTTCGAAAGTGGGTACCATTGCGGGCTGTATGGTTACAGATGGTAAAATTATCCGTAACTCAGGCGTTCGTATTATCCGTGAGGGAGTTGTTATTTATACAGGCGAATTGGAATCTCTAAAACGCTTTAAAGACGACGTAAAAGAGGTTACCAAAGGCTACGATTGTGGGCTTCAAATCAAAGGATATAACGATATTAAAGAAGGTGATGTTGTGGAATGCTACGAGCAAGTAGCCATCAAAAAGACGCTTAAATAAGCTAAGGTTTTAACACAAAAGCCGAGCGAAATCTCCGTTTCACTTTTTCCAATTCTGCTGAGGCTTCTCGTTCTGTGGTATAATTACCAGTTCTTATTTTGTAGTTGGGCGTTTCAAAAATCAACTGGGCAGTCATGTCTGGAAACAAGGCTTTAAATAGCTCCAATTCTGCTGTTGTAGCTTCAAAACTTCCATAAAAAACCTGTATGGTATATTGTCTTTTGGCTGCATTCAATCGGTCTAGGGCTATTTTTTTTTGGAGTAAGCTATCGAGTTTTTTGGGAGCACTTAGTTGAGTTTGTGCTTGCTGTCCCATCAAGTAGGAGCAGTTTATCAAAACACAAAAAATAAAACAGATTGTCTGTGGGCGCATGTTGTTTTTCATTAAAGGCAAAAATACACCATTATTTAAATTAATTTTTGTTAAAAAGATGCTAAACATTATTTCTATATAGTATTGATTATCAAGTACATAATATATTATTTAGACGAAATATAAATTAAAACTTTGATCGCTAACTAGTTTTTAAAATGGGGGCTGTGTCGTAATTTTACTGACGAATTCATAAATGTGTGAATTAACCAACAATTAACCTCGTATGTACAAGGACAGCTTTCTAGCTCACCTTCCATTACTGCTTCTAACGCTCTGCTTCAGCTTCGCTGTAAATGCCCAAGAGCCTGACATCCAAAAAGGAAAATCCTTATTCAACGCCAACTGTGCTGCTTGTCACAAACTCAAGAAACGCGCTGTGGGGCCTGCCCTAGCTGGCGTATCTGCCAAGTATGACAGAGAATGGCTTTACAGTTGGATTAAGAATTCTACCGCCATGGTAAAGTCTGGCGATGCCCAAGCGGTTGCCATTTATGAAGAGTACAATGGTTCAGTTATGACCTCGTTTCCACAACTTTCAAATGAGGACATGGATAATATTTTAGCTTATACCGACTACACGCCTCCCGCACCGGCTGCAGCTGCAATGCCTGCCGCGGTAGCTACTCAATCAGGTGGTGGCTTCACCAACGATTTGATTTTGGCGGTATTGTTATTGGTTTTGGCTGCTTTGGTGACCATGTTGTTTTTGGTTAACAAAACACTAAATAAGATTGCAGCGGCTAATGGCGTTGAGCTTGTTAAGCAAGAAAAAAGAAAGCGTACACCCCTTTGGAAAGCCTATGCACAAAACCCATTTTTGGTGTTTGTAACCGTTATATTTTTGTTGCTTTCAAGCGCTTATGTTGGTTATAGCTACTTGATGCAAGTAGGTATCGATCAGGGTTATATGCCCATACAACCGATACACTATTCTCACAAAATTCACGCTGGAGACAACCAAATTGAGTGTAAATATTGTCATTCTTCTGCACGTGTTTCCAAACATTCTGGTATTCCTTCACTCAATGTGTGTATGAACTGTCACATGAATATTGCCGAATACAATGGTGAGGAAGATTTAGAAAAAGGATACACAAAGGAATTTTACACCAACGAAATCAAAAAGCTTTACAAAGCTGTAGGTTGGGACGAAGCAACACAAAGCTATACAGGAGAAACAGAACCTGTGAAGTGGGTGCGTATTCATAACCTGCCAGACTTTGTGTATTTCAACCATGCACAGCACGTTTCTGTAGCGGGAATTGAGTGTCAGAAATGTCACGGTCCTGTTGAAGAAATGGAAATTTTATACCAACATTCACCGCTTACCATGGGATGGTGTATCAACTGTCACCGTGAAACAAACGTGAATGTTAAAGACAATGGATACTATACCAAGATTCATGAAGAATTGTCAAAAAAATACGGAGTAGAGAAACTAACCGCTGCCCAAATGGGTGGATTGGAGTGTGGAAAGTGTCATTATTAAGAATTAACATATGCCCAATCAAAAAAAATACTGGAAAAGCGAAGTAGAGTTGAACAATCAGTCAACTTTGGCAGAGGATTTGGCTCAAAAGGAGTTTGTTCAAAAACTTCCTGAAGACCTGTTAGGCAATTCCGAATTGCCAGAAAGCGATACTTCTCGTCGTGATTTCCTAAAATATATGGGCTTTAGTACTGCTGCGGCTACTCTAGCTGCTTGTGAGGGCCCCATCAACAAATCTATTCCTTACGTTGTACAGCCAGAGCAAATCATTACAGGCATAGCCAATTACTACGCTACTACATTGGTTGATGGTTTTGACACTGCTAGTATACTTATTAAAACTCGCGAAGGACGTCCTATCAAGGTGGAAAATAATCCTGATGCACCTGTAAACAATGTTGCAAATGCACGGGTACAAGCTTCTGTCTTGTCACTTTATGACAGCATGCGTGTGCAAGGACCTACACAAGCTGGCGTTGGTGTAAGTTGGGATACCCTTGAGTCAAATGTTGCTCAACAGCTCAAAGCACTAGCTGAAAAGGGTGAAGAAGTTGCGTTAATTACACCTTCTTTAGCCAGTCCAACAACGAATCAAATCATCAAAGATTTTCAAGCCAAGTTCTCGAATGTTAGCCATCACGTTTATGATGCGCTTTCCGAAACAGCGGCACTCAATGCATTTGAAAAAGCATACGGCAAACGTGCGCTTCCTAGCTACGATTTCAGCAAGGCGAGTTGTATTGTTTATTTTGATGCAGACTTTCTAGGAGACTGGCAAGGTGGTGGATATGATACAGGATATGCCAAAACTCGTGTGCCAAAAGGGAAAAAGGGAAAGGCAAAGATGTCCAAGCACTACCAGTTTGAGTCTAATATGACCCTGTCTGGCGCCAATGCTGACTTCCGCATACCCACTACTGCAACCGAACAACAATTTGTATTGGCAGCTCTTTACGGGGCATTGACCAACACGTCTTACCCGACTTCGCTTTCAAAAGCGCTAAACGCAAAAGTTTCTGAGATTGCTACTGCCCTGAAAGCAGCTGGCAAAGGTGCTGTTGTGGTTACCGGTTTACAGAACGAAGACGCTCAACGCGCTGCTTTGGCCATCAACGAACTGTTAGGCTCTGATGTCATGGACGTAAGACAGAATACGTCACTTCGTCAAGGCGACGCAAGTCAAATAAACCAGTTAGTAAACGATCTTAATAGCGGAAAAGTATCTGGTGTGATTATGGCGGGGGTTAATCCTGCATATACACTTCCTAATGCCGATGCGTTCATTGCAGGACTTAAGAAAGCAGCACTGTCTGTGAGCTTTAGTATGAAAAATGATGAGACAGCTGTGCATTGCCAATGGGTAGCCCCAGCACCTCATTATTTGGAATCTTGGGGCGATGTGGAAATGAAAATGGGTCACTATGCACTTATGCAGCCTACGATTCGTCCACTATTTGATACCAAACAATTTCAAGAGGTATTACTCAAATTAAGTGGCAGTACACAACGTTATGACGATGCCATCAAGGCTTACTGGAATGCCAATATTCTTGGCGGTAAACCCTTTAACGAAGCCCTTCACGATGGGTTTTATGTGACCGCTAGCAGCAACCGCCTTGGTTACCGCGATAATGTAGATGCGTTAATGCAACGACTTATTCGCGCTAAATCTAAAGCAGGATTGGAATTACACCTATATACCAAAACAGGAATTGGCGATGGTCAACAAGCCAACAACCCTTGGTTACAAGAATTCCCAGACCCTATTTCTCGAATTACTTGGGATAATTATCTAACCGTTTCCAAAGCAGATGCAGAAGCACTGGGATTAAAAAACGTCAACCAGTCAGATGGTGCACTTGACGGCAGTATTGCTGAAGTCAAACTCAACGATATTGTTGTGAAAGCACCGGTACTAATTCAGCCGGGACAAGCCGTAGGCACTGTTGGATTGGCATTGGGTTATGGTAAAACAGCCGGGATGAAATCTGAAATGCAGGTTGGTGTTAATGCGTATGCATTATATCAGAACTTTAATCCAGTACAAAGCGTAACCGTGACGGCTACTAGCGACATGCACGAATTTGCCTGTACGCAGTTGCAAAACACGTTGATGGGTAGGGGCGAGATTGTTCGTGAAACCTCCCTTGAAATATTCAATACCAAAGACGCCAAATATTGGAACTCGATGACACAAGTGTCTCGTGATCACGAAGAAATTGACGTAACTTCACCAGACGCAGATATGTGGCAAGCCTTTGATCGTTCAATAGGGCACCACTTCAATTTGTCCATTGACTTAAATTCCTGTACAGGTTGTGGCGCTTGTGTGATTGCCTGTCACGCTGAAAACAACGTTCCTGTTGTAGGTAAGCACGAAATCCGTAAGTCACGTGATATGCACTGGTTGCGAATTGACCGCTACTATTCTGCACAAGATACATTTGAAGGAGATTTAGAGACAGTAGAAAACATCAGTGGATTGGGAGATTCGCTATCTACTTTTAACAAAATGGAAGATCCTTCGGCCAATCCGCAAGTAACCTTCCAGCCGGTTATGTGCCAACACTGTAATCACGCGCCTTGTGAAACCGTTTGTCCAGTGGCTGCAAGTTCTCACGGACGACAGGGCCAAAACCACATGGCGTATAACCGTTGTGTAGGAACACGTTATTGTGCTAATAACTGTCCGTATAAAGTACGTAGATTCAACTGGTTCTTATACAATAAGAATGACGAATTTGATTACCACATGAACGACGACCTAGGACGTATGGTATTAAACCCAGACGTAGTGGTTCGTTCTAGAGGGGTAATGGAAAAATGTTCAATGTGTATTCAAATGACACAAAAAACCATTTTAGACGCGAAACTTGAAGGTCGCGAAATAAAAGATGGCGAATTCCAAACGGCATGTTCAAGTGCGTGTGGAACAGGCGCCTTGGCTTTTGGTGACATCAATGACAAAGACAGTGAGGTAGCACACCTCAAAGAAGACAATCGAATGTATCACCTGCTTGAAAGCATTGGTACAAAACCGAATGTGATGTATCAAGTTAAAGTTAGAAACACTTAAGGAACGATTTATGGCTAGTCACTACGAAGCACCCATTAGAAAGCCCTTAGTAACAGGGAACAAGTCGTACCATGACGTAACGGTTGACATTGCTGCGCCCGTGGAAAATCCACCAAACAAGCAGTGGTTTATCGCTTTTGCTATTGCCCTTACGGCCTTCCTTTGGGGATTGGGCTGTATCATTTACACCGTTTCTACCGGAATTGGCGTTTGGGGACTAAACAAGACCGTAGGTTGGGCTTGGGATATTACCAACTTTGTATGGTGGGTAGGTATCGGACACGCCGGAACCTTGATATCTGCAGTACTTTTATTATTCCGTCAAAAATGGCGTATGGCTATTAACCGTTCTGCGGAGGCCATGACTATTTTCTCAGTTATACAAGCAGGGCTATTTCCAATTATTCACATGGGTCGTCCATGGTTGGCATATTGGGTATTGCCTATTCCAAATCAGTTTGGTTCACTTTGGGTAAACTTCAACTCCCCTCTGTTGTGGGATGTATTTGCCATCTCAACGTACTTATCTGTATCGCTAGTGTTTTGGTGGACGGGTTTACTTCCTGATTTTGCCATGATCCGTGATAGAGCTATCAAGCCTTTTCAGAAGAAAATTTACGGTTTGTTGAGTTTTGGATGGAGTGGACGCGCCAAAGATTGGCAACGTTTTGAAGAGGTTTCTCTAGTCTTGGCTGGATTGGCAACACCTTTAGTATTATCTGTACACACCATAGTATCCTTTGACTTTGCAACATCTGTTATTCCAGGTTGGCACACCACGATTTTCCCGCCGTATTTTGTTGCAGGCGCAATCTTCTCTGGATTTGCCATGGTAAACACGTTGTTGATTATCATGCGTAAAGTATCGCATTTGGAAAACTATATCACAAGACAACATATCGAATTGATGAACATCGTTATCATGATTACGGGATCTATAGTTGGGGTCGCCTACATAACCGAGTTGTTCATTGCTTGGTATTCGGGTGTTGAGTATGAACAGTACGCATTCCTCAATCGCGCAACCGGTCCTTACTGGTGGGCATATTGGGCCATGATGACATGTAACGTATTCTCCCCCCAATTAATGTGGTTTAAAAAATTACGTACCAGTATTATGTTCTCCTTTATCATTTCAATTGTGGTAAACATCGGGATGTGGTTTGAGCGCTTTGTAATCATTGTAACCTCGTTACACCGCGATTATTTGCCCTCTTCCTGGACCATGTTCTCACCAACATTTGTAGATATAGGCATCTTTATTGGAACCATTGGTTTCTTCTTTGTGCTATTCTTGCTGTACGCCAGAACGTTCCCTGTTATTGCACAGGCAGAGGTGAAATCGATTTTGAAAACATCGGGAGATAAATACAAAAACACGCATAGCCATGAGTAGTAAATTAGTACATGCCGTTTATGACGATGATGATACGCTTTTGCACGCGGTTAAAGACGTAAAAAAAGCAAAGTATCATATAGAGGAAGTGTTTACACCATTCCCTGTACACGGGCTTGACCATGCCATGGGGCTGGCTAGCACACGCCTTGCCATTACTGCCTTTATGTATGGTATTCTAGGTTTTGCTGTTGCAATTACCATGATTAATTATATCATGATAGTCGATTGGCCACAAAATATTGGTGGAAAGCCTAGTTTTTCGTTTATGGAAAATCTTCCTGCTTTTGTGCCTGTAATATTTGAAATGACGGTATTTTTTGCTGCACACCTCATGGTCATTACATTCTATTTGCGTAGCCGACTGTGGCCATTTAAAAAAGCTGAAAATCCAATGCCCGAAACCACAGATGATAAGTTCTTAATGCAAGTAGCTTTATCAGGTGACGAAAAAAAATTAATTAGTCTTTTGAAAAATTCAGGAGCTATAGATGTTAGTATTCACGAAAATCAAGACGCATGAAAAAAGTAAGTATCCTTGCCGTTTTAAGTTCTTTGTTACTGGTGTCTTGTTTTGATTCATCCAAACCCAACTACCAGTACTTTCCCAACATGTATGAGTCTGTAGGCTATAAAACCTATGCCGAATCGGATGCATTCCGCAATGGTATTGAGGCACAACTTCCCGTTGAGGGATCTGTTGCACGGGGATGGGCACCCTATGATTATCCCGATACGAATGATGGATATGAAGCTGCAAAAGCTAATTTGAAATCACCACTAGCGACAACGGCCGAGCACCGCGCAGAAGGAAAAGAATTGTACGGTGTTTATTGTGCTGTATGTCATGGTTCTAAGGGCGATGGTCAAGGTATTTTGATGAAACGCGAAAAGTTTTTGGGTATACCTAGCTATGCCGACAGAGAAATCACAGACGGGAGTATTTATCACGTATTAATGTATGGTAAAAACGCCATGGGTTCACACGCCGGACAGGTAAATGCAACCGAACGCTGGCAGATTGCCCAACATGTAATGTATTTACGTAACGAATTGACAAAATAATTGGCCATGTATACCTTCACACAACGACTGAAAATTACCGCCTATGTGCTCATGGGACTAGGTCTTATTGGGTTAACAATTGGCTTTTTAAGCGCACCTTCTACTGTAGCTGAAGCACAAGCTATGGTTGCTGATGCCCACGGAGGACATGGAGGCGACCATTGCGATGACCACGCCAGCGATTACGGTGACGACAAAGCACATGCTGCCATGATTCATTCCACTCATGCGGATGACCATGCAGACGATCATGCTAGCGATCACGGCGAAGTCAGCAGCCACGCTGATGATCACGGAGATGCACATGGCGAACATCTATTGCATCAACTGCAAAACAAACCTTGGGCTGCTCTCTATGTAGCTGCCTTTTTCTTCTTTATGATAGCATTGGGAACGCTTGCGTTCTATGCCATCCAACGGGCGGCACAGGCAGGTTGGCCTATTTTGCTCTATCGTGTTATGGAAGGGATTACAGCTTATTTGGTACCCGGTTCTATTATTATATATGTATTTCTTGTGCTTACAGGATTACACGCCAACCATTTATTTGTGTGGATGGATGCTGAAACCGTAGCACACGATGAAATTATTCAAGGAAAAGTAGGCTATCTCAACGTACCTTTCTTTTTGCTTAGGGCAGCCATCTACCTTATCGGGTGGAACCTTTATCGCTACCTATCACGTAGATTCTCATTGGCGCAAGACAAGGCTGTTGTGGGGGATATTCGCAATCATAAAATGAATTTCCGTATTTCTGCAGGCTTCTTGGTATTCTTCTTTGTAACGGAATCTATGATGTCTTGGGACTGGATTATGTCACTAGATCCGCACTGGTTTAGTACATTGTTTGGATGGTATGTTTTGGCAAGTATGCTCGTAACCGCGGTTACCGTAATTGCGTTAATTACCATTTATCTTAAATCAAAAGGATATTTACCCAAAGTAAACCATAGTCACTTGCACGATTTGGCTAAGTTTATGTTTGGCTTTAGTGTGTTTTGGACGTATTTGTGGTTTTCGCAATTTATGTTGATTTGGTATTCTAATATTCCGGAAGAGGTAACCTATTTCTTAACGCGGATAGACGACTACAATCTGCCATTTTTTGGTATGATTGCGATGAACTTCTTATTCCCACTACTCATATTGATGAGCAGCGATTACAAACGATCCAATTGGATTATAGTGATGGCTGGAATCGTAATTGTATTGGGACACTATATTGATATTTATAATATGATTATGCCCGCTACTGTTGGCGATCAATGGTTTATTGGATGGGCTGAAATAGGCGGATTCCTCTTCTTTGCTGGACTCTTTATGTTTGTGGTATTCCGTGCCATAAGCAAGGCTCCATTGGAAGCTAGTGGCGATCCATATGCTGGGGAGAGTGAACGATTTGTGTATTAATTAGGAAACAAATAAATGACTACAGTTATTCTTTTTGCGATTTTGGTTTTAGTGGGTATTGCTATTTGGCAAATCACCAAGATTTTTGAATTGTCGCAATTGCGTCAAGACAGAGACGACTCACAAATTGCTAACAATAAGGACAACAACTGGAACGGCCAATTGATGTTTGTCTTTTTGGTGTTTATATATCTGATTACGATTTATTCGTTTTGGGCGTGGGGCGATGTGCTACTTCCAGAAGCGGCCTCTGAACACGGACAAGACATTGACCGCCTGATGTGGATTTCATTTGCACTGATCTTCTTTGTGCAAACCATAACCCAAGCATTATTGCATTATTTCTCATATCAGTATCGTGGTAAAAAAGACCAAAAGGCCTTTTTCTATGCCGATAACGACAAGCTAGAATTTATATGGACGATTATTCCTGTGATTACTTTGGCTGTACTCATTATGTACGGTCTTTTCACTTGGACCTCCATCATGAATATTGAAGAAAATGATGAGGCACTGGTAGTGGAACTATATGCACAGCAATTTAACTGGAAAGCCCGTTATGCTGGTCAAGACGGTGTTTTGGGAGATGCCAACGTACGCTTTCTACAAGACTATGATGGACGCAATTTAGTGGGTATTGATTCGTCAGACCCCAACGGATTGGACGACGTGGTTGTGCAAGAATTACACTTGCCAAAGGGGCGTCAGATTATTTTTAAAATGCGTTCGCAAGACGTATTGCACTAGGCCTATATGCCACACTTTAGAGCACAGATGAATTGTGTACCTGGAATGATTACGGAGTTTTCATTTACACCATCTATGACCACTGAAGAAATGCGTCAAACCCCCGATATGGCAGCCAAAGTGGC
>Ga0228663_1000754_pt1 | contig 10320 bp, 10 predicted proteins | sample 77DmetaG_FD_183630 | JGI IMG/M metagenome (GOLD analysis project Ga0228663, IMG submission 183630) | Seawater microbial communities from Monterey Bay, California, United States - 77D | ecosystem: Environmental > Aquatic > Marine > Coastal | place: USA: California | collected 2016-10-07
TCAACGCAATCGATACCAGTATTCTCCGCGACGCAGACTCATAAGTGGCTGTACAGCCAGACTATGTCTCAGGTGCAGCTCGCACCCTCAGCGGCAAAGAAGAGTATTTGATTCTCGTCGGCCTGTGTACACACCTGGGTTGTGCGCCAATGTACCGCCCTGATGTGGGCGCTGTGGATCTGGGTGGCGACTCCTGGCTGGGTGGCTTCTTCTGTCCCTGTCACGGTTCCAAATTCGATCTCTCTGGCCGTGTTTTTGCCGGTGTTCCTGCACCGACCAACCTTGAGATTCCGCCCCATAGCTATGAGTCGGATGATGTTGTGATTATTGGTATAGATTCGGAGGTTGCGTAATGAGCAACGAAACAGGCTTTGCCGCATGGATAAATTCCCGCATGCCGACGCTCCAGCGCGAGTGGAAGCGTCATATGTCGGAGTATTACGCGCCTAAAAACTTTAACTTCTGGTACTACTTTGGCGTGCTGTCGATGGTGGTTCTGGTGATTCAGCTGGTCACTGGTATCTGGTTGCTGATGAGCTACCAGGGCTCTGCAGAGCAGGCCTTTGCCTCGGTTGAATATATTATGCGAGATGTAGATCTCGGCTGGATTATCCGCTATGCCCACAGTACCGGGGCATCGGCCTTCTTTATCGTAGTCTATCTGCATATGTTCCGCGGCCTGATGTACGGTTCCTATAAGGCGCCGCGCGAGCTGGTGTGGATCTTTGGTATGACCATCTACCTGGCTCTGATGGCCGAGGCCTTCCTGGGTTACGTACTGCCCTGGGGTCAGATGTCCTACTGGGGTGCCCAGGTGATTATCTCATTGTTCGGCGCTATTCCGGTGGTGGGCGAGGATATTGTGCAGTGGATTCGCGGTGACTACCTGATCTCAGGCATTACCCTTAACCGCTTTATGTCACTGCATGTGGTGGCCCTGCCGATTATTCTTATCGCGCTGATCGTGATGCATATTATTGCCCTGCACGATGTGGGTTCAAACAACCCAGACGGTGTCAGCATCAAAGAGCACAAAGATAAAGACGGCAACCCTATCGATGGCCTGCCGTTCTATCCCTACTTTGTGATACACGATCTGGTGCCCATTGTGGTATTCCTGTTTGTGTTCTGCGCGGTGCTGTTCTTTATGCCAGAGATGGGCGGCTTCTTCCTTGAGTACGCCAACTTTGAAATTGCTAACTCACTGAAAACCCCAGAGCATATTGCCCCAGTTTGGTACTTTACTCCTTACTACTCTATGTTGCGGGCGGTACCAGATAAGCTGGGTGGCTTTATCATTATGGGAGCGGCTATTGCTATCCTCTTTGTGTTGCCATGGCTGGACAGAAGCCCAGTGCGCTCCATGCGCTACAAGGGCAATATCAGTCGCGCTGCACTGCTTATCTTTGCTGCAGTATTTATTATCCTGGGTTATTTGGGTGTTAAGGCTCCCACTGCAGGCCGCACCATTCTGGCGCAGATCTGTACAGTGCTGTATTTCTCGTACTTTATTGGCATCTACTTCTGGACCAAGTACGAAACCACCAGACCAGAGCCGGCGCGTATTACTATGGATGGCGGTATCGGGCCCCTCAAAACCCTGGGCGCCATTGGTATAGTGGCGCTGTTGGTGGTTATCCCCATCAAGGCTGTGGGTGCCGAGAGTAGCCACGCCTGTGGAACCATTGACTGTGAGCCCTTTGAAGCCCAGCTGACTAATGACGCCTCATTGCAAAACGGTGCCAAGTTAGCGGTAAATTTTTGCATGGGGTGCCATTCATTTAAGTACTCGCGATGGGAGCGGGTTGCCAATGATATAGGTATCCCCAATCAGCTGATGCTGGACAATATGGTGTTTACCGGTCAAAAAATTGGTGAGCTGATGGATATCGCCATGCCAGCTGACAGTGCCAAAGAATGGTTTGGTGCCACGCCACCAGATCTGACCCTGGTGGCAAGATCGCGCAAGCCTGAGTGGGTGTACACCTATCTGCTGCACTTCTACGCCGATCCAAGCCGCCCCCTGGGTGTTAACAACAAGGTCTACAAAGATGTGGGCATGCCCCATGCGCTGCTGGATCTGCAGGGGCTGCCCGAATGTGCCCCAGGCCCTGTACTTGCCGCCAATGGCGGTATCAAGCGTGATCTGATGACCGGCGAAGATATTCTCGATGACCCCTGTGGGAACTACAATATCATCAAAGCTGGCACCATGAACGAAGAAGAGTACAAGGCGGCGGTTTACGACCTGGTTAACTTCCTGACCTATGTTGCCGAGCCCATGGCCGAAGAGCGCAAGCACATTGGCCGGCTGGTGCTGTTATTTTTGCTACTATTACTGGTACCCACTGTTCTGTTGAACCGCGAGTACTGGAAGGGCATTCACTAGTCCCGGCGAATTTGCTGAGTGGCTACACTGGGGCAGGCTGATCTGCCCCTCTAACTATAAAAATATGAGAGGTAGTTGTGCGACGATCATCGATGACGTTATTTTCTGATCCTACTTGCCAGTACAGTCACCGGGTACGTATTGTACTTGCTGAAAAGGGCGTTACCGTTGACATTGAAGATATCGAAGCCAATGGGGTAACCGAGGAGATTCTCGAGGCCAACCCCTATGGCACACTGCCTACTTTGGTAGATCGCGATCTGGCACTCTATGAGTCGAAAGTTGTGATGGAGTATCTCGACGAGCGCTTCCCTCATCCGCCACTGCTGCCGGTCTACCCGGTGGCCCGAGCTCAGAGCCGTCTGTGGATCTACCGCATCGAGCGCGACTGGTGCACCCTGATGGATACCATTATTGCCAGTCCCGAGACCAAGAAAGCTGAAGCTGCCCGCAAAGAGTTTCACGAGTCGCTAGTGACCATTGCCAGCATCTTTGCCGAGATGCCTTACTTTATGAGTGAAGAGTTTACTCTGGTCGATTGCTGTCTGGCGCCCATGTTGTGGCGTCTGCCACAGCTGGGTATCAAGCTGCCCAACAACCGTCAGGTTAAACCTCTGCTGGACTATATGGACCGTCTGTTTGAGCGTCCTTCGTTCCAGGAAAGTCTCACCGATCTGGAGCGCGAAATTCGCGCCTGATGAGCTGAGATGAATATGCGGTCCAATCGACCCTATCTGCTAAGAGCCTTCTATGACTGGATAGTGGATAACGATTGTACGCCCTATATCGTGGTCGATGCCCATTATCCTGAGGTGCAAGTGCCTCAGGATTTTGTCACCGATGGCCAGATTGTTCTCAATATAGCTCCCCGTGCCGTCAGTAGTTTCGAGATGAACAACCAGTACGTGCAGCTGTCTACCCGCTTCGGTGGTATGCCCATAGATATCTATGTGCCCGTAGGTGCGGTTATGGGCATCTACGCCCAGGAAAATGGTCAGGGTATGGTGTTTGAGCCAGAGAACCCAGATGATAATCCGCCGCCCAAGCCTCCAACTGGGCCCAAACCAGTGTTGAGCGCGGCAGAAAAAAGCCAGCCAGCAAGCAAGCCAAAAACCAAGTCCAAGACTAAACCCTCATTGCGAGTCGTTAAGTAACCGGGCATTGCCAACAGTAAATCTCAGGGAGTTTCCTATGTCTCAAGCTATAGCTATTTTATCCGCAGCGCGCACACCCATGGGTGGCATGATGGGCAGCCTTTCTGCAGTAGCCTCTCCGGATCTGGGCGCCGTAGCAATCAGTGCCGCGCTTGAGCGCGCCGGGCTGAGCAGAGACGATATAGATGAAGTGATTATGGGCTGTGTGCTGTCCGCTGGCCTGGGCCAGGCGCCAGCTCGCCAGGCAGCTCTGGCAGCTGGTATCAATAAAGCCACTGCCTGCACCACGGTCAATAAGGTCTTCGGCTCTGCGATGATGTCGGTCATGATGGCTGGCAATGCATTGCGTGCTGGTCAGTCCAAACTGGTAGTTGCCGGTGGCATGGAGAGTATGAGTCGCGCTCCCTATCTGATACCCCAGGGTCGTCAGGGCTATAGGTTTGGCAGTGCCGAGATGCTCGATCATATGCAGTATGACGGGCTTCAAGACGCCTATCAGGCGGTTGCCATGGGCAATTTTGCCGAGAGCTGTGCCAACAAATACCAGTTTAGCCGCGAAGATCAGGACAGCTATGCCATTGAATCATTGCGCCGTGCCAATGCGGCCATAGATCAGGGCCTGTTTAATGCAGAAATTGCTCCGGTCAGCATCCCCTCGCGCAAGGGCGAGACTGTGGTCGACACCGACGAACAGCCAGGTAATGCACGCCCGGACAAAATTCCTCAGCTGCGCCCAGCCTTTGCTAAAGATGGCACAGTGACAGCCGCAAATGCCAGCTCCATTTCCGATGGTGCAGCTGCCCTGACATTAATGATGGCTGACGAGGCTCAGGCCCGCGGCCTCAAGCCAATTGCCCTGATTCACGGCTATGATCAGAGTGCCCAGGAACCCGAATGGTTTACCACCGCACCGGTGACTGCCATTAAAAAGACCCTCAATAGAGTGGGTTGGGCGGTTGAGGATGTGGATCTCTGGGAAGTCAACGAAGCTTTTGCCGTGGTGGCAATGGCGGCACTCAAAGAGATTGGTATGCCCCATGACAGGCTCAATGTAAATGGCGGTGCCTGTGCTCTGGGGCACCCCATAGGTGCCAGTGGCTCAAGAATTATTGTTACCTTGATTCATGCGCTGCAGCAGCGCGGTGGCAAAAAAGGTATTGCCAGCCTCTGTATTGGCGGCGGTGAAGCCACCGCCATGGCCATAGAGCTGGTCTAGTCTATATATTCAAACACTCTGACGACTTTGCGAATACCACTGCTTTCGCTGGCAATTTTGCCGGCCAGATCTGCCGTGGCGCGATCCACTGTACCCATCAGGTAGACCACACTGTCTTCGGTAATGACCTCGATACTTGAGGCTTTTACCTTGTCGTTAAACATCAGCTTAGTTTTGATCTTGCCGGTCAGCATGCTGTCATTGGTGCGCGAAACAATAGAGGTTTTGCCCCGCACCTGCAGCTCGTTATAGACCTGCCGCACGTCCTTGAAGTCTCTGGCCACATCGCCGGCCATTTGCTTCATTTCTGTGGAGGGTACTTCACCGGTCAGCAGTACCACGCGGTTTGCCACATTGATATTGATATGGGACTTATCTAGTTGCGGATGTGCCTTTTTGATATTTACGCCAATTTGCGTATCCATCTTTATATCATCGATGGCAGTGCCCACACTGGTGCTGGAGGGGTCCGGATCAAAGGGCTCAGATGTAACCGAATCAACAATTGTGGTGCATCCTGACAACATAAGCACCAGGGCCAAAATTACCGCGAAAACTCGCATTTACTCGCCTCCAAAAATTTGATGATCGACCAGTGCACAGAGGCACTGAACTATTTGAAACTGGGCCGCTGTCGCCAGCTGCCCCTGAAATTCCGCCGCTGGAATCACAATATCATTGTAACCGAGCGTCGCAGATAGTAAATCATCATTGACCCCTGACAGCAGAATAACGCTCAGTTGTTTATCAATTGCCGCTTCAATGGCAGTCAGCAGGGCAAGGCTATTATCGCCGGCGCTGACTACCAGTATTAGGTCGCCGGTTTTTCCCTGTACCTGCACAGATTGAGCATAGCGCTCGGCACCAAACGAACTGTCCACCAGCTTATTGATATTCAGCGCCGGAAAACCTGGGCGTTCAATCTCAAAACCCTGGGCCAGATAGTCCGAGAATAGCTGAGCCAGAGGCACCGCAGACTTATCGCCACAGCTAAAAATAGTATTGCCCGCCAACAGTGCCTGAGCAATCTTTTCAGCTGCCGCCGCCATGGGCTCAGAAAAGGCGTCACCCACTACCATGGTAGTCTCTATGACTTTCTGAAAATGGCTAAAAATTTGCTTGTCCATAGTCCCTTCTGAGTTGATAGCAAAGGTTACAGCGCTCTAAACGCTGCACAGTCAATGCTACATTATAATATTCTGAATCCAGTCAATGGCATAGTCCTTTAAGCGACTCTGTCGCTGCGCAGCATCACCAGACCAGGGGTGGTTACCCGGGCTTATAGCCACAGCATCAAAACGCGCTGGACTGGAGGCACTGTAACCGCGGCTCTGCAAATACAGTGCTGCCGCGGCAGCCAGCCGCTGGCATTTCTTAGCAGTAATCGACGCCGCCGCACCGCCAAAGGCCTCGGAACGGCGAAATCGTACCTCTACAAAGACAATACAGCTGTTATCTTTCATTATTAGGTCAATTTCACCGCGCCGGGTGCGAAAGTTTTTACCCAGTAATTGCAGACCCTGGCCCAGCAGATACTGACAGGCTAAGTCTTCGGCCTGGTCGCCCGAGAGGTTAAATCTTTGCCTGTCTGCTCTCTCCATAAGCATTGCAATCCTGTTGTTACCTGATTGTCCACTAGCCTTTTTAACACAGGCCTAGCGCGCTAATTCAACCACCTTGCCACGCTGGAACTCAGCCCATTTTTGTTGCCGCCTGATGACACCATTGGACAGTGACAATAGCCCAGTGGCTCCAAATATTGAGGCCTCCTGCTGAGACTGCAGTTCGCGCAGATTTCTGTGCAGCAAAAAGGCATCGTGACCCACAGCATAGAGATGGCGGTACGCTGTGTGCAGGCGTGTATCCGGTGTAAGCTCGGTGGCCAGCTGACCAGGCAGGGTCCAGGGCATGGCACTAAATTCAACACCAGTTAAATCCCGATCTAAGTCGGCCTGCTCAATGCCATTGTAGATATGCGAGGTGGCTACCACAGGCACATCAGAGGCATACAAAAAGTCCAGCGCAGGTTTAATCTGTCGCCCCACCACCGGGTAGCCAAGCACCACGACCAGATCAATATCCTGACGCCGGCGCGCCTGAGACTTGATGCGGCTGTTGACAAAGCGCTTGATCTGCACAGCACGGTCTTCGCTGAGATCAATCAGCAGAGGCGGCTTGAGCAACGGCGTAAAATCTTTGACTGCGGAGGGGTAGGCCACCTGGTCTAGCACTGTGCCGCCTTTTTGCGTCCAGTACTGGTTAAAAAACTCCGCAGAGTTGCGTCCCCAGCCATTGTTGGGTGAGATCGTTAGCACATTGCGCTGGCCCTGCCGCCAGGCACGATCAGCAATCTGGACAATTTCATCGCGGGGTGAAAGGCCAAATTGAACCAGGTTCTCCGGCTGAGCCCCGGCGCCTGTATCCACTCGATTGAGGCTAAGCGTGGGCACTGGCAGGTTGGCTAGAGGCAAAAGGGCCTCCACCTCAGACTGGCGCATGGGCCCAATAATCAGCTCAGCACCATCTTCTACGGCATTGTTATAGGCCCTTTGCATTGACTGTACACTGGTGTCATAGACGCGAATCTCCGGTGCATCGGCTGATAGTTGGTTATCTAAAAACTGGTAGTAGGCGCCCATAAAGCCGTCCAGCAAGGTGTAGCTGGGCACCTCATAGTTATCCTGCAGGGGTAACAGCAATGCCACCTGACCGGGGGGCTGGACGCGGTTAAACGACCCCAGTGTTCTGATAGCCTCGGGCGGAGTCTTTGCCGCCGGATGGGTGCGCCAGCGCCGTTGCCAATCTTTAAAGGCTAATACTCTGGACTGGCCATCAGCCTGATGGCGACGGTTGAGTTCCGCCAACTGCAGCCAGCCTGCCAGCACAGTATTTGGATGGTATTTGCCCTGCTGCAAGTAGCGGTAGGGCTGGACTGTTAGTTGGCGCCACAGGCTGTTGTGCACGGCGCGAATATCCTGTTGCTTTCTCAATAGGCCGGCATAGCTGATCGACCTGAGCAAACCCTGCTCTGTGTCGCCCAGCGCAAAGCTGATATCTGCCTGCAGGCTCAGCATGCGCCTGAGCATTGAGCTATTAAAAGTTTTGCTATTGTCGACAAAGCGATCCCGAGCAAGCAGGTCAGCAGCATTCTGAGGGTTGCCCAGACCCAGCTCGAGCTCGGCCACAAACAGGCTGTATTCGATATATTGTTGATCGCTTAGCTGTCCGGTAACCACCAACCTAGCCGCTTCAGCACTTTTAGCCAGATCACCGGCACTGGCAAACAGCAGAGCGGCCTCGACAATACGCTGATCGGGATTTGCCGCCAGGGGCGCCGACTCCAGCAAGGCCTGGGCCTGTTGCAGGGCACTGATATCCTGAACCCTGACATCATTAATGACCGGCACACGCACAGTATTCTGGGTTGGGGTTGGCGCACAGCCACTAATAAAGGCTAAGATGCCCAGCGCAAAAACAATTAATGGAAGACGCTTTTTATTCATGAACTCAAATCAATCCGGTACGTTATACATAGTCGCGACACCCATAGGACATCTGGGTGATATGGTACCCCGCGCAGTAGAGACTCTCCAGTCTGTGAGTGTAATCGCCTGCGAGGACACTCGCCACAGTAAAAAGCTGCTAGACCATTTCAGTATAGATAAACCCTGTATTGCATATCATGATCACGCCGATAAAAAATCCAGCCACAATATTCTCAAACGTCTGGGCCGTGGCGAAGATGTGGCGCTTATCTCCGATGCGGGAACACCCCTGATCTCAGATCCTGGCTACCGGCTGGTCTCCGAAGCCCGTCAGCAGGGCTACAGCGTTATACCTGTGCCCGGAGCCTGCGCCGCCATTGCTGCGCTCAGTGTGGCTGGCCTGCCGACAGACAAATTTAAGTTTATGGGCTTTCTGCCGGCCAAAAGCACCCAGCGTAAAACCGCACTGACGGCTATTAAAGGCAGCACAGAAACCATGGTTTACTACGAGGCGCCCCATCGCATAGCCGATACCCTCGCCGATATGGTAGAGGTCTTGGGTGCTGACCGAGACGCTTTTATGGCCCGTGAAATCAGCAAGACCTTTGAGACCTATCTGCAGGGCAGCATGGCGGAGTTACTGGAATTAGTGCAGGCAGACAGCAACCAGCAGCGTGGTGAAATAGTGCTGGTGATTGCCGGGGCAGCCAGTGAGCCCGATTTGGTCTCTGTGGATGCAGAGAAAGTGCTCGGCTTGCTGCTCAAAGAATTACCTCTAACCAAAGCCGCCTCGCTCACCGCCAAAATTAGCGGCGGCGATAAAAAGCAGCTCTACCAACTGGGCCTGTCTCTGCAGCAGAAGACCTAAGGGCCGAACCAGAGGCGCCACTGACATTGATAAACTTAATGGGGCATTACAGCCGTATACTGCAGGTCGTTACTCGCTGGCCTGGTACCATTAACAAGGCAATTGATAATTGGCCCTTGTAATGCGAGGCGATTAATAAAAGAATAGCCTCCGTCTTCTGTTACTCTGGCCTAATTACCACAGGGCAAGACCGGGCGACGGAACACTAACAATAAAAACAACGAGGAATCATCTTGGAAGCTTTTCTGGGTCAACTTAACTCCATTATCTGGAGCTCGGCACTAATTTATCTCTGTTTGGGTTCGGGGCTGTACTTCTCTGTGCGCACCAGATTTTTACAGGTGCGTCACTTCCGTCATATGCTCAGAATTATGCGCGAGGGCCGCAGTTCTGACTCCGGTGTCTCCTCTTTTCAGGCCCTGGCCATGTCTCTGTCCGGTCGCGTGGGTACAGGCAATATTGCCGGTGTAGCCACGGCTATTGCCATGGGGGGGCCAGGTGCGGTTTTCTGGATGTGGATGGTGGCCTTTTTGGGTGCCTCCACTGCCTATGTAGAGGCCACACTGGCGCAGATCTATAAAGAGAAAGATGACAATGGCGAATACCGCGGTGGTCCGGCTTATTTTATTGAAAAAGCCATGGGCCAAAACTGGTACGCCTGGTTATTCGCTGCCTCGACCATTATTGCTGTGGGCTTCTGTCTGCCAGGTATTCAGTCCAATAGCATTGTCGCCGCCATGAACAATGCCTGGAGTGTGCCACCTATTGCTACAGCGTCGTTTATCGCTGTGGGTATAGCACTGATTATCTTTGGTGGTGTAAAGCGTATAGCGCACTTTGCGCAGGTGGTGGTGCCCGCCATGGCCCTGGGTTATATCCTCATCGCCTTTGTAGTTATGGGCGCCAATATTGAGCAGTTGCCGGCAGTGGTCAAACTGATTATCAGCAGCGCCTTTGGTCTCGAAGCCGGCTTTGGTGCCATTATCGGCATGGCCGTGCAATGGGGTGTTAAGCGCGGTATTTACTCCAACGAAGCAGGGCAGGGCACAGCGCCCCATGCGGCCGCTGCTGCAGAGGTGTCGCACCCCGCTAAACAGGGTTTGGTGCAGGCATTCTCTGTGTATGTGGACACATTGCTTATCTGCACCGCCACCGCCTTTATGATTCTGATGACCGGTCTCTACAATGTGCAGGGCCCAGATGGCGTT
>Ga0228663_1000782_pt1 | contig 10127 bp, 10 predicted proteins | sample 77DmetaG_FD_183630 | JGI IMG/M metagenome (GOLD analysis project Ga0228663, IMG submission 183630) | Seawater microbial communities from Monterey Bay, California, United States - 77D | ecosystem: Environmental > Aquatic > Marine > Coastal | place: USA: California | collected 2016-10-07
AGCTTGAATTAAGAACCTTATAGGAAATTTCCATATGTTCTCGCTTGTCAATTTGGTTTGATAATATAGCTGATCTCCGTTTTGTAGTTTCATTATTAGATTAATTTATTATATAATGTTTCTATATAATGTTTCTATATCTGCTTTATCACTATCAGAGGGTATAGTATCGTAACAATCACAAAGCCTTAAATCCTGAATTATGGATATTAATTCATCCTTTTTTAATCTTAATTCTTCTTTATGACTATTTGGCAAATCTTGCTCGTACTCTTTTCTTGATTTTTTATATTTATATAATTTATTTTTAAATTCATTCTCTGAAATTACTTTTTGTATGCTCATTTTTTACCAATTTATATTGTTTACCTCTTCAATAGTGGTTGCATTGTTTACTGATTCTTTAAGCTTTCCGTATTTTAAGTAATTGCCCGAGTTTCTATTTGCGATATGATTTTCAATAGTATCAGCTAAAGTACTATCTATTTTAACAACACCTTTTCTAAATATAATATTTCCCTCTCCATCTGTGTATTGTATTTCGCAAGAGTAAGGAATATCTATATTTCCAGATGTATCATTAAAAATTTCTTTTGGTGTGTTGCTCATAAGTCAAAAGTTAATTGGTTGTCAAGTAAATATCCTTGAGTAAAATCGTAACTATTAATATCCTCAACACTAGACAAAGCTTCAATCGCTTTTATATGAGTTCTGTATTGCTTAAAATTAGTCTTGGTAATATTAAATACAGCGTACTTAAATTGGCAAAGTTGCTCTAAATTTAAGGGTATCCATACGCCAGTTGATATTTCCCAATCAAATGTAACAGTTTTATATGAAGTACCTGTAACATAAGCTTCATTCTTCAAATCATCTATAATTTCATTAAACCATTTTCTAGTTGTTTCATAATTAGTATTTACTTGAAATTTCTCATTAATCGTTAATATTCTAGCAGAATCTGATTCATGGAATATTTCTAGTTCCTTTATTTTAGCATCTTTAGCTTCTTGTAATAACTCGGCATTAGTTTTAATATATTCTTGATAATTATCATTAATAACTACCATATTTTTACCTATATTAGCCTCATGCTGTTCTTTGGTAATTTCTATATATGGAAAAGTGCCAGAAGAATCGGTTATAGTTTTCTTTTTCTCGTCTATTGTTATAGATGGATAGTTTATACTAGATGGGTAATTTCCCAAAACCTGTTTCGTATCTAAATTGTATTTTACTCTTATCATAATTTTTAAATTAATTTCCTATTGCCGACCAATACCGACCCATAGTTCCTTCAAATACAACTTGACTTGTTGAAAATGATTTTACAAACCAGTATAAACCAGCAACTCCAGCAGTTGAATTATATTGCGGAGTACTTTCTATATGAAATACATTGTTAAAAGTTATTGGAAAAATAATAAGTTGATCATTAACACTCGGACCAATAGGTGCAACATATCCCCACTGGATTAGTATTCCATTAGGTAAATAAGTATAACCATTTGTTGCTTTTGAGTTTGCAAAATCGAAATCAGTATTGGATGCAACTTCTAACCAAAATCCACCATCGTAAATTAACTCAACTGTATCAACTGTGAATCGTAATGTTCTAGTACTATTTCTAATCAAAGCAATATTACCACCTGAAAGATCGTTGTCTCTAATTGTAATTGTTCCAGTTTGTGGTTTTAGCAAAATTCTATCGCCAGCAGTACCCCCATTAATTGTATCTAAATTATCATCGGCTGACCCTTCTCCTATTAAGTAGGTGTAGGAGCTTGTATAGGCAATAGCTCCTGAAGAAATGGTTGCTGAATTAGGTTGTGTGTTTAGCTTATTATTAATAGTTAGATCGTTAATAACTATGTCGTTACTCCAAACTGGATTAGTTCCGTTTGATTGTAGGATTTGATTATTAGAGCCTACTGGTAATCTTTCAGTTTCGCCACCGCTTGAGCCTTTTATAAGATCGCCCTCTGTTGTTACAACATTTTGTTGAATACCTAAAGTTGTTCTTGCTTCGCTTGCATTATTATCATCTAGTAAAGTTTTAGCATAATCTGTGACTGGTGGTAATTGGGATTTAATATTCTCTATATTAAAGTTAGGCCTTTCTAAGATAAATTTATCACCTGAAATATCCTTAGCTATAATTGTATAATAATTATTTACTACAACATCACCTTCTATTAAGGAATTTCCATTCTCGTCAACCAAATCAACAGATCCCACTAAACCTGATAGTCCTGGAATTTGAACCTGAACAGCACCAGTATTAGATAATGTAGCTAGGAAAGTAAACCTTAAACCTTCTTTATAAGCAAAAGGTAATGATGTCGCTTCTGAGTAATCAGTTCCGTTAGGTGAATTACCAGGGCTTATAACTGGTGGGTTTAATATAAGTGAGTTAGCGGTTGATCCACCATCCACAACTAGCCTTGAAGCATTAGCTACATAGGTTTGTATCATCTTAGCCATAGAATCGTCATAAGTTCCTATATTGGCATCATCAATAATTGATAAGCTACCATCTATTGCAGAGGCAGAACCTTCCTCACCAGAAAGAGAATATCCTTGAGTTTGTTGAAGTGCTCTTTGATTATTTTGTGCTATTTGCCTAACATCTAATCTTGGAAGGACTTTATTAGGGTCATTTGATCTAAGATCGTATTTATTTGCACCTGTTTTTCCAGAGGCTAGTAAATTTGTCATATTATAATCCGTATAGTTGTTTAGTATATAAAGTGATATATTGAAATTTCAAATAATCAGGCTTTATAAAATCCATAATTGTTTTAGTTTGTTGGAGTTTACTGGTAGAAGAAATAAAGTCAATATCAAAAGCATCTCCAATCCCATTATATTCTACATTAGGATCATCATCTGGCTCTTCAACATATATCCAGTAAGTTAATTTATCTTTTGCACTTATACTATTTGAAAAGCTAATAGGAAAAGCCAAATCAAAACTGACATGATTTAGAAGCTCAGGTGAATTTAAGTTATAAAATGTTGCGTTTATTCCAAACAGAGCAAGGAAATTTATAAAATCCTGCTCTGAAACTAATGTCGAAGCTAGTTTCATTGTATTTATAGCAAAAACAGCTTCTTCGGTAGTTGTAATATCAGTAAATAAAACATTGGGTAATCCGTACTCAACTAGATATTTGCTCAGTAAGGTGTTATTCTCATCAATAATAAATAAAGAATTTGTGTCATTCTCTATCTTTTCATATAATTCTTTATAACCAACTAAAAATCCTTTTACAAATTTTTTCAACCCATCACCTTGATACAAATACCCTTCTGGTAAGGAGTTTAAACATAAGTCAGTCAGAGCATCTAAATCTCTAGTTTCTTTTAAAAGATCAATCTTAACCATAAGTTATAGTACCTAAAATAGTTTTTTTAGAACCAGCATCTAGTCCACCACCACCTGTAGCAGTTGCAGAAGTAAATGATGGAACAGTTCCATTAGAATCTCTAGTTAATTTCATTATAGATTCAATCTCAGAGTTTGATAACTCAACTAAAGTTGGAGTTAAGAAAAACTTAATTGGTAATTTAGCAAGATATTCTTTTATTACTAACCTTACAGCATCTTGCATCTCTATTGTATTTGGTGAAAGATCAATTACATTAATATCAATATTAACAAAGCTAGGATTAGCAAAGGTTAAATTTAATCCATTCACTCCTAGAAGTAATTGATTATCTGCTATGAACTGGTTTTTAATCGCAGTTAATTCGTCATTTGTAAAACTAGTGAAATTAAAATCATCACCAAGTTTTGACACAATACCATATAATAATATATTAATATCATCTTCATCCTGATAAAAATAAACATAATTAGCTTCCGTATTTTGCTTCACCCATGATCTATGTTGTAATAAGTTACCTTTGTTTTGTGGACTACCAAGAAATTCCTCTACTCTTGCCTTAAAGTCATCGAAACTTTCTTTATCAGTACCACCTATTATTCCATTGAAAGTTATAAATGATCCAGTTAAATCAATAGCATCAGATATTTCTATAGATTCTGTAAATGTTTTATTAACAGCACTAGAGGCATTTTCACTTTGAAGATCTAACCTAGAGCCAAAATATGAACCTGTAATTGTTCCAGTAGCTGCAATATCAGGACCTGTGCTTGGATATTTAAAAGTATCTTTATCCACAACTTCTATAGTTTGAACCCCATTGAAATCAGCCTCATTTATACCAGCTATAGTAAGGTCAAAGTTAGTTGGTAAATTATGGTTCTCTAAAACACAAATCGCTTCATTACTAACTCTACTAACTGAAGTGATTAAAAAAGTCTGGGTGTTTGTAGTTCTTGTTATTTGGTTATCATAAATTTCTCCATCTGATGTTATGAATTGAGTTCCAGAAGGAATATCTAGTGATGTGTCAGATATAACAATAATCTCTCCATTAGAAACAGTTGCTTCCTCTTGTCGAATTTGATTCCTAGTTTTATCAAAGGCTATAGCTTTTAAAAACGCTTCATCGGTAACTGAACGAGAGAATGATTGGGCTACAGAATCTATACTTAAATTCTCTAAATCAAAACTCATTTCAGCCAATGCCTTTACGAAGCCTCTAGCAAAAGGATCTTTTTCAACCTCTAACTGACCTTCCGTGTTACTATATACACTTGACTTAATTTGATTATAACGATCTTGTATTGTAGTCATTTTTAAACATTTACTTCAAAATCTACTTCTTCTTGACCAATGTTAATATTAAGAAGAATAGAATTTTTACTTAATTTATTTATATAATTTAAAGTTATTTTTTTATCTATCAAACCATTTCTGTAATCTCTTTCAGTAGAAATATTAAATTCTTTAATTAATTCCTCCATAGACTGATTTGAAATATCACCCTCTAAATAAAAAGCCCATGCAGTTGAGAAAGCTTCTGATGATTCTAAAGCAGAAATAGCAGAGCCTTTTCTAAGTAAAGGATCAACCGTTAAATTTGGATCTAATCTACCAAAGCAATATAAATTAGCTTTTAAAAAAGCTAAGGAATTATCTTCCCTTTTTAACTTTCCATTTTCATAACTTATATCAAAAACTCCTTCTTGGTTCTTATCAAATGCTATTGCCTGTTTCATTGTCCTGAACTTACTATATTTCCACCAGTTTGAGTTGCCCCACCAACTACTGCAACTTCATTACCAGCAATAGAAACTTTACCACCAGAAAAGGATAAAGCAATACCATTTATTGTTATATTATTCGCTACCGTGATATTAATGTCATCACAGGTTATATTGAGATTAGTGCAATTAAGATTAATATTAGTAGAACTCAGATTAATGTTGGCAGAGTTAAGGCTAAAATTACCACCCCTAAACAATATGTAGTTGCCGATCCTTCCAATAAAAACATCCGAATCAACTAAAGAATACTCTTTAATTATTTCCTCAGAATCATTAACAAAGAAACTATAATTAGTTTCTTGAATATTTTGAATCAATGCTTTTGATTTAGAATTTATAGAAATAAATCCATCTGGGAATAATATTTTAGAATCAGACTCTATACTCTTATCTCCAATCTTGAAGGTAACAAATTTTATTGCAACAGTAGCATTAATTATTATTTTTTTTATATCTCTTAAAATACTTATCATTGTGTCATTTTATTTTTTTGTTGTTTAATGTTTTTATTTTCTATAAATGTTCTTTTGGGTGTTAAATTTAATATAAGTTCAGAGCCATTTGTAGGATCAAAAGAAAATCTGACCTGTAAAACTGACATTATAGCATCAATTCCATATTTATCATCAAGAACTCTAATTGATTGATTTGGTCTTATAAAATTTCCATTTAGATCAAAAATATTATGAGGAATTTTATATAAGTAAGAATTGTCTCTTGCTTTCATTCCTGCAAATTCCTGATCAATTGAATCAACTATCTCTCTATAACTTAATTCTGTACTTAAAGTTTTTATTTTCTGTATATGAGGCAAACCACCTGAATTATTTATTACAACGGCTTGATTATTATCTGATTTTGAAGCCTTAGAATTAGAGTTCAATATTATATTCCTAAAAGGGGTAGGCCTTCCTTGAGAGACATCTGTTTTTTGAGAGTATTCTATATTTGACTGATTGTTTTTCCTAACAATATTAAAAACAGGGATTTTATCTGAACTCGGTTTTTCCAAAGTTAATCTATCAAAACCATTCGATATTAAGAATACCTTAGACAGCATTAATGATTCAGAAATAACTTTCATAACTGATTGACCTAGCAGATCTTTTCTATTTTTTATTGATTTAATTTTTAAATTATATTCAATGCTTTGACCATTTACTATCAAATCTTTTGCCTTTTTTATTTTATTCTTATAATTATTTATATATCTAGGATCATCAAATTTTAGCTCGCTTAATATATTACCTAAAAAACTTTGAAAATCAGATTTTTCATTAACTTGAGTTTCAAATATATCACTCTCAACAAGAGCTACAAATCTATCTGATATATTTATTTTAATTTGAGTTCCGCCTGATGGAGTATCTTTATATCCAAAGCTTGAGTGATTTATATAATTTTGTATATATAATTTATCATTGACATATACACTAGCCAACATGACACCTTTCTTATTCAGTATTATTAAGAAATCTTTAAATGTAACTTGCATTGATGCAGCGGAAATAGATACTTCTTTTAATGCTATATTTCGTGAGATACTGTGAGTTGCACTTATGCCCTGTATAGCAAAATATTCTATTCCATCAAAAGTTATTTTAATTCTATTCATTACTTATTACTGAAATTTTACCTATAACTCTAGTTCCCACAACCCTGTTCAATTCCTTAGTTTCTGCTAAGAAATCGTAATTACCATTAACAGAATAAACTACATCAGTTAAGAATTTTGTAGTTTGAAGATCAACATCAACAATTTTGATAGCTCTACCATATAGTATCTTAAATCTATCAAAGAATCTATTTCTAGCGATAGTTAATTGGTTTCTAAAATCAGTTGAAAGTTCTTTTCCATTAATGAAAGAGTAAATTGTTTCTGCTTTCAACCTCAATCTAATCAAGTCAATTGAGTTCCACTTATCAATATTTTCTGTATTCTCGTAAATTGATAATAATATAGGAGATAATATTAAAACATCAGTAGCAGCTTTATTATCATCTTCTGGTGAAACTAAAAAATACTTAGTTTTATTTGTTTCTTCTGGAATATCAGGATTATCATCACTTACAGGGGATTCTATTATTCCCTCAGCAACACTTTGTAATAATTCAGTACTATATTGTAAAGTTGCATCTGGATCATCCAGATCAAATAAATCATTCAATTGATCTCCTATTTGTGAGAAAGAGTTTATAATATTATCTACATCACTAGGTAGTTTCTTAACAACATTAACTGTATTTTGTAATGAATTAACTACACCAGAAATACCTCCTGCTATTTGAGATGCAGAATTTTTAATAGATGATATTGGATTAGTTATTATTGAACTCTTACCTGCTATTCCCTGTGCAATGTTATTTATCTGGGATGAATAAACGGCAATATTGTTTGAGAAGTTTGCAAACTTGCTATCCTGATTAGGTATCTGGAAGTTCAAAACAGATTCTCCAAAATCCCTTAAAGAGTCTAAAAATGTGGCCTTATCTAATGGGGGATTAGAAGTTATCTTATAGTTGAACAAGTTAGTCGTGTCTTGGAAAGGACTAATAGCAGTTGTAAGATTTAAAGTAAGTGTTCCGTGACCTTTATAATAAGGTTTTAAGTCTAAATCTCCCTCTATATTTACAGGCCTTAACGGAAAGAAAGGACAAGAAATCAGAAAAGGTTTTCCATCACTTAGGAAATCGATTATCTTTTCAAAAGAGGCTTGGTTATCTAAATATATAGGTACTTTTATTTTCCTATCACCAAGACCATTAAACTCAAAACTATTATTGTTTCCTAACTGCTCCTTAATACTATTTTTTAATACTTGCTTCCCATCGAAAGTTCCATTAGAAACTATTTTTATCGGAAGTGATATTTCATTTTTTATTAAACTAGGTTCTGTTATATTTACCATGCCATTGAATTTCCAAATTGTCCAGTAGGATCAAAATCTATCTCTATTGGTTTTCTGTTTGTTACCTTTCCTTCTTGATTTGGAATATAATCATTCACATCTAATATCTGTTGGCTACCATTAACATTAATTTGATTTTGTATAGTTATAGGGGTTTGACTCATATTAGCTGGTGATGAATAATTTATTGTTTGAGGAGTAAATACTGATGGCATTGCTTGAAATCCAGGATCTTCTCTGTTATTCAAATATTCATAGCCCTTATACCCAGCATACCCAATACCTCCTAAAGCTGCTGCACCAAGAACAATAGGTGATGAAAGAGTCGCTGCTATTGCCCCACCAGTTGCCATTAATGCCTTACCTCCTAAAGCTGCTGCTGCACCTAAACCCAAAGATTTTCCTATTTTTGCCATAACTCCCATTGAAGTTGCCGCTGAAAAAGCCAAGGCTGCTGCTGCTGCTTTTTTAATAACTTTAGGCATCATTTGCCATGCACCTAATATAGCAAAGGTTGAGGCAACAACCACATCAAGATTGCTTATCCAACCACTTAAACCATTTCTACTAATATCATCTATTAAATTACCCCAATCAACAGTAGTTAGATATAATGCTGACATTATTCCAGTTGACATTAAAGCATTTCTTAACAAGATCCTACCACCTGAGACAACTTGACCACCAGCAGTAGTAATTGCTAAAGATGCCACTATTTTCTTTAAGAATATCATTATACCAGTTAATACTGGTACAGAAATAGCAAGAACAGTTCCTAGACCAATAATAGATTCGAAAGGGCCACCTTTCCAATCTTTACCTAGATTTATTGCAGCTACTCTTTTTTGTAAAGAACTTGAAACCGAATCCATTAAAGTTATCAATCCAGATTGTTTTGCAATAGACAAACCTATTTCCCCTGACCAAACAAAAGCAGTATCTGCCAAAGAGTCAAATGCCTGAGTTAATGTTGTTGATCTTATTTTTAAAGACTCTATAACATTAGGATCTCTAGCATATTTTGAAACTATATCAGCTATAAGTTTTGCTGGAAGGTGCATAGATCCAGTTTTTTCAAAGAAGAACTGCCTTAATTTTTCCAAGCCCATTCCTGTATATTTCTCTAAAGCACCATATATAGGAATACCTTTCTCTTGAATTATCTTTAAATCGAAACGCATCTCAGCAACACCTTTCATAAAGATTTGCCTAAACTGTTCAGCAGTTTCTGCTCTTCTTGCTCTATCACCAACAAAAGATAACATCAGATCACCAATATCCTTAACTTTCCCCATTATCTCTTTAGTTCCTTCAACCCCCATGTGTTTCTTACCAGCATAAAGACCTAAGAAGAGACTCTGAACATCTTGAATTGACAATGCAGATTCGATGGCATATTTGGCAATTTGAGCGTATGCTTCCTTACCTCCTTCCTTACCTTTAAAAGCAGTTAAAGATAATTGTTGTTGTTCTAGCCTCATAGCATTTCTTAATGATATGCCAGCACCAATAGTTGCAGGAAGAGAAACATATCTTTGAAGAGATCCAGCCATTGATCCAGCATGCTGATAACCTGTGAATCTTTGCCTACTATCTATTGCAGATTGCCTCCTTATGGCTTTTTGCTCTCTCTCCCTCTTCCTGTTGCGAGCTTGTTCAATTCTATATCTTCTATCCTCATCTCTAGCCCATTGATTTCTATCTTTTATACGTTGATTCCTAGCATCCGTCTCAATTTTTCTTAATTTGGCTTGCTCTTTTTGTTTTATTTTATTACGACTCCTTTCTATAGAAAAGGCTCTATTTTCTTCTTTAGCCCATTGATCCCTATATCTTACAGCCTGTTTTATAGAATCAGACTTCCTCTTTTCCTGTAATCTTTGACGAGCAAGAGAAACGTTATGTTTCCTAGTTTCTTCTTTAGCCCATTGATCCCTATATCTTACAGCCTGTTTTATAGAATCAGACTTCCTCTTTTCCTGTAATCTTTGACGAGCAAGAGAAACGTTATGTTTCCTAGTTTCTTCTTTAGCCCATTG
>Ga0228663_1000787_pt1 | contig 10043 bp, 10 predicted proteins | sample 77DmetaG_FD_183630 | JGI IMG/M metagenome (GOLD analysis project Ga0228663, IMG submission 183630) | Seawater microbial communities from Monterey Bay, California, United States - 77D | ecosystem: Environmental > Aquatic > Marine > Coastal | place: USA: California | collected 2016-10-07
GGCACCACTGGATCAGTTTCAGTAAGAACTGGTCAGACAATTAACGTTGGTGGTGTGAGTGGAACAGGTCAAGTCGGAAGTGTCACAGTAGAAAGTGATGCTGTAATAAATGTAATAGGAGTCAGCGCAACAGGTGGTGTCGGAAACGTACTGGTATACTCTAACATTGTCCCGGATCAAAATCCGGGTTATAGTGAGATAGATGTTAACCAGTCGCCGTCATGGTCGGAGGAAGAACCAACCCAGAGCGCAAATTGGACGCAAATAGCAGCGTGAGGATAAAATAGATGCCAAGTACCTATACAGTTAACCTCGGTATTGAAAAACCGGCCACTGGTGAGCAGTCGGGTACATGGGGTGATACTACAAACGTCAATTTCGATATTCTGGATCAAGCGATCAATGGCGCAGAGCGAGTTACGCTCACTAGCGCGGGTTCATCCGGATCACCAAATGCTTTAAATATCACTAACGGTGCGACCTCTGATGGGCGCAACAAGTGGATTGAATTTTACAGTTCAGGCGATCTTGGGGGTTCTGTATACGTTCAGTTAGTCCCAAATGACGCTGAAAAAATAGTTTTTGTAAGAAATAGTTTGGCAAGTAGCCGGTCTATTTTACTTTTCCAAGGCACATATAACTCTGGTCGGGACTTAGAAATACCGGCGGGCGTAGACATGGTAGTTAAGTTCGATGGTGGCGGCGCAAGTGCAGCTACTGTTACTGACGTTTTTACCAAGTTACGTGCTACTGAAATTACCACACCTACTTTAACCGCTACTACTGCCGATATTAACGGCGGTACTATTGATAACTCTGTTATTGGTGGTTCTACAGCGGCAGCAGTAACCGGTACAGCGGTTGTTGCTAATACAAGTTTAAACATTGCAGGTGACGGCGCGACTGTTACCGGCATTAAAGACGAAGACAATATGGCGTCTAATAGCGCCACAAAGCTTGCTACTCAGCAATCTATTAAAGCGTATGTTGATTCACAGGTAGGCACGGTCGATACATGGGCCGAGGTTCTAGCTAATGGAGCTACGTCTGGATCAACCAACCCGGAGGTTACTGCGGGTCAGGCACTTAAAACTAATACTATTAACGAAACGTCTGCGGGCAGCGGTGTCACAATTGACAGTGTTTTGCTCAAAGATGACGTAGTTAATGCTACGGATATTGAGACGAGCAGTATTTCTGCAAATGACGGTACGCCATCGGCAACCATTGCTAACACTACCGGTAACTTTACGATCACCAATTTTGTATCGAACTCCGTAGATATTGGTGGCGGTGCTATTGATGGCACTGTAATTGGCGGCGCAAGCACGGCAGCGGGATCGTTTACTACTTTGGATGCTTCAGGTGCTTTTACTGGAACCACGGCTACTTTAACTACCGCTGATAACGCTACGCAGCTAACCCTTGTTTCTACAGATGCAGATGCAAGTCATGGACCTGTTCTGGATTTAAAAAGGGATAGTTCTAGTCCAGCAGATAATGACCCTTTAGGATTAGTAAGGTTTCTTGGAGAAAATGATGCGGATGGAGCGCTCACATACGCAAGAATATACGCAACTATTAGAGACGCTTCTAATGGCACAGAAGATGGAATGCTGTCCTTTAATACCGTAAGCGGTGGTGCGAATAAATCAAGATTAGAACTTGATACTACAGAGTCTGTATTTAACGAAAGTGGTGCAGACATCGACTTTAGGGTGGAAACATCCAATGCTTCCCACGCTTTGTTTTTAGACTCAGCTAATGATCGTATGGGCATTTTTGAAAGTTCTCCTGTCTACACATTTGATGTAGATGCGGAGACACGGTTTCAAAAACAAATAAATTACGGGGGTTACACTTCTGAATACCCTGCCGATGTAGTGACAGTCACTAGAGGAAGTGCTGCAAGCGATACCGCGTGGGTAAAAATAGGAACGCTAGACAATCCCGGTCAAGCTGACATTTTATATAGTTGCGGAACCTCTGCCAGTGAAGAGACTGGAATTATTAGTTTAGTACAGACTTATTCAGGTTCAAACCTCGGATTGACGGTAAAAAGACAGACTTACAACCGACAAGTTACTAAAGTACGTGTTGTGCAGGTCGGTGCAGGCGGAACCGACTATGAAATTTGGGTACAGATTGATAACGGAAGTGACCAGACCAGTGACCCGTATGTCAGAGCAATAGTTAAATTAGCGCAGACACTTTCGATTGCTAATCGTTGGACTTACGCTATGTCGGTGGGAACACCGGGAACTGCTGCAACAGAAGTAGACCTTGACGTCTCCGCAGGGGGGTCTGCTTCTAGCGCTAGAAACCAAACCGCCTATGCTGGTTTTACTAACAACTCTTTGGGCGCAATCTTCAACAATGACGGAGCCGATTCGGATTTTCGGGTGGAATCTGCTAATAACACCCATACGTTATTTGTTGATAGTAGTGCTGACAAAGTTATGGTCGGCACATCAGTTGCACCAAACACGTTTAGCGTTTTAGGTAGCTTTTACAACGCTGGTTTTTATCGAAACTTTACGGGTGCAGGTACTGCCGCTAATTATGTGGGAATAGGCCGAACAGACTCTGCCGGAAATTTAGTTGACGGCGTTCGAATTACTGGTGGCGGCGATGAAAATGCCGAAGCAAGTCATAATGGTTACTTTAACCTTGAGATTAGAAATAGCGGAAACTTTAGAAGCTTGCTGTCGGCTTTTAGTAGCGGAAATGAACTTGTCGTAAATGACGGTGGTCTTGACATGGACTTCCGCGTCGAGTCTGACTCTAACGTAAATATGCTTCTTGTTGATGCAGGCAATAACAGGGTAGGCGTTGGTGTCTCTCCTACAGCTAGGTTTGAAATACAAGATACTAATAATGTTTCTATAAAATTTGGGGATTTAGCATCATACCCTAGTAATGTAGTACCTTGTTTTATAGGTACAGGAACGTCTGCTTTAGCGGGTGTTAATGGTGATTTAATATTAGTGCCCAGAACAAGTGACCAAGGAAAAATAATATTTGCCACTGGTCATAACGGTGCGGCTTCTGAAAATATGCGTGTTTTTGATGGTGGCATTACTATTAACGAGGATGGTGCAGACCGTGACTTCCGCGTTGAATCAAACAACAACGCTAATATGCTGTTCGTTGATGGCGGTAATGATAAGATTGGCGTGGGCACAAATGCCCCGACCGAGATGCTTGAAGTTTTTAGTGAAGCCGCAAGTACAGCTATTGAAGTAAGTGCAGGTAAAGCCTCCACAACAACGGGCGAATCAAAACTTGTTTTAAGATCACTACACGCAGCATCTGGGACATCTTACTCAAGGTCTGAAATTGCATCTCTTGCAGTTGCGGGCGGTGATTCGGATTTAATTTTCCGTACAACGACTGATACTAACGGGCCGCAAGATCGGTTAAAACTAGATGCTGAAGGCAACTTCGACTTTAACCCTAACGAAAACAACAACATCTTTAGAGTAAGAAACGGTAGTTTGAATGATGCGTTGGTTGTTCAAGGCGGCGGTTCGGGTGTAGGCATTGTAGGAATTGGTACAGATGCGGCTTTGTTTTCTTCGGGTGAGGCCCTTGGTGTTAAGTCAGCATCGACCCTTGCTATTGGGGGTGAAAACAACAGCACCAGTGCTGCTACGCTGTATTTAAAAAATCTAGCTTACGACGGCACTTCAACTGAACGAACTTTAGTTTTTTTCCAAGCTAATAGTGGAAATCGTGGGTCTATTACAAGTAATGGGTCAGGGGTTACTTATAATACAAGCTCGGACATAAGACTTAAAACAGATATTCAGCCTATTAAAAACGCCGCTGAAACGCTTCTGTCCATGAATCCCGTGACCCATAAATGGAAAGCCGATCCAGAAGCAGACACAGTTCACGGCTTTATTGCACAGGAAATGCAAAACATCGTTCCTGAAGCTGTCTCAGGTGATCCTGATGGGGAAGAAATGATGTCTATGGATTATGGACGTATTACTCCAATAATCGTAGCTGCCCTGCAAGACGCCACAAACGAAATTAAAGCTCTTAAAGAAAGAGTAAAAGAACTGGAGGCTTCTTAATGAGTAGTCCTAACATGACCCCTGTTGGTCTTTTTCACCAAAGCGATGTCACAGATACGCGGCGTCGAATAATTTCAGGTTATTACGGTGTAACTAACGGCACTGCTACTAACTTTATTATTAACCAAGGCGGCTATGCTCGTATGTTTGTTGAGACGTTTATGCAAGCACAACATGGTTCTAACGGTTTTATGTATAGAATAGATGAGATTTCGCGTTATGGGCATAACCCAATAGCGTCAAATCAATCGTTTAATGGTTCTGTGGCGTACACGTCAAGTATAGGAGGCAACGCTAACCATAACGGTTTGACCATAACACCCTCCTCAAATGCAACATATAACTTCCACATGAACGTTTATTATTTTAATACAGAGACAGGGACGGAGGTTGGTTTTCCCTCGGCTTTGACACTTATAGGCGTGGGGATTTAATCATGGCAGTACATTCTTTAGACGACGGAACGATTATTTACGATACGTCCAATAAAAAAATAACGGGCGAACAAGAACGGTTTGCTTTTTTTGAATTTGTGGAAGCTGAACAACTTAGAATGCTGCGTAATGATCGAAACAAGCGACTGGCAGATTGCGACTGGGTTGTAACCAAACATGTAGAACAAGGACTGCCTGTTCCACAGGATTGGCAAACGTATCGACAAGCGTTGAGAGATGTTACAAACGACCATTCTTCTCAACATGATGTAACATGGCCCACTGAGCCACAACAATAGGAGAAATTTATGTCAATTTCAACAACATGGTCTATAAACCAAATGGTACACACCGTTGCTGACGGTGGTGTTTTTAGCATTTACTGGAGTGCTGTTGGTGCCAACAGTGAAGGTCCTGAAATCGCGTCTGATGGAGGACAACTTTTCGTGGAGTACGATGCGTCTTCCCCTTCGTTTGTACCTTATGCAGACCTAACTCAAGACGAAGTTCTTGGTTGGGTGTGGGAAACTCAAGGCTTCGACAAAGCTGGAATAGAGACAACGCTTACTGAAAAAGTCCAAAAGCAAATTGACGTTAATACGACAACAGCCGATGGGCTTCCTTGGGACGCTTAATTTAACTTAAATAAGGAGACTTATAATGGCGAAAAATGAAAAGAAAACCATTACTGTCAACGATGTGGAACACAACGTTGCCGACCTAACTGAGCAACAAGTTGCGATGGTTAACCATATTACTGATTTAGATAAGAAGCTAGGAAACCTACGCTTCAACATGGATCAGCTAAACGTAGGCCGCGAGGCTTTTGTCAATATGCTCGCAGCGTCTCTTGCTGAAGCGGAGAGTGCTGAAGAAGCTGAAGTAGTGAACGGATGATATGCCCTTACAAAAGTTACAGTTCAGGCCCGGAGTAAACAGAGAAACCACTTCGTATAGTAACGAGGGCGGTTGGTTTGACTGTGACAAAGTAAGGTTCCGTTTCGGCACCCCAGAGAAGATAGGCGGCTGGGAAAAATATTCAGGAAAGAGCTTTCTAGGCACTTGCCGGGCATTGAAACCATTCGTTGCACTAGATGGCGCAAGCTATTTGGGTGTCGGAACGCATCTAAAATACTACATTAACGAAGGTGGTGGTTATAACGACATCACTCCTATTCGTGCGACGACTGCTGCGGGTGACGTAACGTTTTCCGCGGTCAACGGCTCATCTACTTTAACAGTAACTGACGTAAACCACGGTGCTAAAGAAAACGATTTTGTTACCTTTAGTGGCGCGGTAACACTTGGCGGTAACGTAACAGCCGCCGTTCTTAACCAAGAATATCAAATATCTAGGATAGTAAACTCTAGTTCTTACGAAGTTTTGGCCAGAGAAGTTGCTTCACTCAACGACATTACCGTAAACGGTGTTTATAGCCCTACACTTGTTGTAGCTAATGGTTCCGATACGGGTAATGGTGGTAGTTCTGTTGTAGGCGCTTACCAAATTCAATCCGGTTTGGACACGACTGTCGCCGGAACGGGTTGGGGCGCAGGTACTTGGTCCCGTGGATCATGGGGTTCAGGCGCTAATCTGACCGCTGTAGGCGACATTTTGCGTATTTGGAGCCACGACAACTTTGGTGAAGACCTTATTATCAACGTCCGTAACGGTGGTATTTACTACTGGGACAAATCTACCAGTTCAGCACCTTTTGCACCGGCAGTAGAAATATCTCAACTTGCTGGCGCAGACCCTACAACACCGACTATCGCAAAACAGGTCATGATTTCGGATCGTGACAGGCACGTTATTGTGTTTGGTTGTGATGCTCAAGACGATATTGGGGTACAAGACCCCTTACTTATTCGCTTTTCTGACCAAGAAAACCCTTTGGTATGGTCCGCACAAGCAACTAATACGGCTGGTGATCTACGGATCGGTACGGGCTCTGAGATAATCACGGCCCTCGAAACACGGCAACAAATACTGGTGTTTACCGATAAATCGCTACACGCCATGCAGTATTTGGGACCACCTTTCACGTTCGGTATCTCTATGATTTCCGAAAACATTACTATCGCTAGTCCTTTGTCCGCTATTGCGGTAGATGACATGGTGATGTGGATGGGTGAAGAAGAGTTCTATATCTACACTGGTCAGGTGCAAAAGCTACCATGCTCTGTCCGCGCCTACGTTTTTAACGATTTTAACCAAGACCAAGCTGAGAAAGTTACCGCAGCCGTAAACTCCTCTTTTTCTGAAATATGGTGGTATTACCCGTCTGCTACAGTAACAAACGGGATAATGAACCAAGATATTGATAGATATGTTGTCTACAACTATCAGGAACAGGTCTGGTACTACGGAACATTGTCTAGAACGGCGTGGATTGACCGCGGTATTGGTCAATACCCTATTGCAGCAAGCTCTGACGGCTACCTTTACTACCATGAATTTGGTCAAGATGACGGCAGCGTAAACCCACCAGCCGCTATTAGCTCCTACATTGAGAGTAGTGAAATGTCGATTGGTGCTGGAGACAACTTCGTGTTGTTGAGCAAGCTAATACCTGACGTGACGTTTGACGGTTCTAGTTCGCCGTCTCCAAACGTAGACTTTACTCTTGAAACCAGACGTTTTCCGGGCGAAGACTATACACAAACAACAAATAGCAATGTAATTCGTACCTCTACCGTGCCTGTAGAGCAGTTTACCAATCAAGTAAGACTGCGTTTGCGGGGTAGATCGTTTGCATTAAAAATAGAATCAGACAATACCGGCGTAGAATGGAGACTAGGTACGCCGCGTGTTGAATTAAGACCGGATGGACGTAGATGAGTAGAGGCTTAGTACAACCCTTATTCCCAAACGCGCCTTCTGACTATAACTCAGAGTATATGTCGGAAGTTGTCCGTGCTTTCTCTGTTTTTCTGCAACAAGTAAACAACCCCGGTCCATGGCAAGCGTCAGCTTTGACTTTGCCAAACTTACAGACCGACAACTATAACCTTCCTCTTGGTGGTATTTTTCAGTACGGCGACGAATTGCGCATAACTGTAGCTAACAAGCCGTACCTGAGAGGATCACAAGCAGCGGGGGCCGTGGGTAACGTCACGGTGACAATAACATGAGTGATGGAACAATAATTAATATGCCTGACGGCAGTCAGTGGAAACCTTCCACTAGCACAGACATGGTACATTGTGCTAACTGTACTAATAAGGTCGATACTCCGGAGGAAATACTGTCCTATCCGAGTGGAAATTGCCCTGAATGTGGTTCTTCATGGACTGGAGGAGAGAACCGAAGTACAATAATACAGGTAACCATGCCTGAAAGCATTACTGGTGGAGCGGGATAATGGCAAAAGAAGCATTAATGGTTGAAGAAACCGAAGAATTAGAAGAACTGGAAGTCCCGACCGGTGGTATTGGCGATTTTGTCATGGAAGATGACGAACTCGAAGAAGTTTACGGAGATGACTCCGAAACAGATGCTAAAGAAGAGTTTGGTGACAACGGTATAGCACAATTTCCTGCGCTTGCAGAGCGCATGGCTAAGTATGGTCGAAACGAAGACAACATGCTGGCCCACGTTGCAGAGGGTGAATTAGTCATTCCAGCACAATTCCTCGAAGACGAGGTAATGAAGCAACGTATCTACGATATTCTTACAGAAGCCGGGGTTGAAGACCCTGAAGCTTATGTTGTTGGCGCAGAAGCTAACGATCTTAACCCTACTACAGGCCTACCTGAGTTCTTTTTGAAGAAGTTATTCAAAGGAATTGGTAAAGCTATTAAGAAAGTGGTTAAGGCGGTTGTTAAAGTCGTCAAGAAAGTCGCTCCTATTATCCTACCTATTGCATTGGCGTTCACGCCTCTCGGACCAATTTATGGTGCCGCGATGGGTTCAGGTATTGGAACACTTCTAAACGGTGGAAGCATCAAAGATGCCCTCAAGTCTGCACTTATATCGGGTGCGGTAGGTGGTGTTACTGCCGGATTCACCGGATCAGGTTCCTTTACTCAAAACATATCTGATGCTGCTTCAGGGTTTGGCGCTCGTGTAAGTCAAACAGTTTCTGGTGCAGGCTCTACCTTTACCGGTGGCGGATTTACTGGAGAAGGCAACTTGTTTAGTGATTATGTGCCTACACCGGGTGCAGAAGTTGCTTCCGCCGCGGAATCTGCGACGTCACTCACTACGCAACCAATTCAACAAGGCGATACTTTGAGTCAAATTGCGCAAGCAAATAATACTTCTGTTGACGCTTTGATGGCGGCTAACCCGCAAATTACTGATCCAAACATGATTATTGCAGGCGAAAGCCTCAATATTCCGCCTGTAAGTGCCGGTGGTACATCACTTTCTGAAAGTGTAGTGAAAAACGTCGGAGAAGATGTAGCCGAAGCAGCGGCAGGAGAAACCGCAGAGCGTAGTTTCTTAGAGAAAACAGGCGATTACATGTTCCGTGGTGGTCAATCACCCGAGGCTATAGCGAGCGCTAAAGAAATTGCTGGGCAAGAATATATTGCGGACATGGCGGCTAAAGGTCTTAATGCGTCTGAAGCGGGTCTTAATGCCGCTAAAGCAGCCGCGGGACCCGGTATGCTAACTAGGTTTGGTCCTACCGCACTCGCGGGAACAACATTAGCGGCAGGGGCGGGTTTCTTTGATGTTCCAGAGATAGAGCAAGCTAACTTTATAGACTACAATCCTGACGGTACACCTACTACAGGTAGAGACCTGATCGACGCTGATCCCGGTAAGTACCTTGTACATAACTTAGGTCAGTTGCAGTTAAATCCAGAAACAGGTGAGTACGAGGCTGTTGGTAATCAAACTGCTTTTGAAGAAGAAGACTTAGTAGGTTATGCCCCACCTGAACAAGTAGCGGTGTTGCCCCCACAAAACCAACAAAACTACTTAACAGCTAGTACCCCCGGCGGACCATTTGCACGTCCCTACGTGACAGCCGCAGAGGGTGGACCGATCTTCCCGCGTCGCACAGGCGGCATTGCACCCACTGAAGGTACTCCGGGTGAAGATAGCGTTCGAGCCATGTTAATGCCCGGTGAGTTTGTAATGACTACCGATGCAGTACGTGGTTTAGGAAACGGAAATCTTAACAACGGAATCCAGAATATGTATTCAGTAATGCGTAATCTTGAGAGCCGTGGGAGGGCTACGGCGTAATGGCTGAACAATCCACACAGATAGTCCGCGAAGCACCGGAAATTGAGGCTTATAAACTAGGCCTCTTACAATCTGCAAAAGCACTTGCTGACCAAGGACAAACTATTCCGCCCTATATGGTTGCGGAAATGTCTGGTCTACAGATCAAGGCAACTGAATTAGCAGAAGCGGGTATTGGCGGGTATCAACCTTATTTAGCAGAAGCTGGCTTTACGCTAGGCGACGCACAGACCGCCATGGGCGGTGTAATGACCGACGCTAAACCGTTCCAAACGGAAGCGTCAGCACTCATGACCGCAGGCGCGTGAAATATTCCCGGACAAGTTG
>Ga0228663_1000812_pt1 | contig 9810 bp, 9 predicted proteins | sample 77DmetaG_FD_183630 | JGI IMG/M metagenome (GOLD analysis project Ga0228663, IMG submission 183630) | Seawater microbial communities from Monterey Bay, California, United States - 77D | ecosystem: Environmental > Aquatic > Marine > Coastal | place: USA: California | collected 2016-10-07
TTAAAAAGAACTCGTTCCTGGCTGTATTTGGGTCATTGATCGTGGTGTTCTTGTATATCTTACTACGCTTCCGCAAGTGGCAATACTCTTTGGGAGCTGTTGCAGCGGTTTTCCACGACGTACTGCAACAGCTCCCAAAGAGTATTGCCACTTGCGGAAGCGTAGTAAGATATACTCTTTGGGAGCTGTTGCAGCGGTTTTCCACGACGTACTGCTCGTTTTGGGTGTGTTCTCTATTACTTATACTTTTATGCCTTTTAGCATGGAGATTAACCAAGCGTTTATCGCTGCGGTGCTTACCGTAATTGGATATTCTCTTAATGACACGGTAGTGGTGTTTGACCGTATTCGTGAGTTTACACGTCTGCACACTTCATGGGAAGGTCACAAAACGGTAAATAGCGCACTGAACAGCACGTTGAGTAGAACGATTAATACCTCTTTAACAACGCTCGTGGTGTTGTTGGCCATCTTTATCTTTGGTGGAGAGGCTATTCGCGGATTTATGTTTGCGCTTATTGTTGGGGTATTGGTAGGAACGTATTCCTCTTTGTTTATTGCAACACCGGTAATGTTCGATACCACAAGCAAGAAAAAGAAAGCCTAAGCTTCTTTTTTTCTAGCAGAAAATACAACCAGCCCTATTCCTAAAAGGATTAGTGGTATGCTAAGCCATTGTCCAGTGGATAAGTATCCGAGCTGTTCTCCGAAACCGCCCTGACTTTCTTTTACAAATTCAGCTAAAAAGCGTACGCTAAAGAGTAGGGCAAAGAATAGACCTAATAAAAACCCTTCTTGTTTGCTTTTCTGGGTGTTTTTGTAAATCATAAAAAGGATGATAAACACAATAAAATACCCTAGCGATTCATACAGCTGAACAGGATGTCTTGGAAGCGTTTCACCATTGTTTTTGAAAACAACTCCAAAGTTACTTCCCGTATACTTCCCGACAATCTCGGAATTAAAAAAGTTTCCGATTCGAATGAATATACCTCCCAAAGCAACGGTAATAGCAATGCGATCTAACAGCCACAACAGTGAAGCGTATTTGAACTTACGTACATACAAATAAAGGGCTGTTGTGATACCAATGGCTGCACCATGGCTCGCAAGGCCTCTGAACCCTACGAACTTCCAACCTTCTTCAGATATTTTGAATGGTAAAATGATTTCCAATAAGTTATGTTGAAAATAATCCCAATTGTAAAAAAACACTTCTCCAAGTCGTGCTCCTAATAGAGTCCCCACAACCATATAAAGCAACAAAGGGTCTAGATGTGCCACGGAAACGCCTTCTTTTTTAAACATGTACTTCATTAGGTATAAGCCACATGTGAATGCAATTACAAACATAAGACTGTAATAGTAGATACTAATGCTGCCAAGGCTAATGGCTACTGGGTCGGGTGCCCATAAAAATTTGAGTGCTAACATGAATTTTAATTTTGGTTAAATATACTGTAAATATTGCCCTAATCCGGAACAGGGTCGTGCCCTTGCCCGCCCCAAGGGTGACATTGACTGATACGCTTTACGGCTAGTTGCGCTCCTTTCCATAAGCCGTGTTTCTTTAATGCTTCTAAGCTATACTGCGAACAAGTAGGGTAAAACCTGCAACTTGCAGGCAGTAGTGGTGAAAGAATGGTTTGGTATAAACGGATGAGAATTACAAATGGAAAGATGAGTAATTTTCTCATGACTTAAGGGTGTAGCTGGTGCCGTCTTTGCCATCTTTTAGCTGAATTCCTTTTGCTAACAAAGCATCGCGGATGCGGTCTGAAGTAGCAAAATCTTTGGAAGCCCTAGCTTGATCTCGCATTTCAATGAGTACTTCTAAGGCTTTGTCCAAGAAGGTGTTGTCCTCTTTTGTTGCGACCTCAAGCGTTAGCCCTAGTACATCGTAAACAAAAGCATTAATGCTTTTTCTTAATTGTTCAATATCGGACGCAGTCAAAGTTTCTTCCCCATCGTTCACACGGTGGATGAGTTTAACCGTTTCAAATAACTCAGCAATCAATACCGGACTATTGAAATCGTCATTCATAGCTGTATGGTATGCTTGAATAACTTTGCTTACATCTAGGCTGCTTTTGTTGCTTTGCGGTAGCTGTGACATCATCTTAATACCAGTGCTGAGGCGGTTGTACCCCTTTTCAGCAGCTTCTAGGGCATCACTGCTCAAATCTAGAACACTTCTATAATGCGCTTGCAGCATAAAAAACTTAGCTACATCTGGGGAGAACGGTTTTGAAAGTAATGGATTTGATCCATCAAAAAGCTCATTTGGCAATATGTTGTTTCCTGTGGATTTTGCCATTTTTTTGCCATTCAGGGTAAGCATATTCGCGTGCATCCAGGTGTTTACTGGATTTTTTTTATTTATGGCTTTGGCCTGCGCGATTTCGCACTCATGATGTGGGAATTTTAAATCCATACCCCCTCCATGAATATCAAACTGATCTCCTAAATATTTGGTGCTCATGGCCGTGCATTCCAAATGCCACCCTGGAAAACCATCGCCCCAAGGGGAGGGCCAGCGCATAATGTGCTGTGGTTCTGCTTTTTTCCACAAGGCAAAATCTTGTGGTGCTTTTTTCTCACTTTGACCAGAAAGCGCACGGGTATTGTGGATCATGTCTTCAAGTTTACGTCCACTCAATGCTCCGTAGGTATTGGAAGTATTAAATTTTTCAACGTCAAAATAAACAGACCCGTTAACTTCATAAGCAAATCCAGATGCGATAATTTCTTTGACAATTTCTATTTGCTCAATAATATGCCCAGTTGCTGTGGGTTCTATATTGGGCGCAAGAGTATTAAAAGCTGCAATAGTTTTGTGAAAGTCAACGGTGTAGCGCTGTACGACTTCCATGGGCTCTATTTGTTCCAAACGCGCTTTTTTAGATATGCGATCCTCGCCTTCATCTGCGTCATGCTCCAAGTGCCCAGCATCGGTAATATTACGCACATAGCGCACCGAGTAACCCAAGTACTTGAGATATCGAAACACCAAATCAAAGGAAATAAAGGTGCGGCAATTGCCGAGATGTACATTGCTGTAGACAGTAGGCCCACAAACATACATACCCACATGTTTGTCTTCAATAGGCACAAATGACTCTTTCTTTCCGCTTAGGGAATTAAATATATGCAGCGCTGAAGTTGTTTCGCTCATGCGTTAAAAGGAGGTGTCGAGGTTTAGATAACCCAAAAATTCTTTTTTTACGTCTGGATTTTTAAAGGCACCACCAAATTCAGCAGTTACGGTACTGCTGTCTATATCGCGAATCCCACGTGCATTCACACACAGGTGCTTGGCGTCAATTACACAGGCAACGTCGTCGGTATTTAGCACTTCTTGTAGCGACTTAACAACTTGTAGTGTTAGGCGTTCTTGAACTTGCGGTCGCTTGGCAAAGTAATCCACAAGGCGATTCATTTTTGACAAGCCCACCACGGTACCATTTGAAATATAGGCCACGTGCGCTTTTCCAACAATAGGGAGCAAATGATGCTCGCAAGTAGAGTAGAGGGTGATGTTTTTTTCCACCAACATCTCTCCGTATTTGTATTTGTTGTCAAAGGTTGAAGCACTGGGTTTGTTGTCTGGGTGTAGGCCAGCAAAAAGTTCGTTTACAAACATTTTAGCTACGCGCTTGGGAGTGCCTCGCATGCTGTCGTCAGTCAGATCCATACCAAGCGTTTCCAGAATACGCGTAACGTCTTGCTCAATTTTATTTATTTTTTCTTCATCAGATAACTCAAATGCATCTTCACGCAGTGGCGTGTTGATGTTTCCACTTAAATGGTCATCATGAATATCCTCTATTGTTTCTTTGAGCAATCGATCAAATTTCATAGCATATTTCATAAGAGTACAAAGATACTACATTCGTAAAAATAACGCTTTTTAGAAGCGAACGTTGTAGGTAAGTGCTACTTGACCTGCATTTTCGTTTACATTAACACTGTCAGTAAGGCCTGTGTAATAGAGTTGTCGTGCATATTTCTGGGTGCTTTTCGTGTAGGCCAAATCGAGAGAGCCACTACCGAAACGAATACCCATGCCTAGTGAAAAACCACTGAAGTCATCCATGACTGCCTTGTCTTTATACGGGCTATCCTCTTGCCAATATCCAGCACGCAGGCTTAGGTCACCAATGCGCCCCTCACCACCAACACGCAAGTAACTAGCGTCGTCAAGCACTGTGCTTATTTCGGTATTTAAGGCATTCGAGTCAGCAGCATAGGGCAGCGTAACACTAGAAGAGCCGTAATTTTTCTTGCCATAATCTACACTTAAGAGTCCTTTTTTACCCAAAACAAGGGCTGCACTCCCTTGAACTTTACCCGCGGTTTTGATTTTATATGGGCCATTTAAGTTTACAACGTTGGGGTATATAGCCGCACGTTGAGTTGCATTTGTTGTATCCAAATAAGATGTTTCCAAACCTTCAGTGTACTCGTCTTCCAGCTCGTAATAGGTAGGGCTGGTGTAGTTTAATCCAAGTCGGAGTACGTCAGTTGCTTTATAGATAGCACCAAACTGAAATGAAACCCCCGTACCAAACGTTTTAAGGTCTTGCTGAAAAAATACTTGGCTTAAACTGCTAACGTTGTCTAAATAAATATCTTCTGTTGATTTGTACTCTGCATAATCAATAGCATATAAATTAATATTTAGTCCAAGCGACAGTTTTTCCATATAACGACCACTAAAGTTTAAGTTATAGAGCTGCTGTCGACCTGAAGTGTTGTATTCAAAAGTTTGTTTGATGCCACCCCTAAAAAGGCCATTAGCGATATATTCATTATTAAGTTCGTCATGGGTAATGGTATAGGTGTATAGCCCCATATAAGCCTGCTGTGTGGCATACCCAAACCTACTTCCTAAAAAGCTGTATTCATCATCAGCATTGTTGTTAAGATCAAATGTGTTATAGGGAATGCCAGTTGCATTTTGCAAAAAATAATCTTCAAGCCCTCTGTTGAAATTTGTTCCTTGTGCAAAAAGATTTTTGTCATAATTGCTAAGGGTTTGGGTATTGAAACCAAATGCTACCTTGTCCCATTTGCTAGAAGGGTTGGTAAGTACGAGCACAAGTCCAGCTTGGTTGATGTCAAAAGATGATTTTTCAATATTACTACTCCCCCCAAGGTAGTTGGCATCTGTCGAAAACGACTGTATGCCAATACTAGCACCAGCTTCATTGAAAGCAAATACACTTGATCCAGCGGGGTTATTAGCAATAGCCGACAAATCTCCGCCAAGTGCCCCGAAGGCACCGCCCATCGCTTGATAGCGCGCCGAACCGTTTAGTTGTTCAACGCCATACCTCACAACCTCGCCAACAGATTGACCCAGCATCATGTAGCTGCTTAACAGGGTACTAAAAAACAATGCAAATAACCTTATCTTTTTCATTTCTTTATTTTTTAAATTCTACAAAAATCTATTCAACCTCAACAATAACTTATCTCCTTCTTGATGAACCAGAACTTCGAGAGGAGCTACTTGAAGTTGATCTTGTTGAGCTACTAGGCGTTGACCTTCTGTAGCTTGAGTTTGAAGAAGAGGAGGAGCTTCTGTAGCTCGAGTTGTTTGATGATGTAGTTCTTTCTGTAGTATACCTTCTCGTCGTTCTCTTGTTTTGACTTGAATTTGTACTGTTGTCTGAGTCATTATAACGCTGTGTACTATTGTTGTTACCCGAAACACGTCTTGTTGTTGTAGTGCCTCGTGTGTTGGTGCGTCGTTTGGTATTGTTGTTGGAAACACCTGCTCGATTGTTTGTGTTGCTAGTGGTTCTGTTGGTAAGGTTTGTTCTTGACAACCCTCTACTCCCATTCAGTCTGCTGTATCGAACGGGGGCATAGCCTTGATTTATTCCCGGTCTGTAGTAGGGATTGTTGTATCCCCAATTATTCCAGTAAGATCCGTAATACGGATTTCTATAACCCCAACGGTAGGGATTGTAAAAAGGATGATGGTTAAATGTAAAATACCAAGGATGGTAATTATATCCCCAAAAAGAGGCACGCCCATAATTAAACGGTGCATAATACCAATTCCAGCCAAAGGGTCGGTTGTAAATTACATTAATGTTGATTCTATCTACTTGATCTCCCCATGAGCCATGTGATTGGTAGTTCCCAGCACTGTTTTGTTGTGGTGTTGCATCTTGATATTGATCAACATCTGTGAACATATAATCGTCTTGAATGCCTTGAGAAGCTTTATCAGCAAAATAACTCTTGTAATAGGAGCCGCTGTTTTGTTGGGTATTGTTAGTAGCGGGAGCTGCAACTTGTCTGGGTTGCTGTATAACTTTCTCGTCATAAATACCATCACCGTAGTAAGAAACGGACTGATAACCACTACATCCGGCTAGAAATAGTGTCAATACTATGAATAAAAAATGAACAGAACTTCTGTTTAAGCTAGGTGGATTAAAAGTACGCATGACACAAAGTTTAATTTAACACTCAAATTTAAGTAGTTTTGCACTACAACTAATTAAAAAATCAAAAGTTGTGCCAAACTTATGGGTAAACATTTAACAACACGAGCTGAGGACTATTCAAAATGGTATAACGAACTCGTTGTAAAAGCCGATTTAGCAGAAACTTCCGCTGTGAGAGGGTGTATGGTCATAAAGCCTTACGGCTATGCGATTTGGGAGCGCATGCAAGCCATATTGGATAAAAAATTTAAAGAAACGGGCCATAGCAATGCCTACTTCCCCTTGTTTGTTCCTAAGAGTCTGTTTGAAGCAGAGGAGCAAAACGCTGAGGGTTTTGCCAAAGAATGTGCCGTAGTTACACACTATCGTCTTGAAAATGACCCAGACAAGCCTGGAAAACTTCGTGTTGACCCTAAGGCAAAGCTAGAAGAGGAACTTATTGTACGCCCCACGAGTGAGGCCATTATATGGAACACATACAAGAATTGGATTCAATCCTATCGTGACTTGCCTATACTGCTCAATCAATGGGCTAATGTGGTTCGTTGGGAAATGCGTACCAGGTTATTCTTGCGTACGGCTGAGTTTTTGTGGCAAGAGGGGCACACTGCCCATGCTAGCGAAGCAGAAGCACTAGCAGAGGCAAAACAGATGAATCAGGTATACGCTGATTTTGTGGAACAGCATATGGCTATTCCGGTTATTCAAGGTGTTAAGTCTGAAGCAGAACGCTTTGCCGGTGCGGTAGAAACCTATTGTATTGAGGCTCTTATGCAAGATGGAAAAGCTTTGCAAGCGGGTACTTCACACTTTTTAGGCCAGAATTTCGCCAAAGCATTTGATGTGAAATACGCTACAAAGGAAGGCGGATTGGAACATGTCTGGGCTACTTCTTGGGGTGTATCTACTCGATTGATGGGTGCGCTTATTATGACCCACAGCGATGACAATGGACTTGTTTTACCACCTGCACTGGCGCCACATCAAGTGGTAATTGTACCTATTTACAGAGGGGAAGAAGAACAAAAAGCGGTCTCCGAAGCAGTTGCCCCCATAGTGGAAGCCTTACGGAACGAAGATATTCGTGTGCATTTTGACAATCGAGATACCCACAAACCCGGATTTAAGTTTAATGAATACGAGCTTAAAGGGGTGCCGCTGCGTATTGGTATTGGTCCAAGAGACGTTGCAAACGGCACGGTTGAGCTAGCTCGCAGAGACACCCTTTCAAAAAAGAGCGTTCCGCAATCTGAATTGGTCGGTGAAATCCAATCTATGCTTGAAGAAATTCAGCAGGCTTTATTTGATCGCGCAAAGAATTTTAGGGCAGAGCACATCACTGAAGTTGATGATTTTGATGCTTTTAAGGAAGTTTTGGCTTCAAAAGGTGGATTTGTTTCAGCACACTGGGACGGCACTTCTGAGACCGAATTAGCGATCAAAGAAGCCACTAAGGCAACCATTCGTTGCATCCCAATTGACGGTGAGAAGGAGCAAGGCAGTTGTGTGTACTCTGGGAAACCTTCAAATCAGCGTGTTTTGTTCGCAAAAGCATACTAATCAAAATATAAGTTGCAAGTTTGTTAGGTATCATATAAATTTGCACCTCGTTAATCCGAAGGGCCCGTTCGTCTATCGGCTAGGACGCCAGGTTTTCATCCTGGTAAGAGGGGTTCGATTCCCCTACGGGCTACTAAACATAAACTATGGCAAATCATAAATCCGCCTTAAAAAGAATTCGTTCAAACGAAACCAAGCGTCAGCGTAACCGTTTTCAGCACAAAACTACACGTAACGCCATTCGCGATTTTAAAGCATTGGAAAAAAAGAAAGAAGCTGAAAAGCAGTTTCCACTTGTTGTTTCCATGATTGATAAGTTGGCTAAGAACAACATCATTCACGACAACAAAGCAGCTAACTTAAAGTCTAAGCTCACCAAACATTTGGGCGCACTTTAAACTAGCGGTATAATTTTTTATAAAAGGCGTCCATATTGGATGCCTTTTTTTGTGCCCTTATTTTTTTTAATTTAGCAGTAAACAAACCCCAAATTTGTTTAAACAGACTTAGCCTAGTTCGCTTTTTTTTACTTTTTACAGCTTTGGGAGTTTTGGATATACGAAACGCATAAAAGTTGGTTATACGCACCTGCCTTGAGGTATCGAAAGGATGCGTATATCCAGACTTTGTACACTATAAAAACAAAGCTATGAAAACAAAGAAATTGTTAATATTGATAATTTTATCTTCTCTGACTTTATTGATGTCATGTGATTCAGATGATAATGATCTTACAAATATTGAGAATTATTTAATTGGAGGAATATGGAAGTGGGAAAGTTCTGAAACATTTTATTACTATGACAACGAATTCGATAGATCTGAGATTTCGCTAAATGATACCGATTCAAATAAATTATCATTTAAAAAAGATTATGTCGTTATCTACGAATCACCACTTTTGATTACAGAATTGAATGGAAATTGGGAACTAAGTGAAGACGAATCATATTTATTCACTGATTTAAGTTACACTTCAGGTTCTACTTCTGGATATGGGACAATTTATTTTTTCCCTCAGTGCAAGATTATTGAAATAAATAAGAATAATATGTTACTTGAATCAATGCATGATACATATACTTATTGGTCTTCTGAAACAGGTAATATTAAAGTAACTTCTTTTGAAAGAAGTAGATACATAAAAGAATAGATTACAGTGTACAACAAAAAATATAGTGCATTTGGCAGATAGTGTTAAAAATGAAGATATTAACAATAAATAAAATTTATCACAGTTTGAAAATGAACTGTTTCAAGATACCAAACGCACCATATTCAAAACGTTAAACCTAAAAACCAACAAAAAAGGCGTCCATATTGGACGCCTTTTTTACTTTAATTATACCCGTATGTTTATGCATTCATCGAAATCAAAAACTCATCATTGTTGAGCGATTTCTTGATACGGTCGCTGATAAACTCCATAGCTTCCACAGGATTCATGTCAGCAAGGTATTTACGCATTATCCACATACGCTGAACGGTTTTTTCATCCAATAAGATGTCGTCACGGCGTGTGCTTGATGATACCAAGTCAATGGCAGGGAAAATACGTCGGTTGGAAATACGGCGGTCGAGCTGTAGCTCCATATTACCGGTTCCCTTAAATTCTTCAAAAATAACCTCGTCCATTTTAGATCCTGTTTCGGTAAGTGCCGTTGCAATAATCGATAGCGAACCGCCATTTTCAATATTACGTGCAGCACCAAAGAAACGCTTGGGTTTGTGTAATGCATTCGCATCTACACCACCACTTAATATCTTACCGGAGGCAGGCTGTACG
>Ga0228663_1000822_pt1 | contig 9731 bp, 8 predicted proteins | sample 77DmetaG_FD_183630 | JGI IMG/M metagenome (GOLD analysis project Ga0228663, IMG submission 183630) | Seawater microbial communities from Monterey Bay, California, United States - 77D | ecosystem: Environmental > Aquatic > Marine > Coastal | place: USA: California | collected 2016-10-07
AAAAATTATTAGCTTTTCAAAACCACTCTTGCGCTATCTGCGGTAAAAAAGAACACGTCAGAAAAACTGATAAATATTTTCTTGTGGATCATTGTCATAAAACTGGCAAGGTAAGAGGCTTATTATGCCACAGATGTAATCAAGCCTTATCCCAGCTCAACGAAGATCCGTCATCTTCCTTGAAATTAATCAAGTATATTTTCCTACATAAAATTAAAGAAGCAAAGTATGCCAACAGCTTTTTTGCAGGTTATATGCAAGGAATTTCAATTATGTTAAATAAAGCAACAAATAATTTGAACCAACAATAGATTAACAGATATGACCAATAATTTTTTACAAGATTCCAAGGGTAATAAGTCCTCCAAAAGATTATGGGGATCAATATTACTAGCGACAGGAATAATATTTTCTACCATATTATTTGCTTACTCACTTTATCGAGGCGCTGCTGATGCAGCAACTGCTCTTGGTATCATTAATATGTTTTTAATCTCAGGTGGTGGATTGCTTGGGATAGGAGTTTTTGAAAAAGGAATAAATATAAAAAAAAGATGCTTGAAGGACTAATAATTAAATCAGTGATGTTCTTAGCAGGAATTTGCGCCATTTTTGGCTTTGGATTTTTTAAAGGCAGAAAATCAGAAAAAATTAAACAACTCAAAAATAATGTTAGCGATGCAAAGAAATCTAAAAAGAGGCAAATTAATCGTAGGAATGATAATATTTCTAATGTTAAACGCCGGATGCAAAAATATGTCCGTAAATAATCTCTGCCTTTGGGCGAATCCTATTACAATTACGCAGTCAGAGTTAAATTCTTTGAGCGAAGAAACACTTCGCCAAATTGATAATTTCAATCAGGAATTTGAAGAAAGATGTGATTAGAAAATCAGCATTTATTTAAGAAAAATAGCACTAATTGACTTGATAGACAAACCTTACGAAGCTAATATATACCTAGCTTTACAAGGCTTTTTAATAAAAAATATCAATCAAATTAGCTTATGAAAAATTCTGAAGTTTTAACATTTTTTAATAAATTTTTACCTGAGACAGATCCTAAATTTTGTGAGGATTTTTACAAAATTTTAAAAGAAGAGCAAACCAAAAATAATCAATCTTGGATGAAGGATTTAGTTTTACTGGTTGATGGAATTAACGCCGATAATAAATCAAAAAATTAAAAATTAAAAAGTAATGAGTAATTTAATTTACCAAGGCATCGTTGAAGATATAAGAAGCGACAAATGCTCCGATAGTGAAGTTGAGCAACTGCTAGAAGTTTTTACAAGAGCAATTGGCTATTTTAGCAGTGACTTATCTGAGAAATATTGGGAAAATTTAAATGATTTTTTCGATTCAGATAAATCAGAAATTTCCAATTTTAGCCTTAAAATTCAAAAAAAGCCTAAAGGTTCAGTTTTTCAATATGTTGGCGAATTTAAAGCGGGTAATAAAAATCTAAAAATTTATGCTAAATCTAGCAACTAACCAGCCCAATCCTCAGCATTTAATTTCTTAATTCTTTTTCTAAAAACCTGATCAAATTTTTCGATATTTTCTTTGAACCACTTATGTTGCTCTTCCCATTTATCCTGCTTGGAAAGATCAAAATCATTAAATAATGCAATTTGAGAAGATGTTTTTTCAGAATTTTCTCTCCATTCAAGCTGACTGCCCATTTCAATTTCTATCTCAGACTTTTCCAATTCAAGCAATTTAAAGAATGCCTTTGCATGATCTCTATTTGTGATCCAAAGCTCAATTGCAACCTTATTGTTTTGAGTATTGATTTTTGCAGATAAATGAAAGCCACTCCTACCAATAGCAAAAGTTTGCCAATGCCTTGGTCTTGGATCATGTGGTTTTAGCTTTGATCCTGACTCTCTTATAAAATCAACCAACTGTTGCCAATATTTATATTGCAAAGCTTTGGTTTCTGATTCAATACCTTCGCTTATATTTTTAGCTGCTTGTGATACTGATTTCCCCCAATTATTTGGCATTGAGATAACATTAAATCTTGGAGCATATGGAGAATCGCCAATTTGAAATAGCTCAATTTCAAGACCAAAAAATTTAAATCTTTTGTCGGTTATTTCATTTAACCAATCTAAAGATTTTCTATGTTCTTCGGTAAATTTTGATGCAATCCAGATAATAGTTACCGCCTCCAATCCTGATGCATAAGTAAGTAATTGACCAAGATGCTTGTGATCAGTTTTTTCAATTTGATTTTCTATTAAAACATAAGATTCATTTTCTGTGTTTTTACACAAAATATCAGCCCTAAAAGGCCCCACATCTTTTTCTTGAGCAACTAGTTCTAGCTCAATTCCAATCGTATCACCAAGCAATTCAAGATTTTCTTCATTGGCAAGCCAAGGAGTAAATTCTTGGTCTTCAGATTTCCAAGCTTTCCTTAAATCAATTTTTTTAAGTCTTTCTAATATAGTTTTTTATCATTATTTTTTAATAAGCTTAATCTATTTTGTATTTCATTCCTTAATTTTTCTGTCTCCTTTATTGGATCCTCAAACCAATCAGTAGACCATATTCTGTAAATATACCATCCAAGATTTTCTAAAATTTCTTGTCTCAAACGATCACGATCACGAGCAGACTTTGATGAATGATATGAGGCTCCATCACATTCTATGCCCATTATAAAACCATGTGGCCAATCTGGATGTTTTACCCCAATATCTATAGAATAGCCTTTGACTCCAACCTGAGGTATAGCTTCACAACCAATAGATTTTATCTGGTTAATTACATGTTCTTCAAATGCAGAGTCAGGCTCTTTGTTCGAATAAATACCCTTTTCTATTATTCCTGAATTCGAATACTCTAACCAACATTTTAAAATATATGCACCAACATTACCATCTTCCTCTGCTTTTATGTCGGAAGATAGCATAGAAGAAAAGGTAACAATTCGTTCTTTTGCTCTAGAAAAGAGAACATTTAAACGTCTTTTTCCAGAAATTCCATTGATTGGACCAAATCTTTGCATTACTGGTAATCCTTCTTTCTCGGGACCATAAACTGTTCCTATAAAAATAACATCCCGCTCATCACCTTGCACATTTTCTAGATTTTTTATAAAAAATGACTCTAATCCATCATTTTTTCCTTCCCAATGCTCAATATAATTTTTTACATCCGGGTATTCTTTTATAGCATAATTAAATTCATCAAAAATTAAATCTCTTTGTTTTTGGTTTAATAACACAACTCCAAGAGATTTATGTTTATTTTGCTTCATAAATGTAATTATAGCATCAACCATTGCTTCTGACTCTTTTGGATTAATGCCAGAAGAATAAAGGCCATTAACTTTAACAAAATAGACTCCCATATCTGGATTTCTTTCGTTTGCTGATGGAAAAACCACCAAATCATTGTCATAAACATATTTATTTGAAAAAGATATTAGGCTTGCACTCTTTGATCTATAATGCCAGCGAAGTCTTCTGGCTGGCTTAAATGAGTAATTTGCCATTTCAAGAATTGACTCTTCAGTAGTTTTTTCATCTTCATCAGCGTCTTCATCATCCAAAACTTTACGAAAAAATCCAGTTGGAGGCAATTGGTTTGTATCTCCTACTATCATTGCCTGTCTAGAGCGCACTAAGGCTCCTATTGAATCTTCGGGGGTCATCTGAGATGCCTCATCAATAATAACTAAATCAAATATTATATTGTCTTTTTCTAAATATTGCGATACTGCTAAAGGAGACATCATCCAACAGGGCTTCAACTCTAACAATGCTTTACCTGCTCTTTGAGTTAGTTTTCTTACAGGAATGTGCCTTTTCTTTTTCGAGATTTCATTTTTTAGAAGGGATAATTCTGTATACTCACTTTTTCGACCACATCCATTGCCTAATGGGGGAGCTGAATTATTATATAATTTACTTCTTAGTCTTCTTCGTGATAACTTAATAACTTCTTTATCAGCTTTTTGAAACTTTTCCTTTAAGGCATTTAGATTACTTCCATTATAAAAAGAAAGTTTATCACCGTGAATTTGATAAACTTTTTGTGCCATATTTCGCATAATAAGACTTTCCATAATTTGAGTAATGTTTTTGAAACCTTCTTCAAAAATTTTCTCAATAATTGATTTGTAGCCATAATTTTGCAGTTTATTCTTTGTGCCGACGAATCTAGAATACGACATCAAACCATCTCTATCTTGAGATGCTAAATCCAGTATATCAGCAAAATCTTTATGATTTCTATTTTGGATCAAGTTAGTCTGATTTGCATCAATTTGTTCAACAATTTTTTCTAGAGATTTAAATGCATCCTGATCCGAAATAATTACCTTCTGAATTTCATCTTTAAGATTAGATATTTTTTTGTCCTTCAAACAATAAAAGATTGCATTTCTGTTTTCTTCTTCGATATCCTTAAGAATTAACGATGTTTTGATGATTTGCTCCAACTCTTTTGGATCTGATTTTTCTGCCTGAAAAGAACATCCTAAAATATTTGAGATTACAGATCCTTGCCTTAAGTAGTTCCTATCTTCTAGCAATTTATTAATTAATTCTGGTATTCTTAATATTTCATTACGCAGCAATTTATCAGAATTAACAAAAAGGTTATTTTTTTCATTTTTTATGAAACTAATCTCATCTCTACATTCTTTGAGAAGTTTTTTTGTATCAATTGCTTTTTTATCTAACTCTTCAAAGGTGATTTTTTCAATTTTACGTATTGGATGATCAAAGTTTATTTCAAAACAATCACGCAAATCATTTAGATCTCCAAATTGTAAAAATTTTTTTAATTCACCACAATTCTTAAATAATGCAATATCTTCTAATTCTTGAAAAAAGCATATAGCATCTTCGAATGGAGTAAGATTAGTTTCTATTCCATCAAAATGTAAGCTAATAACTTTTTTTAATGCTTCATTATTGCAAAAATCTTTTAGGTCTGATTGCCATTTTAGTAACTTCTTGAGATCTGTAACAACCTTCTCTTTTTTAAAAATTTTATTTCTACTAATTGAAAAATAAAATTTTTTTGTGGCCCTATAATTCGATGAAAGAAAAGAAAAAATACCTGATGTTGTAAGTATTGAAATATGGTTGTTAATGTTTTCCGATTCGAGAATCAAGTTCAAATAAAACTCTTTTTCTAAAAATTCCCTCTCTTTTTTGAGAGTATCTAACTTCCTTGCTTGCCTAGATAATATTAACTGTATTGACGGATCATTTAACTCTTCCTTTCTAAGTGATAACGATTCTCGTGAAAACTTATATATTAGATCTGAAATTTTTACAAAATTATGAGAATCAATTTTTTTTATCTTTTTTTGTATTTTTTCTGCATCTTGATATAACCTGATTATACTATTATAATCATCTAGCTGAGTTTGAATTTTATTTATTGCTAAATCTAGTTCATCGTCTTTTATAGAATCCAAATTATATTTTTCTGCAATGGCCTTTATATTCCGCAACTTACTCAATGAAACCTTATCTAACTCGAGAGAGATATTCTCCATGACGGCGTCTCTATCTTTTAACCATAAATTTAAATTTTTTAAATAATTCTTTACCGAGTTAATTTTTTCTATAGAATCTATTCTCTTTAGAATCTCTAAGAGGTTATTTGATAGGTTATCAGATATATCATTAATTGCAGAATCAATTTTAGATAATTTCTCAATATTTGTATCTATATTTATTCCAAATTCCTCAAGTTCTTTTCGACAATTATATGAGACATAAAATTTGTTTGATACATTTTTTGCTAATTCTAATATCTCATTAGCCTTAAAGGGGTCTATATTTGGAATTTTAGAATATTTCCAATAACTATTATAGTTAAGAATTTTTTCATGTGAATTTTCTATTTCTTTACAAATTGACAATATATCTTCTAATTCATCTGAATTAAGATTTTCTAGATTGGGCAAAGGCAAATTCTTTATTTCTTCAGGAAGGCCGTTTATCAATTTAGAATATTTTATACTTCTTCCAAGGATCTCATGTATAATAAAGTTTGTTTTACCATATTTTGATGACAATATATCTATATAAAGTTTTATCTCTTGCCTTGCTTCTTTAAACTTCTTAAAAGCAGAAGATAGTTCTGCGATATTTTCGCACGGCCTCATCTCAACTCTGTTTCTAATAGATGATATAACTTGCTCCTTGCTAGATCTGTTTGCTTGCAATGGTAGCAAGAACTCTCCTAAACCAAAAGATTCTAGTCTCGATCTCACAACTTCTAAAGCCGCTGACTTTTCTGCTACAAATAGCACCTTCTTTCCTTTTGCCAGCATATTAGCAATAGTGTTAACAATAGTTTGTGATTTTCCAGTTCCAGGGGGACCTTCAACGGCTAAATTTTTACCATCAGAAATATCGACAATGGTACTAAATTGAGAACAGTCTGCATCCGTAATAAGACATGGAACTTTGACTTCAATTTCTGGCTCGTCAATTTCATATTCATCTCCAAATGGCGTATTATCTTGGCCAAGATTTGATCCTCCAAGGATAGTGGAAACTATATCATGTGAACCAAAGTCATATTCTGGATTTAAATCATGATACATTGCTAATCTGGCAGAAGGAAATACGCCGATTGCAACAAATCTTTTTAAGTTCCATGTAATATTGTTTGGATTTTGATCAACCACTTCTTTAAAATAGGCTTCTAGACCTTGTCCATTATATTCTGGCAATATTATACCTAATTCCAGTCGAAGCTTCTCAGCTAATATCTTATTTTCTTTTACTTCGTCTTCTTCACTACTAATCCAAAATTCATAACCTTGTTTTGTGCGTTTTTTTTCAATTTGCACTGGGAGCAAAAGAAGTGGAGAAAATTGATTAGAACTATTATTTCCATCTTGCCATTCCAAAAAACCAAACGCTATATGTAAAACACTTATTCCAGCTTCTTCTTTCCATGATTTTTCTTTGCTGTATAAAGAATTTAAGCGCCTTTCTAATACATCTGGTAATAATAGAGTTTGAATATTTTTATCCGAATGTCTTCCGTCTTTATGAGCTTGAGTTTGATTTGGAAGTTCATATTGTGGCGATATATCATGGTTTTTTGCATGCTGTTGAAGCGACAAATTTCTCTTTGTTTGTCTGGGTGGCAACTTTAATTTCTCTCTTATTCGATCCTTTAATTGACGCTCAGATTGAGAAAATAAGCTTGATGCATCGCTATCATTTTCATCTATTTCTTCAATTCTTTTTAGGTAAATTTCATCATTTAGTCTAGCCTCTGTAAAAGTATTATGAAATATTTGTGTATTCTCATCTTTAGGATTTATATTTAAATCTGGTAACGAAGAAATTTTCATTTCATGAGAAATTATTGACTCCAGAATCATATCTGGAACCTCATCAATAACTCTTATCAGTGAATTAGATTTTTCAGAGAATTTAGTTGATATAAGAGGGTTTCTTCTAGTTAGATCTAATAATTTAATTCTTAAGTTATCAATGCGTTTACTTACAATATCGTTGCTAGATCTATTCATAATTATTAGTTATTTTTTATCTTTTTTTTGTTTTTCTATCCACTGATCAATTTCGCCTTTACGAAACCTCCAAGCACTTCCCACCTTAAAACCAGGTATTTTACCTTCTAATGCAAAACGATAAGCAGTTTTTTCTGCTATCTTTAGATATGCGGCTAAATCTTTAACTGTCATTATATCGCTTTCGCTTGTCATATTTTTGTATTTTAAAAAAAATTAACAAATTTTGAGTGGAAACTATTGCCTTTATTTTATAAATGAAAATAATTGAAAACAAGGCAAAAGAAAGATAATTTTAGAAATTGTTTTAGTTTCTTCTATTTTTAATCAAATACAATTTTAATGCAAAAGACTGACAGCAATAAATATCTATTTTCACCATCTGATTTAACCACCTTTCTTGCTTGTCATCATGCTAGTTTTTTGGATGTTAAAAGTTTAAGTGCAGATTTAACTAAAAAAGAGCGGGATAGTTCGAGCAAATTACTTCAAGAAAAAGGTATAGAGCACGAAAAGGCCTATTTGCAAAAGTTAAAAGATGAAGGAAACTCAATTTGTGAAATTGATCCCAATTTACCCATTAATGATAGAATTGACAAGACAATTAAAGCTTTAAAAGATGGCTATGATGTTATTTATCAGGCGGTTTTAAAAAATGACAATTGGCAAGGATTTGCTGATTTTTTGATAAAATGCGACACCCAATCAAATCTTGGCAATTATTCTTATGAGGTTTTAGATACTAAACTTGGCAAAAAAGCAGAAGCAAAATATATTATTCAACTTTGTGTTTATGCTGATTTACTTAGTAATATAACAGGAATTGTTTCACAAAATATTCATTTATATTTAGGAGATAAAAAACAATATAGTTTTAAATTATCTGAATTCTTTGCTTATTTTAAAAAATGCCAAAATCGCTTTGAAGATTATATTCAAAATTTAGACTCTGATTCATATCCAAAACCTTGCTCACATTGCAAATTATGCTCTTGGCAAGATCACTGCAACAAAATTTGGCAAGAAGATAATCATTTAAGTCTAATAGCTAATATTAATAATGCTCAAATTGAAAAATTAGAAAAAGCAGGAATAACAAAAATTGAAGATTTGGCAAATTTTGAAGGAAATAGAATTCCTGATTTAAATCCTGAAATTTTGTCTCGCTTAAAATCACAAGCAACTTTACAAAATCACCAAAGAAAAACTGGTGAGAATAAATTTGAAATAATAAACCACTCTATTGGCAAAGGTTTTGATAGATTGCCAAAACAAAATGAAGGTGATTTATTTTTCGATATGGAAGGAGATCCGTTATATGATGGCGGTTTAGAATATCTTTTTGGAGTTTATTATTTTGAAGATAGTAAGCCTATATTCAAAGCTTTCTGGGGCCATAATTTAAAAGAAGAACGACAGTCTTTTAAAGACTTTATGGATTTTATTCACGATCATTTAGTTAAATTCCCATCCGCTTATATTTATCACTATAATCACTACGAAACAACAGCTTTAAAAAGATTATCCTGTAAATTTGGGATTTATGAAGAAAGGCTAGATAATTTGCTTCGAGCAGAAAAATTTGTTGATCTATATTTGGTTGTAAAAGAAGCGATTAGAACCAGTGAAGAAGGCTATTCAATAAAAAATCTTGAAAGCTTTTACATGGAAAAAAGACAAGGCGAAGTTGCAACTGCTGCTGAAAGTATTGTTGTTTATAATAATTGGCAAAAAACTGGTGATGATAATCTTTTAAAAGAAATTGAAGAATATAATGAAATTGACTGCATTTCAACAAAATTACTGCGTGATTGGCTTTTAAAGTTAAGACCAGAATCTGCTAGCTGGTTTGAGTTAAATCAAAAGCAAGAAATATCAAAAGAAGAAAGAAAAGATTGGGAAATTGAATATGAAAAATATCAAAATCTACTTGGAATTGATCCTGCTGATTTTGATGAAAATGAAAATTCGCTCAATGTTCAAATTTTTAACTTACTGGAATTTCACAATCGAGAAAATAAGCCGGTTTGGTGGGCAATGTTTGAAAGGCAAAATAAAACCGATGATGAATTATTGGGCATTGTTAATTTACAATAGATTTTACTAGCAATTAACATCATTGAGCATAAAATAAGCATTTTAACTCAATAAATCAAGCTATGAAATGTTTAAAATGCTCCAGTTCTAACGTTTGCAAAAATGG
>Ga0228663_1000828_pt1 | contig 9663 bp, 5 predicted proteins | sample 77DmetaG_FD_183630 | JGI IMG/M metagenome (GOLD analysis project Ga0228663, IMG submission 183630) | Seawater microbial communities from Monterey Bay, California, United States - 77D | ecosystem: Environmental > Aquatic > Marine > Coastal | place: USA: California | collected 2016-10-07
ATCTTCATCTCTGAAACATTTTACAATCTGAAAATACTTATCTAACCCACCAATCATCAACAATTGTTTGAAGGTTTGGGGAGATTGTGGCAAGGCATAAAACTGTCCTTGATTCATTCTAGAGGGCACCAAAAAATCACGTGCTCCCTCCGGTGTAGATTTTATTAAATATGGTGTTTCTACATCTACAAATCCGTCATCAGAGAGGTATTTTCGAACCTCCATAGATACTTTGTGACGAAATAATAAATTCTCTTTTACGGGATTTCTTCGAATATCTAAATACCTGTATTTCATTCTAAGGTCTTCTCCGCCATCGGTAGTATCTTCAATTGTAAATGGAGGGGTTTTAGCCTCATTTAATATGGTTAACTCAGAAACTAAAACTTCAATAGCTCCAGTTTTCATATTAGGATTCTTAGACTGTCTTTCTATGACAGTACCTGTAATTTGAATCACAAACTCCCGCCCTAGATTTTTGGCTTTCTCCATTAAATCTGCTGCAGTTCTTTCTTCATCAAAGATTAATTGTGTAAGACCATATCGATCACGAAGATCTATCCAAATCATAAATCCTTTATCTCTAGATTTCTGCACCCAACCAGCTAAGGTTACCTCTTTGTTAATGTCTGAAGCAGTTAAAGCTCCACAAGAATGTGTTCTATACATTTTTTATATTGTTGAATGTTATTTTATTACTACATAATAATAACCAAAACCACGATTTATAATTTTTCTAATTATAAAATGTAATCGACCACAAATTTAATCAAATCCTATCAATAACAATGGGTTACCCTTTGCATTATTAAACGAATTAAATTTGAAGAACATTTTAAATTACATAATTATCTCTCTAAAATTTAAGCTCAATTACTTTTTGTAAATTTGTACCATGAATGAAGCTGTTAATCTTAAAGAAAAATTTAAACTTTTTTCAGACTTATGGTCTCCCAAGAGAATAGGTAAACTTAACGGTCAACAAATATTATTAGCAAAGATTAAGGGCGAATTTGTTTTTCATAAACACGATGATGAAGATGAGCTATTTCTTGTTATGAAAGGGCAATTAGAATTGGTTCTTGAAGATAAGACGATCGTTTTAAATAAAGGTGAGTTTTTTATTGTTCCTAAAGGAGTTCTTCATAAACCCATTGCAAAAGAAGAAACTCACTTATTGTTATTTGAGCCATTGAGCACAAAACATACTGGTGATGTACTAGCCGATATTACGGTTGAAACCTACGAGGAAATCTAAAAATTGATGATTAATACAAGTAATGCATGAGTAAATTATATTTAGTTCCCACACCTATTGGAAATCTAGAAGACATGACTTTTAGGGCAATTGCAGTATTAAAAGATGTCGATTTTATTTTAGCAGAAGACACAAGAAATAGTGGGAAATTATTAAAGCATTTTGATATTAACACTCAAATGCATAGCCATCACATGCATAACGAACATAAATCTGTAAAAGGTGTAGTGCAGCGAATACAAAATGGAGAATCGTGTGCCTTGATCTCTGATGCCGGAACCCCTGCCATCTCTGATCCTGGGTTTTTATTAACAAGAAGTTGTATCGAAAATAATATAGAGGTTGAGTGTTTACCCGGCGCTACTGCTTTTGTTCCTGCACTAGTAAATTCTGGATTTCCAAATGATCGTTTTGTTTTTGAGGGTTTTTTACCCATAAAAAAAGGTCGACAAACACGTTTACTCAAATTAGCAGAAGAAACACGTACCATGATTTTTTATGAATCTCCACATAAATTAGTAAAAACCTTAGCACATTTTTCAGAGTATTTTGGTGAGGATAGAACAGTATCTGTATCTAGAGAACTTACCAAATTATTTGAAGAAACAAAAAGAGGTACAATTTCAGAGGTGCTGTCTTATTATACAATCAAACCCCCAAAAGGAGAGATTGTTATTGTTGTTGCAGGCAAAAAATAGTTATTTTATAACTAATGATTTAATTGACAATAATGGTTTTCCAAAATTATTTCTAGTATTGAGCCTTAAAAAATAATTTCCTTTTTTTAAAGAGTTAAGATTTAATTGAACCTCTTTAACACCATTAGATCTCTCGAAAAACCCATTCCAAACTAAACGACCTAAAACATCGTATACCTCTGCGAACATATCACCCTTTTGTTCTGGTATATGATACTTTACTGTAATTATACCATTACTTGGATTAGGAAATACTTTCACATCTATTTCTTCAAATTGAATATTAGATAAGCTAGATTCAACATTTACAGTTCTAATAACCTGAACTGCACCATTATTATTAGCATCACTAACATCATATGTAACTGTGTAGGTTCCAACTGCTTCTGTATCTACAGTACTAACTGTCACTATATCATCAGTAATATCTCCATCGTAATTATCTTGTGCGGTAGCTCCTGAATCGGTATAGGTTGATCCTACTTCAATGGTAACTGTAGCATCGCCCGTAAGTGTGATTACTGGTATTGTGGTGTCTACCACATTTACAGTTCTAATAACCTGGACTGCACCATTATTGTTAGCATCACTAACATCATAAGTAACTGTGTAGGTTCCAACAGTTGAAGCATCTACAGTATTAACTGTAACAATACTAGAGGTAATATCTCCATCGTAATTATCAAGTGCGGTAGCTCCTGCATCGGTATAGGTTGATCCTACTTCAATACTAACTGTAGCGTCGCCTAATAAGGTAATTACTGGTAGTGTTGTATCTTCAATAACATTAATATAACCAACTCTTAGAGCCTCACTCGAAATATTCTGATTTGATTCGCTTGATAAAACTACATTAGAGATCTCGAATGTATACTGACCTAAATCTATAGTATTTTCAACGAAGATTGGAAGCAGTAAAATAGTTTCATCACCTGAGTTAATAAAATCATTACTTACAGTATAAATTAAAAACCGATAATTGTTATTTCCTAATGAGGATATTGAAGTTGTGAAATTATTTAAAATCGAAGATTCAATAACGTTGTCTAGGTCAAAAATGAATCCTTCTGGAACATTTAAGTCGTATTGAACAGCTCTTATATTTTCATTGTTAACTAGGTTTAATGGTATTTCATAAGAATTCTCTCTAAAAACATTTGTGTCTGAAATAGATAAATAATTTGGTGAAAACACATTAGCTAATACATTAATGATTTGTTGTTCTTCTGGTGAGTTATTTCTAATAGAAATATTCTCATTAAAGCTTCCAGTTTGTGATGGCGCAAACTCAAGTGCAACAGTGGTACTCTCATTAACTTCTAAAGTTGTTGGAATTTCTAATGGAAACAACAATCTACTAGAATCAAAAACTAACTCATCAATAATTAAAGTAGCAGACCCCGTGTTAGTAAGAGTAATATTAGTTGTTTGAACTTCTGTAATTGGTATATTTCCATAATCTACAACTTGAATATTAGTTGAAAGGTTGGGTGCATTAATAGTAAAACTACCATCGTAAGCTTCTGAAAGAATATCTCCTAAATCTACATTAGAAATAATAGAATTTGAAATAGGTAGCGCATATGTTCCTGAAGTAATATTGGGAATAACCTTAAAACTAAATACTTGACCATCATTACCAATAAAATCAGAATTTGAACCAGAGTACGAAACAAACCTCAAGGTGTTGCTGTCTATCATATTAGCAGCAATGCTATGGTCACTAGCTCTAGTTGTTAACGCTGCAGAATTTTCCACAAAACTAACATCGTTAGGAAGGGTAATATCAAATTGGAAGCCACTGAATGGCTCCATATTAGAAATTGTAACAGGTATTATGATTTCAGAATTAGACACACCTTGCCCTGAACCAATATAAATTTCATTTACTGCAAAAATATCAGCCTGTATTGTTGTACTTTGAATTGCTCTTAAAGGATCTTGATCATTCGTTGAAAATGAAAGAACACTTTCAACTACTTGTTTGGTGGAAGTATCAACTTCAACTGTAAATGAAGAACTATTACCAGGTGTTATGGTTACAGGTAAAGTTTGAGCAATAGAAAAGGGTGCATCTATAGTAGACGATAAAATTACCAAATCTTCATTACCTGAGTTGTTTATACTAATATTTTGAGTAGGCGAAGATTCCATAGGAACTTCTCCAAAATCTACCTCAGATGTTATTAAATCATATCTAGGTCCCAAAAGAGTTACACTCCCATTGGTAGAGTTTACACTCACAGATTCACCATTTTGGTCTGAAAGAATAATATCAGACATTAACAAGTTGTATGTTCCAGGTTCATTTTTACTGCTAAAAGTTAAACTTAAGACTGTTCCGTTACCAGCGCCAATCACTTCATTAGATGCAGAATAGACCAATACACGAATGGTGTTTTCATCTAAAGTGCTTACAGACAGGGTATGGTTTTCTGTTCTAGTAGTTAAAGTACTTCCTGAGGTTAATTCATAGGCATTTTCATTATGGCTAAGATCAAACTGAAAAGCAGTTACTTCAGTTGAATTATCCAAATCAATATCTAATGTAAAGTTATCACCTACCTCTACAGATTCCGATGAAATACTGAAAGTATTTTGGGCAAAAGCTGAAAAACTTATGAATGATACTACTACTAATATAATTTTTTTCACAAATAACTTATTCAATAATTAATTTTTTATTAGCAATATTTTTTATGGATCCACCTGTATTAGCAGTGATAAGTACAATATAATGCCCTGTCTTCAGTCTATTTAATTCCATTGGTGTTTTAGAGATTCCTTCTCTATTCTCTAATACTTGTATGTGTACCAATCTTCCAAGCATGTCATACACTTTAGCAACCACCTGGTCCATTTGATTAGGTAGGTAGTATTCTAAGTTTACCAAACCTTCAGCAGGATTTGGATATAGATTTAAAAACTGTAGGTTCTTATTCTGAAATGGAGCATCAATGGTGCTTAATACACCACTGTTAAGAACTGCATTTAATTTTGCCCCAGATGTAGTTCCTACAACTGCCTGTTCTATGTCAAATTCTTGTGAGGCGTCTAGTCTGGTTAGAATTTTTGTTTTAGAACTGGCTATCATCGTATTATTAAAGCTATACAGCATGAGTATTTTTGAATCTTCTTGCGTATAGTCTAGATGTTCTATGTTTGGTAACTCTTCTGATAAGGTATAGTCAAAATCTGTATTGAAAGCCAGTTGTATTCCGCCAATATCAAAGTTAGACTCTACATATAAATCGTTTCCTTCCCAAGTAAAGTTGGCAGTTCCTACAGCTTCGCTAGGATAAAATTGAATGTCATCAGATCCAACACTGCTATCGGAATCACCAGGATTGAGAATAATATCTACCGTGCCAACAATATCTAATACATTAATAGTTTCATCAGCATTTACATCACCAGCTAAAAATATGAAAGGCTCTGGATTGTTACCCAAAATATAATCTACGTCATGAACAAGATCTAACACATCCACAGCAAAATCGCCATTACTATCTCCAAGAGTGGAGGTAAGCGGAGCAGAGGATACCGCATTGGAGTAATCTGTTTCTTCAAAACTAGTTCTAAGAATTTTATATTTATAAAAATACGTCTGACCTTCCTCCACCTCATAGTCGGTAAAATAGACCCCAGTGGTAGATTCATCGGTATCTTCAACAATAAGGGTATCATTAAGTTTTTCTGGATCACTCTCCACTCCATCAGTATCTACTTGATAACGGTACATATTATAACCCAACACATCGTCTAACTCATCGGTGCTTGGCGCTGTCCATTCAAGAGCAATATTTCCAAGACCGGCAGTCGCAAACCATCCAGCAGAGGCTGAACCAGCGGATTGTAATAGAAAATTAAAACGACTGTCTTCCACCGGAATCTTAAAGTAATCTAGATCCTGAGCATCTTGAACTCTGATTCTATTAATACCATCAGCAGCACCAATACCAATCTCGTGAATAACCGTATAAATCTTACCGTCGGAAGACCAGGTGCCTTCTTCGGTGATGATTTTTTGATTGTAAGGGATTGTGACACCATAAGAAACTTGTGGATTGACTGAGGTATCCATGGCTCTATTGAAATAAACCTTAAACTCATGAGTCCCTACACCTAGTGGATCTAGTAATGCATACTCATCTTGAGCATCATAGCCATTTAAAACGACCTTCCATACAATACCGTGGGCTTCTTCATGAGGAGATGAAGAAATTTGTTCAGTATTAAACAATCCTGAAAAATCAGAGTTTGTAGCATCAAGAACTTCTCTTAAATAATTTGAACTAATTGAAGTACCAAGATATGCGTTTAAAGGGGCAGAAGTACCACTCCCAAGATTTACAAATGAGTATGTATTATTAAATGAATTTAACCCTGGCCATATTACACCATTACCAGTGTCATCATATAATTTTATTCCTGTTCTGCCCAGTACATTGAATTTAACAATGTTATTGACAATATTTAAATTTTGGCCATTTAAACTATTATAACTGTCTGCAAACTGATAATAAGTATTTTCTATAAAATTACAATTTTCTACTATTAAAGAGTTGTCGTCGATTTGGCGCATAAAACTTTCATTTTGGTCTACTAAACAGTTTTTAATAGTTGAATTTGATAAAATTAAGTTTATTGCAGGAGACCCGGGAGTTGTTGAAAAAGCAGACCCAGCAGTACCACCTCTTGGGTTAATTCCACTAATTTCAGTAAAATTTAAGATAGATTTTTCATTATTTTGACTTGCAAAATCAAATCCTCTCCAGTAGTTATTTTCATTTATAAATATTATTAAAGAATCTTTAGTACCATTAGCTATAAGTCTCGAATTATCTTTGAGTAATATTTTTTTTTCATCAGATATCTTTAAAATTGTACCAGGTTTAAGTATTAATTTAGCATCACTGGATAACACTAAATTTTCGTTAACTAAATATTCTTTATCAGCTTCTAAAGTTAAATCAGTTGAAACAACACCATTAAGTAAAATAGTATTCTTGATATTAATTACAATTTCTGTCTGCTCTGACATATATTCTTGATTAGGTCCAGACCAAGTGGTAAGATTAAACTTAATATTTACATTATTTGCAACACCATTAGCGATTGTAATTTTTAAGGTTTCTTGCAAATCTTGGAGAGTAGCATAGGCGGATATACTACCTATTTCTATCTCATCTTGAACTATCGTTGCCTTAGACGTGTCCTCAAACTCAGCAAACTCTATACCTACCCTTACATCTTCTGTAGGGCCCCAATAATTTCTTATCAATGGTAGTATTTCAATAGTTTCCCCAGGCTCTATAAAATCATTCCCGTTCTGTCCTGCAATCGTATCCCTTGTCATGGCAGATAATACTGTTAATTCAGGTGTAGGTGTAACTTCAATTGCTGCTAAAATATCAACACTAGATTGACTTGTATTAATTATGTTACCAAAGATCAACTCTTTACTCTCACCAGTTTTTTGTTGAAGATAGAGTGCCATTCCTCCTGCAACTAATGGCGTTGCCATTGATGTCCCTGTTAAGTTTCCATACCCACCACCTGGAAGGGTACTAATAATACCTGAACCTGGAGCTTTTAACTCATAATTTAAAAGGTTGCTGTACCCTGTAGCTATAGGACCATCTTCATCATAATTATCATAGGTACCTGCACTATCCTCAACTGCTAATACATAATTGTATGCTCCTGGATACATTGGCGCGGATGGTTTAAGATCTGGACACAAACCGGGACCAATACATATTTTATTATTTCCAGCTGCACCTACAAGAAGTGATGTGTTATATGCGTTTTCAAGTGCTAATTTCAGAGTTGATGATTCTCCATAAGATCCAAAACTCATATTTATGATAGTTGCGCCATTACTGGAGGCATATTCAACTCCATCTGCTATAGTTGTTGAGTTTCCCTGTCCTGTTGATTGAAAGACTTTGATGTGCATCAGCTTTACATTCCATGCAGCACCTGCGATACCAATTCCATTATTTCCAACAGCACCTGCAATACCAGCTACGTGTGTTCCGTGCATGTTATCATCTAAGGGTGCATTGTCAAGATTAATAAAATCCCAACCTCTTATATCATCAATATATCCATTCCCATCATCATCATATCCCTCTACACCATTTAGCTCTTCTGTATTAATCCAAGTATTCGCCTCTAAATCTGGGTGTGTGTAATCTCCACCGGTATCTAAAATTGCAATTACTTGAGAACCATCACCTGTAGTATACTGATCCCACACATCATCTATGTTAGTGGAGGTAATGTTGGTTTGTGAACTGTATAACGGATCATTCACTTCTATTGGAAGAAAGCTATTTGTGGTACTCATTTTACTAGCCTCTTCTGCTGTGATCATCTCACCTACTTCAAAATCATCAATCCTATAGATGTAATTAGGTTCTGCATACTCCACATTAGGATCGTCCTTAATTTGCTGAATTAGTTGTAAAACATTCTCTTGTTCATCTGTCGTTTTTACAACAAACACATTTTTCATAGTCAGTGGCTCTTTTGGAGTATATCCATTGTTAGGGTTGGCTGCTGCCTGGGCTGCATAAAACGCTTTTAATCTTTGACTATTGTCAATACTGGCTTCGATAGCTTTTTGATGGAACATCACCTCAGATGAGGCTACTTTGTCTTCAATATTTAGTAGTTCCCCTACATTAAAACTAGAGATGGCCTTTCCATTTTCAGCATAAGTAACGCCTGCCTCCACATTGTCTTTAAGTTTAACAATGAGCTCTCCTGGTTCAAAATTCATTAAATCTTGTTGAACAGCAGGTGGTGTTTGGGAGTAAAAAATTGTAGTGTAAAAAAAAATAAACACCAATGTGGTATTGTGTAATAATTTCATAGTCAATAAGATTTTAAAAAAAGGTGTATTTAATTCTAAATATAGAATTGTGACACATAGCAAATTAAGTTTTAAATCTAATAAAAATAAAAATAAAAACCAACTAACTATGTTTTCCTTTCTTCCAACCATGTTTCGCTAAATACTGATTTCCAGATTCAACTGCTCCGTCTTCTATAGAGGTTTCCATAGAATCATTCCAACGGTTTAAATAGCCAAACAAAGAAATAACACCCAATATTTCTACAATTTCTCCCTCATCCCAATATTCATACAAGCGTTTCTTGATAGAAGCATTCACGGCATTAGGAACTTGACTTGCTAATAATGAGAAATCTAACGCTACTCTTTCTGCTTCAGAAAATGCAGGATGAGTTTTATACTCCCATATGTTATCTAATTGCTCCTGCTCTGCACCATATCGTTCTGCAGCTCTAATTGCGTGTGCTTGACAATACCTACATCCTGTTGCGTTACTAGACACCCATGCTATCATTCTTTTTAGCGCAGAGGTAACTCTACCTTCGTTTGCCATAACTGCTTTATTTAAATTAATAAATGCTTTAGAAATAGCTGGCCTTCGTTGCATTGTTAATACTGAGTTTGGACAAAATCCGAGAGTTTCGTTAAAAAATTCTGCTAGTTCTTTAGTTTCTAAATTGTGTTCGGCGGATAAAGGTGTTACTAATGGCATTTTTTGTCTTATTTGTTTATGGAAATGAATATACGTTTTTAAGTCATTATAATCTAGATGGTATTATATTTTAAGATTATCATTTTTAACTATTAATTTATTTCATTCTATGGTAGAAACTACAAGTTAT
>Ga0228663_1000832_pt1 | contig 9651 bp, 8 predicted proteins | sample 77DmetaG_FD_183630 | JGI IMG/M metagenome (GOLD analysis project Ga0228663, IMG submission 183630) | Seawater microbial communities from Monterey Bay, California, United States - 77D | ecosystem: Environmental > Aquatic > Marine > Coastal | place: USA: California | collected 2016-10-07
GTTTTTTTCTGATGAATCGGTAGCATTTCCTGACTTATTTCATTTCCGAGGTAACGAGACTTTCATCAATTACTCTAGTAGTAATCTAGGCACTTTTAAGTTGATGCCTCAGTATGTGTATAGCACCACTGAAAATTTTGGAACTGCATTTTTTGAGCATCATTTTGATGGTTATATCTTGGATCGCATTCCATTATTCAGAAATATGGGCGCCAATATAATTGTAGGTGGTAATGCATTGGTATACAAAGATCAATACTACTACGAATATTCAGTAGGATTAGAAGGTATTAGTATTGGACCTTTCACATTATTTAGAATGGACTATGCTTGGGCGAAAGACAAATACGGGATCAGCGATCATGGTTTTATATTAGGTCTGAGTCAGATATTTGAATAAAACTTTGTTGATCATCGTAGTTGCAATTACATATGAATGAAGCTTTGTATCAAAAAAAGTTAACGATAGTGCTTCTTTATAAATTTTAAATAAAGCTTTGTTGATCATCGTAATTCCGTTATGACATAATTATTGCTGCTTCATAATTCAAGAGGCTTGATGAATCCAAAAAATTTCGAGAAGGTTTATTATAAGTACCAATGTCTTTATCCCATAGTCCCCTTTACCAATCCGCCATCTACACTTATAGTTTGTCCGGTGATAAACGAAGACTTTTCAGATAATAACCATATTGCTAGGGAAGCCAAGTTTTCTGGATTTCCTAATTTACTCATCTTCATTTCAGATTCATATTGTTGTCGAGCTTCTGCTGGAGTGATTCCTAGAAGCTTAGATTTATGGGAAAACAATCGCTCCATCGCTGGTGTAGCGTGATATCCTGGTGCTAATATATTGAGCGTGATTCCTTGGTCTGCAATTTCTTGAGAAAGTGTTTTTACAAATCCTACTACGGCTAATCTAAGTGAGTTACTCAAAACTAGATTTTCTACTGGCTGTTTGACACTCACGCTTTCGATGTATAGTATACGACCATATTGTTGATCGACAAACTTGTCCAAAAGTATTTTTGTGAATTTCACTTTCCAACGTAAAATACTTGCGTAAGAATCGTCCCAATCATCCATTTCTGTAGCAACAAATGATTTGGCAGGTGGGCCGCCAGCATTCATAAGTACACCATCTAGTCTGCGGAGACCCAGTGTGCAAATGATCTCAGACATTGTAGCATCTGTAGTTATATCTCCAGCTACGGTTTCTACTTGATCTGGATAGGCTGATTTTAGTTTATTAAGTTTTTCCTCACCTCTAGCATTGAGTATTACATGTGCACCTTCGTCAATGAGCGTTATAGCGATAGCTCTACCAAATCCACTAGTTGCACCAGTAACTATGAATAGTTTTCCTTCTAATTTTAGATCCATTAAAGTAATTTTTCTAGAAAATGAAATATTTCTTTTTCAACGATATCATAGGCATTGTCAACCTTGAATATAGATTCAATCTTGTCTAGCACCTCTTGCTTTCTATCTGATGTAGGGTAGTGAATACCTTTATATGCCATGATCGTTTCAAGTGCCTCAAAGTCACTCATCTTATCAAAGATGGCATAGATCTTTTCATAGGTAGTGATACTCACAGATTTGATAATAGTAGCTTTTTCTTTAGGAGTAAACTCTTCATTTACATTAGCGGCATATAATAATGTAATGCAGATAAATTCGTCAAAGCTTAAATTATCTTTCATAGTATGGATATTGATATTAATTTCTATTTAAAATAGATACAAAAATATAGATTTCTAAATTTTTGTATGATTTATAAATCTTAGTAATTCTTGATCTTTAGTGAAATCAAAAGTTAAATCTATTAGATGTTTTGTTTGCTTTAGTTAGTCAATCAGTCTCACGATTCAGATACGTTGGGAATTTGGTTTACCTAGACGGCACCTATATATCGATTGGGGTTGTCCGCATGATGTGTCTCTTTGTTACATTATTTGAGTAATATAGCTGTATCGTGACCGAATTAAAAGATTCTTCAGTAGACACAAATGAAATGAAGATATCCTTTACAATACTGCTTTATTTATTATTATTAAATAACACCCAATTCTTTACCAACTTTTGTAAATGCTTCTACACATTTATCGATCTGATCGAATGAATGTCCGGCACTAATTTGTGTTCTTATCCGTGCCTTTTCTTGGGGCACTACAGGATAGAAAAATCCTATCACATATATTCCTTCTTCCAAAAGCATATTAGCAAATTTCTGAGAAAGAGGCGCATCATATAACATAACCGGAACGATAGCATGCGTACCTTCTACTATATCAAAACCAGCAGCTACCATCTTAGATCTAAATCTTGCAGTATTTTCAGCTAGTTTATCTCTAAGCTCTGTAGATTCTGTTAATATGTCCAATACTTTCAATGATGCTCCTACAATTGCTGGGGCCAATGTATTAGAAAATAAATAAGGTCTAGATCGCTGACGAAGCATAGACACTATCTCTTTGCTAGCGGCAGTAAATCCACCCGACGCTCCACCAAGCGCTTTGCCAAATGTACCTGTGATAATATCTACTCTTCCAAAAGCACCGCAATGCTCTGCACTTCCTCTTCCAGTCATACCTGTAAATCCTGTAGCATGACAATCGTCGACCATAGTCAATGCACCGTACTTCTCTGCAAGATCACATATTTTATCTATCTGAGCAATTACTCCATCCATGCTAAATACACCATCGGTAGCGATCATAATACGTCGAGCGCCAGACTTTTGGGCTTCCTTAAGCTTAGTTTCTAAATCTGACATATCATTACTAATATATCTGAATCTTTTCGCCTTGCATAATCTTATCCCATCAATGATGGACGCATGATTAAGTGTATCAGATATGATCGCATCTTCTGCAGTAAGTAATGGCTCAAATAATCCACCATTGGCATCAAATGCCGCAGCATAGAGTATTGCATCCTCTGTACCTACAAACTTTGAAATCTTTTGCTCTAACTCTTTGTGGATATCTTGATTCCCACAAATAAATCTAACCGAAGACATACCAAATCCATGTGAATCAATGGCAGCTTTTGCTGCTTCGATAATCTCTGGTTGGGATGATAATCCTAAATAATTATTAGCACAAAAGTTAAGTACCTGATGACCTTTGTATGTTTCTATTTTAGAACTCTGAGGAGTTACAATAATTCTCTCTTCTTTAAAGAGACCATCTTTTTTAATCTGATTTAATTCTGCTTGTATCGCCTTATTTATACTCTCTGACATTTTCTGTTTTTTCTTTATTCTATTAAGTAAGTTTTCTTCTGCTGTCTGCAGTATAGCATTCTTACATTAACTTCCAACTGAATACTGCATTCTCAAATTCTTAATCATATCTACCGACATAGCATCTAGATCATATTCTTCTTTCCAGTTCCAATCTCTACGAGCCATACCATCATCTATAGATTCAATCCAACTCGCAGCGATATCTTGTCTATGGTCAGGCTCATAACTAATTTTGAAATCTGGAATTATTTTACGAATACTCTCTGCAATCTCTGACGGAGTAAAACTCATCGCGGACAAGTTATAACTAGTTCTAATATTCAGATTATTTTTATCTGCTTGCATAAGCTGTATCGTGGCTCTTATTGCATCCGGCATATACATCATAGGTAATCTAGTTTCTTCTGCAAGAAAACAGACATATTCTTCACTTTTGACAGCAGCGTGATATATTTCTACTGCATAATCAGTAGTGCCACCACTAGGCAAAGATTGATAACCGATTATACCTGGATATCTTATCGATCTTATATCTGTACCATACCTATCGTAATAATAATTAGACCAAAGCTCCCCTGAGGATTTGCTGATGCCATACACAGTACTTGGCATCAAGGGTACATGTTGCGATGTATTTTTTCTGGGTGTGGTAGTTCCAAATACTGCAATGGTACTTGGAAAAAACAATTTGTCTAATTGAAACTTCTCAGCAAGCTCAAGTATAGTTAGATAACCATCTAAATTTACCTTCCAGGTTTTCATTGGGTTAAACTCACCGCTTGCTGATAGTATCGCTGCCATATGATATACTTGCGTGATTTCGTGTTTCTCTACGATCTCGTGTAATCTTGTGACATTCATGATATCTAGAAACTCATATGGTTCATTATCCAATATGTCCACACTAGATATATCAGTCGACAGTACATTATCTTTGCCGTGTAGTATACGAAGTTCTGAAGCTAATACTCTTCCGAGCTGGCCATTGGCACCAGTGATAAGAATTTTGTCTTTACTCATTTAGTTTGGTATATTCCACACAAGATAGTTCTTCCCACAATAATATCTAAGAACTTTGAATATTAACTTATTCAATGTATCGTGATTGATAAATAGCTTATTATCTGAGCTTTTAGCTATCCCAAAGCATTTAAAATATTAATTAGTTTTAGTCATTATAATTAGGAACTTCCCTCAAAAACTTAACTTTTTTATTTCCTTTATCGATAGCAAAACAATATGTTTGTACACCGTTGGTTACCAATAGATAAGGTGCATTGAGCGTAATGTTATATCTAGATACTTGGTCTAACACTGATTGATTTATAAGTTCTTTATGTGACTTGCATTCAATGAGTAAATAGGGCTTTATATATTGATCGTAGACTATGATATCGTATCTTTTATTTTGACCAAATACTTTGAGTGACTTTTCAACTTGAATTCTTGAGATAGGATAATCTAGCTTCTGTGTGAGATATAGAATAAGTAACTGCCTTACCAGTTCTTCTGGTTGAGGTACGAGGTACTTCTTTCTTAAAGGATCCCATATGAACTTAGTATTACCTTCAGATCTTACTTTTAATTGCGATCGAAACTCATGTAGATTGATATCTATCATAAGGCACACTTCGCAGTTACATTTGATGAATTATGCAGATATGAAGCCAAATACTTTTCTAGACTAATGTGATCAAGCGCATCTTCAGTGTTGATAGAAATTACTGTATATCCAGTTGATGACATACATTGAATCACTAATCTTTGCCAAATATAATGCTCTGTTAGCCGCACATTGAGCATATCATCATACACAAGCAGAATTTTCTCTTTGCCCTCTTCTAGTATACTTCCTTTGATCAGATCAGATTCGGACTCTCCTTTAAGTTCATTGATCTTGGCGTCTGCGAATAATCGTAGTATCTCCTCATTATCTGTATAATCCAAAAAAGAGATGATATTAAGTGACTTTGTTTGGAAGGTTCTGATTTTTGCTTTTGAGGCAACCACAGCTTCAGCCAATTGGTTTGCCTGCTTACTTTTATTATAATAATCCAATGTAACCATCGGTTTTATATTCTCTAAAGTCCTATCGTTTAATGTGATTGAACACCTCTGGGCACTATCACTTCTATTATTTAATATATAGTGAGCACCATCAAATGTCACCGTATAATCTCCGATACACACAGTATCTGCTACAAGCTTAACAGAACTCCAATCTATAACAGTATTAAACGCTTTGTATGCTTCGAATAGAGCATGAGAATCATTTGTTGTCGGTATTCCTTTGTCCCTCACATAATTCTTCCACTGCTGTATTGCTATATACTTTAATTGATCCTGGAGGACGGACGAATCTAGCGTAGTCAGTATATTCAAAAGTTGTTTATCATCGATTGTAGTGGTCTCGTAGAATTTTCTCCAAGCGATATAATCGCCCTCATCGGCTATCCAATATTTGCAAAAGTAAAGTTGATGCAACAAGTCTTCTACTTGTATGATTTGCTTTTCGTAGCTGAGTGGATTATTAGATATATTAACATTAACAAGACCGTTTTGGTCAATGTCTCTTAAAACCGCTATAAGTCTTTTCATGGCTTCTTGCATAAGCTTGGATTGATGATTCCGACTATTAAATCTTCTACTATGTCTTGCTAGATATTTTACCGTCACACTTTCCCAATTGTTTACAGCAAACATTGCCAGCTTAGAAATATCACCAAAATACTTTTTTGGCAAATCAGCAGTTAAAAATCCGATCTTTCGTCTAATCTGTTCAAGATCTGTAGCAGTCCGATTATGCTGATAGTTGACCAAATACTGTTTAAGCCGCTTTTTGATATCCAGTATACGCGACTTTTCTTCTTCGATTATCTCATTGAGACCATTTTGTAAATCTTTGTAAATCTCGTTTACCGTTGTTATCCACATGGTCAAATCGAAAGACAAAGATTCATCTGTCGATGTTGTATAGAAGATGTGGTGCATTGGATCTATCTCGAAGTACCTATCCCAAGTTCTCTTATAAATAGATAGTAATTTAGAAATTTCTGTGTTGCGATTAGAAAGTCCAAGACGAATACCTTTCAATCTACCATCAACATCAACATTATCAGTTAAATTTAGGTCAAAAGATCGAAGTAAAGCCAGATATTGATGTCTGATAGCCTTCTCCGCTTTGGGATAGCAAGAATCATAATTATTTTTTATTCGGTCCAAAGCGAGAGAATATGATTCTGACAGCCTTATTACATCTTGCACTCCTTCTGGCTGTAAGTGCCTCTCTTTGTAATTTTGTAAATTTCTAAGAACATGCGGACCACAGCAAAAGGTTATTTCTGTTCCTTTATTCAATAGATTTATTATTTCTATCAGACTATTTATACTTGTGGAGCGGACCTCTATTTGGTCACCAGATTCTAACCGTTTTAAAGCAGCAAGTTGAGTGGGCGAAAGATGCTCTGTTGGTAAAGGGTGGATCATAAATTGAATGTAAATGACAAATATATTATTAATAAAACATATGTGTTTACTTTGATTGTAAGAATTAATGCCTTCGAAAGTTGCGGTACCTCTTAAATGGCACGAGGCGGCATATTTTTCGCTCTTGATTAAATAAGACCTCTGAAGGTAGAACTAATTTAATCAAATAATATATATAGATATATTGGCTTAGTATTTGACTTTTGATTAGTGATATCATGTACTCTTGTCAAATTAGTAGGAAAATCATTCTATGGATTGATAACAACATTGTATTTTTGTTTAAATAGTAATATTATGCTGTTATTTGATTTTTATTGGTCGAAGAAATACTAGTAAATAATCTGACAGCATAGTTAGTGAGTAAGAATCTCACTGACTTCTTAAATAATCTAATTTGGATGGATCCAGCGAAGAATGATACGTTACTACCAAAAGAGAAACAAAGAACTAGTCGAGTTAGATAGAATCCAGGAAGAAACTTGGATTGATATAAGAGTACCATTTGATCAGGGAGAGCTAGAGAAATTAGCCAATGATCTTGATGTACCTCTTGATTACTTTACAGATTCTTTGGATGTGGATGAAAGGTCGCGTTACGAGAGAGAAGACGAGGTTGAACTTGTAATTATAAATACTCCTGTAGCTAATGATGATAACAGAGATAGTGATCCCATATACATAACAGTTCCTATTGGAATAGTATTAACCAAAGGTCATATCATCACCTTGACTTCCAAAGATGATACGGTATTAGAGAAATTTACCACTAATAAGGTGAAGAACTTTGTTCCATCAGATCGAAAAAAATTTATCCTGCAGATATTTGAGCAAAACGTATTGGACTATTTGTATAGACTCAAGCAACTCAATCTCAAGCGAAACTTGATCGAACAAAGCCTCTATGAAAGTAGTAGTGATAAAGAACTCAGACAATTACTTAGGATAGAGAAGAGTCTTGTCTATTTTGTGAACAGTCTCAATGCTAACGAACTGCTCAATCTTAAGATGAAAAGAACCGATTTTTTGCAAATCAGAGATCTGGAGTATCATAGAGACCTGTTCGAAGATATCATAATTGACAACGGACAAGCACTTGAAGTAGCGAATGTACATACCAATATATTGAGCAGTACGATGGACGCCTATGCCTCAATTATATCTAACAATATGAATATTTTTATCCATCGTCTGACAATCATAACGATCATTTTGATGGTACCCACTTTAGTAGCCTCATTCTACGGTATGAATCTCAAGTATTTACCTTTGCAGGATACTGAATATGCCTTTGTAATTATTATACTAGTAAGTATAGTATTAGGAATCGGAATAATATGGTTTTTCAAAAGAAGAAAACACTTCTGATAAAATTACTACATACGTTTTACTCTCATTATTAGTTAGTTAGCTATCTAGCCTCAAGAGTTATTAACAAAAAGACATATGATGATAATTTTTATTATGTTGACTACAAGGGAGTTATGTACCTTACCAACAGCGTGTTAATAACTTTTGACTTTTTTCATTTCATTCTCAAGGACATTTTACCCATATTTGTATCGGAGAACAACAGGATGGTTTTTTACCTTACCGTTCTATTTTCAATACCAATTGTAATTAATCGGCGTATTTGTTAAATATTGGATTCTTAAATCAAATATTTATCATTTCGATGACATGACTTGGTCTTATCAACAAGATATTCATAACAGCATATCTTAAATATGAGTAGAGTAAAGAGAATATCTCATATTAAATGCTTTAGAAATCAGGATGATGAAGATGATAAGCCTCGACATTGTGGAACATACAAAGTGACAACGAGATTGACAACTATATATAAAATTAACCAATGAGTACACCCATCGAACCTATCTTAAAGGAAAATCCCAACAGATTCGTATTGTTTCCAATACAACATGACGACATCTGGAATTTTTACAAAAAATCAGAAGCATCATTTTGGACTGCCGAAGAAATAGATCTACACCAAGATCTTTCTGACTGGGAAAACAAACTTAATGATAATGAAAGACATTTTATTAAACATGTATTGGCATTTTTCGCAGCGAGTGATGGTATCGTTAACGAAAACTTAGCTGATAATATGGTAACTGACGTCCAGTATACTGAAGCTAAATTCTTTTATGGATTTCAGATCATGATGGAGAATATCCACTCTGAGACTTACTCGCTTTTAATAGATGCATATATTAAGGAAAACGATGAAAAAGATTACCTTTTCAATGCTATCGAACATATGCCTTGTGTAGCAAAAAAAGCAGATTGGGCATTGAGATGGATAGATAACGGATCATTTGCTGAACGACTAATCGCATTCGCAGCAGTTGAAGGCATATTCTTTTCTGGATCATTTTGTTCTATTTTTTGGTTAAAGAAAAGAGGACTAATGCCAGGACTAACATTCTCTAATGAGCTTATTAGTAGAGATGAAGGTATGCACTGTGATTTCGCATGCCTATTATACAATGAGCACATCCAAAACAAACTAGACAAGTCAGTAATAGAGGGGATGATTACTGATTCGGTTGAGATCGAAAAGGAATTTGTGTCTGATGCACTTCCAGTGGGTCTTATCGGTATGAATGCTTTGCTTATGTGTCAGTACATCGAATTCGTAGCAGATAGACTTCTCGAATCTTTAGGAAATCCGAAGGTTTATAACGTTGAAAATCCATTCCCATGGATGGAACTAATATCTCTGCAAGGGAAAACCAATTTCTTTGAGAAGAGAGTAGGCGATTATCAAAAATCAGGAGTGATGGCGGATAAAGATAAACAGGTATTCTCCTTAGATGAAGATTTCTAGCCAGTACCTTTTTTCAAGTCTTCAGATGTCTCAAAATACAGATGAAGACTTACATTTCCTCTTTTGCAATATAGGTTCG
>Ga0228663_1000833_pt1 | contig 9633 bp, 9 predicted proteins | sample 77DmetaG_FD_183630 | JGI IMG/M metagenome (GOLD analysis project Ga0228663, IMG submission 183630) | Seawater microbial communities from Monterey Bay, California, United States - 77D | ecosystem: Environmental > Aquatic > Marine > Coastal | place: USA: California | collected 2016-10-07
GTTGAAATCATACTTGGGGTGATGCAACCCCGCGCTATCGCCGTTCCCGATGAACAGATATGCGCCGGGGCGCGCCTCTAGCATATAGGCAAAGTCTTCGGCCACCATTTCGGGACGACCATCCGGGGTCACATTGCTTTGCCCCACAATTTCTGCGGCAACATCAGCAGCAAACTGCGCTTGCGCAGGGTGGTTAACCGTCGGGGGATACCCCCGATCATAATCGACAACGGCTTGCACCCCAAAGCTTGCCGCCTGCCCCGTCACAATTTCGGCCAAGCGGGTCTCGGCCATGTCGCGAACCTCGGGCGTGAATGTACGCACGGTTCCCTCAAGCCAAGCGTGGGCGGGAATAATATTGTCGGCTGTACCTGCGTGTATCTGCGTCACAGACAGGACCAAATCATCGCCCGAGCGCAAATTGCGGCTGGTAATAGTGTGTAGCGCGTTGCCAATGGCCAATGCGGCTGTGATCGGATCAAATGTGTTTTGGGGGGCGGCCCCATGCCCGCCCTTGCCTGTGATATCAATCCGGAATGTATCAGCGGCCGCCATAATCGGGCCCGGCGTGGTCCAAAATGCACCAGCCGCTACACCCGGCCCGTTGTGCAGTGCATAGACCTCATGGATATCAAAGCGGTCCATCACGCCCTCTTGCACCATAACACGACCACCGCCGCTGCCCTCTTCGGCGGGTTGAAAAATAAGCGCGACACGGCCCGAAAAACGGCGCGTTTCACTGAGGTATTTGGCCGCCCCCAACAACATTGTCGTGTGCCCATCGTGACCACAGGCATGCATTGCACCGGGTGTCTGGCTGGCCCAATCGACACCTGTTTCCTCCTGCATCGGAAGCGCATCCATGTCCGCGCGCAGCCCAATCGTCGGACCCTCCGCTCCACCATTGATGATCGCGACCAGTCCGGTCTGCGCAATCCCTTCATGCACCTCATCCACCCCAAATTCACGCAGCTTTGCAGCCACAAACTCCGCTGTTTTGTGACAGGCAAAATCGATTTCGGGGTTTTGGTGCAACCAGCGCCGCCATTCGGTCATTTGCGGTGCAAGGTCCGCGATGGAATTGAGCACGGGCATGGGTTGTCCTCATCTGGATTCTGGGCTTTGATCGAGACTGTAAAGCACAGACGGGGACCCGCAATGGACAGTGACACACTTTGCAAGACCCCCGGCGGCGGATTACCCCGTTTGCTAGAGATCATGCGCCGCCTGCGCGACCCGAAAACCGGCTGCCCGTGGGATATCGAACAGACATTTGAAACCATCGCACCCTACACCATAGAAGAAGCCTATGAGGTCGCCGATGCAATCGAGCGTGGCGATATGGCTGAGCTTAAAGGTGAACTGGGCGATCTGCTTTTGCAGGTCGTCTATCACGGTGAAATCGGCTCAGAGGCCGGGCATTTCGACTTTGATGCCGTGGCCGAGGGCGTGGCGCAGAAAATGGTCGACCGGCACCCCAATATTTTCGGAGACGAAAGCCGCGATAAATCAGCCGAACAACAAGTTGCCGACTGGGAGGCACAAAAGGCCCGCGAGCGCGCGGCCAAGGCGCGTGGTGGTGTGTTGGATGATGTGGCGCTTGGGCTGCCTGCGCTGTTGCGCGCCGTCAAGCTACAAAAGCGCGCCGCACGGGTTGGGTTTGACTGGCCGGAAACCACGCAAGTGCTCGCTAAAATGCAAGAAGAAGCCGCCGAGCTGATCGAAGCCCAAGACCACCTTTCGGCAGACGAAGTGACCGAAGAAATGGGCGATCTGTTGTTTGTCATGGCAAACCTTGCCCGCCACATGGGGGTCGACCCAGAGGCCGCTTTGCGAGCCGCTAACGCCAAATTTGTGCGCCGGTTTGGCACGATTGAGGCCGCTCTGGCCGCGCAGGGTCGTCGCCCCGAAGACAGCGATCTAGCCGAGATGGACGCACTTTGGGACGCCGCCAAACACGCCGAAAAAACCGCCTAGGCCCGCAAAAACACCTTGCACATGCGCGCCGCCGCAGCGAGACCAACGCCAAGGGAGGCGCGACAATGACCCGCAAAATCATCATAGACACTGATCCCGGACAAGATGACGCCGTAGCGATCCTATTGGCCCTCGGATCACCAGAGTTAGAGGTTCTTGGCCTAACGGCGGTGGCGGGAAATGTGCCCCTGCCCTTGACCCAGAAAAACGCGCGCATCGTGTGTGAGCTGGCTGGACGCCCCGACCTGCCTGTGTTTGCGGGCTGCGATCGCCCCCTGCGCCAGCCGCTGGTGACGGCAGAACATGTGCACGGCAAGACGGGGCTCGACGGACCGCAGATGGCCGATCCGGTGATGCCCTTGCAGGAACAACACGGCGTCGATTTCATCATCGACACACTCCGGGCCGAACCATCGGGCACCGTGACGCTATGCCCATTGGGCCCATTGACCAACATCGCGACCGCCTTTGCCCGTGCCCCCGATATCATTGAGCGGGTGCAGGAAATCGTCTTGATGGGCGGGGCGTATTTTCAGGTGGGAAACATCACTCCCGCCGCGGAATTTAACATCTATGTCGACCCAGAGGCCGCGCAGGCTGTATTTGCCGCTGGTGTGCCCTTGGTCGTCGCGCCATTGGATGTAACGCACAAAGCACTGGCCACCGCCCCGCGCGTGGCCGCTTTCCGCGCGCTTGGCACCGAAGTCGGGCGCATGGTCGCCGAGTGGACCGATTTCTTTGAGCGCTTTGACAAAGAAAAATATGGCAGTGCCGGCGCTCCTTTGCATGACCCATGCGTGATTGCCTATCTGCTGAAACCAGAGCTGTTCACAGGGCGCTTCGTCAATGTTGAGATTGAGGTCAACAGCCCCCTCACCCGTGGCATGACCGTTGCCGACTGGTGGCGCGTGACGGACCGTGCGCCCAACGCGCTGTTTCTTGGCGATCTTGACGCCGACGGTTTTTTTGCCCTCTTGGTCGAGCGTTTGGCGCGGCTTTGACCGCCCCTGCACGCGGCACAATTCACAAATTAACCCATGAGGTGGGCGATGTTAGCGTTTGAGAGCACCTATGCGGATCTGCCCGCCCGGTTCTATACCCCGATGCAAGCCACTGCCGTCGCGGACCCGTCTTGGTTGGCCGTGAATGACGACTTGGCCCAAGACCTTGGCACCAACGGGGCGGACATCCGCGCGGCTCTGGATGTCTTTGCAGGCAACGCTCCGCCACCGGGGGCGCGGCCATTGGCGCAGGTCTATGGCGGGCATCAGTTTGGCCATTGGTCTGGGCAATTGGGCGACGGTCGCGCGCTTTTGCTGGGTGAAGTTATCGACACCCAAGGGGACCGACGCGACGTGCAACTCAAGGGCGCGGGCCCTACGCCCTACTCCCGCTCTGGCGATGGCCGGTCCGCGCTTGGCCCCGTTGTACGTGAATTCTTGGTTAGTGAGGCAATGGCCGCTCTTGGCGTGCCCACCACCCGCGCGCTTTGCGCCGTACGGACAGGCCAGCAAGTGCTGCGTCAGTCCGGGTGGGAACCCGGTGGTGTTCTGACCCGTGTGGCCGCAAGCCACATCCGCGTAGGCACATTCCAGTGGCTTGCCAGCCAAGGCGACCGCGAAGGTGTCGCCGCGCTGGTTGATTACACGCTTAACCGCCACGCCCCCGACCGCAAAGGCCCCCTTGGCCTGCTGGCGCACACGATGCAGGCCCAAGCGCACTTGATCGCGGAATGGATGGGACTGGGGTTTATCCACGGCGTCATGAACACAGATAACATGACCCTTTCGGGCGAAACCATCGACTACGGCCCCTGCGCCTTTATGGAGGCGTATACTCCGGGCCAAGTATTCTCATCGATCGACCAAATGGGCCGCTATGCCTATAGCAATCAGCCCAACATCGCCCTTTGGAACCTTGCGCAACTGGCCACAGCCCTCCTGCCGTTGTGGGATGACCAAGAGGCGGGCATTGCCGAAATGACCGACGCGTTGGAACAATTTCACACTGCCTACGCCGCCGCGTGGGAAACAAAACTAGCAGCAAAAATCGGGTTAGAGCGCGCGCATTTTGGACTGGGTGTCGAGTTGCTGGAATTGATGGCGACTGAACGCGCGGATTTCACCAACACGTTCCGGGCGTTGGCAGCGGATACTGCGCAAACACTGTTTAGCGATACTACCGCCTACGCTGAGTGGCACGCCAAATGGCAAGCTCACGCGCCAGACCCCGCGCTGATGGCGCGCACCAACCCCGCTGTGATCCCGCGCAATCACCGCATCCAAGAGGCGATCACGGCCTGTGACGCAGGCGATGACGCGCCGTTCAACGCGCTCTGGGAGGTTTTGCGCGACCCCTTCGCCGAAACGGAGGCCAATGCGGCCTATCGCCTGCCCGCAACCCCCGAAGAAGCCGTCACCCGCACCTTTTGCGGGACCTGACCCAAAGGCGCGAATTGCAAACGGCAGTGCGCGCCCCTAGACCTTGGGTATTGAGAGGGAAGCTTGATGCGAGAAACAATTTTAAGCCGCTGCGAGGCCAAGGGCCTGCGCATGACCGAACAGCGCCGCATCATTGCATGCGTGCTTGAAGCAGCCGATGACCACCCCGATGTCGAAGATCTCTACACCCGCGCCTCGGCGCAGGATCCGAATATCTCCATCGCGACGGTCTACCGCACGGTCAAATTGTTTGAGGAAGCAGGTATTCTAGAAAAGCTGGAGTTCGGCGATGGCCGCGCCCGGTACGAAGACGCCGACCGGGATCACCACGACCACCTGATTGATATGACAACCGGTGAGGTCATCGAATTCGTCGACCCAGAGATCGAGGCCTTGCAGGAAAAAATCGCCGCACGGCTTGGGTTTACGCTCAAGGGCCATCGGTTGGAGCTGTACGGCGTTCGGCGCAAAGGATGACACGATCCCGGCGCATCGCCCCTCTATTTTTCGGAGCCAATGTATGAACGATACGCTGCGTGGTGCGGCTGTGATGACCCTTGCGATGGGGTTATTCGCTATCGAAGACGCCTTTATCAAATGGGTGTCGGGTGAAGTCACCGTCGGTTTCATCATTCTCGTGATCGGCGTAATCGGCTTTGTGCTGTTTGCGGCCATCGCGCGGGCACAGGGCCATGCATTGTGGTCTGCGGAATTGGCCACACGGCCGGTTGGGCTGCGAATCGCAGGTGAGGCCGTGGGCACGTTGTGCTTTGTCAGCGCGCTTGCCTTGGTGCCCCTTGCCACGGTCATCGCGATTTTCCAATCGGGGCCTTTGATCGTTACGCTTGGGGCCGCGATGTTCCTTGGGGCGCCCGTTGGTTGGCGCCGTTGGAGCGCGATCATCGTGGGTTTTATAGGCGTTCTGATAATCGTGCGCCCCGGTACCGTTGCATTTGATCCGTATCTTTTATTGTGCGTTGGCGCCGCGATTGGCCTGTCTATCCGGGATTTGGCCACGCGTGCCGTACCCTCAACCGTGCCATCAATGGTGCTGGCCGCACACGGACTGGCCGCAATTATTCCTGTCGGTGGGGTCCTGTTGCTGTGGACTGGCGGAAGCCCCCTGCCCAGCGGGCTGGGCTTGACCGGTTTGGTGTTGGCGTTGTTTTCAGGGCTGGCGGGCTATTACGCTATCGTCACGGCGATGCGGCTGGGTGATGTCGCCGTGGTCACGTCATTTCGCTACACCCGGCTGCTCTTTGGCCTCATCATCGCGGTTGTGATCTTTAAGGAACGCCCTGACGCGTTAACACTTGTGGGTGCGGCTATCGTGCTTGCATCGGGCATTTACACCCTCATGCGCGAGGCACGTGTGGCAAGGCGCGCCTCCAAGACCCCTTCCCCTTAAGGACGCGACCCGGTAGGACGACCTCATCCCATTTTATCGACCACCGGAGACCAGTTCATGAGCACCATTATCGACGTCCACGCCCGCGAAATCCTTGATAGCCGCGGCAACCCGACCGTGGAAGTTGACGTCACCCTCGAAGACGGGACCATGGGCCGCGCGGCTGTGCCATCGGGCGCATCCACTGGCGTGCATGAGGCGGTCGAACTGCGTGATGGCGAAAAAAGCAGCTACATGGGCAAGGGTGTTCTAAACGCCGTGGCCGCTGTGAACGGCGAAATCGCCGATGCGCTTGTAGGGTTTGAGGCCACCGAACAAGAAGCCATCGACGCAGCTATGATCGAACTTGACGGCACCCCCAACAAAGCCCGCCTTGGTGCGAATGCCATCTTGGGTGTTTCAATGGCCGTCGCGCATGCTGCCGCCGACTATGTCGGTCAGCCGCTTTACCGTTATATCGGGGGCACATCCGCCCGCGTTCTGCCCGTGCCAATGATGAACATCATTAACGGTGGTGAACACGCAGATAACCCAATCGACATCCAAGAATTCATGATCATGCCCGTCTCGGCCACCTCAATCGCCGAGGCCGTGCGCATGGGATCTGAAGTGTTTCACACCCTGAAAAAAGAATTGTCTAACGCAGGTTACAGCACGGGCATCGGCGACGAGGGTGGCTTTGCACCCAACCTAAGCTCGACCCGCGACGCGCTGGATTTCATCCTAAAGGCCGTCGAAAAAGCTGGCTACAAACCCGGTGAAGACATCTATCTGGCACTCGATTGCGCCGCGACAGAATACTTCAAGGACGGCGCATATGTGCTTGCCGGTGAAGGAAAAACTCTCACCCCAGCGGAAAACGCGGCCTACCTTGAGGCGCTTGTAAACGACTACCCCATTATCTCGATCGAGGACGGCATGTCCGAAGATGATTGGGAAGGTTGGAAAATCTTGACCGATGCCATCGGCGACAAGGTGCAACTAGTCGGCGACGATCTGTTTGTCACAAACCCTGCGCGCCTTGAAATGGGCATCGAGCAAGGTTGCGCCAACTCCTTGCTGGTAAAAGTGAACCAGATCGGCACCCTGTCTGAGACCCTAGAGGCCGTTAGCCTTGCGCAGCGCACACAAATGACATGCGTAATGTCCCACCGCTCCGGTGAGACTGAGGATGCGACCATCGCGGACCTCGCAGTTGCAACCAATTGCGGCCAGATCAAAACAGGTAGCCTTGCGCGCTCTGACCGGCTCGCGAAATACAACCAGCTGATCCGCATCGAAGAAGCCCTCGGCGAAACCGCTGTTTACGCGGGCACCTCCATCCTGCGCGGCTAAGCGCCGGCTCTTGTACCATCACATGACGCGGCCTAGGGTCGCGTCATGACCCACCTGCCCGCCCCTTCGCTTGACCGGCCCATGTTGGGCATCGCTTTTATGCTTGGTTTTTGCCTTATGGCACCGTTGGGGGATGGGATGGCAAAGGCCTTGGCCGGGACGTTTCCCGTGTTGATGCTGGTGTTCGTGCGCACAACAACACAGACAGCATTGCTGGCCCCGCTTGTTGCGCGCAACCTCGCATCGCTGCGCCTTTCACCGCGGCTCTGGCGCCTGACACTCCTGCGCGCCTGCCTGCATATTCTCGGGATTTGGGCGATGTTCGCCTCGCTCACGTATCTGCCGCTGGCGGACGCCATCGCGATTGCATTCGTGATGCCGTTCATCCTTCTTTTGCTGGGGCACTTCGTAATGGGTGAAGAGGTCGGCCCCCACCGCATGGGGGCTTGCATCGTCGGTTTCATGGGCACGCTGATGGTGATCCAACCCAGCTTTGCGAACGTCGGCTGGCCGGCAATGCTGCCACTGGTCGTAGCCGTGGTCTTTGCGCTGTTTATGCTGGTCACTCGTCAAATTTCCAAAGAAATCGACCCAATCACGCTACAGGCTGTTAATGGCGCGCAAGCCAGTGTGCTGGTGGGGGCTGCTGTCCTGCTCACAGGGGCGCACGGAACATGGCCGGTCCCCCAAGGCTCTGACATCCTATGGCTTTTTGCCCTTGGTGCATTGGGCACTTTGGGGCACCTGTGCATGACATGGTCGTTACGGTTGGCACCTGCATCCACGCTTGCCCCGATGCAATACCTCGAAATTCCGGTCGCAACTATCATCGGGTTTGCGGCATTTGGCGACCTGCCCAACGGCCTCGCGGCTTTCGGGATTTGCGTCACGGTTCTAACTGGCCTTTATATCATTCTTCGCGAAAACAAGGGGAGGTCTGCATGACCGCCGATCAGATCATTGCCGAGCTCGACCTAAAGCCCCATCCAGAGGGCGGCCATTATCGAGAAACATGGAAAGCCGAGGCCCCATGCGGCAAGCGTCTCGCAGGAACAGCGATTTACTTTCTGTTAAAGGCGGATGAACGCAGCCATTGGCACCGGGTCGACGCGGATGAGATGTGGTTTTGGCATGCGGGCCATGCGTTAGAACTGCGCGTGGCAGTGGATGACACAGGCCCGGCCAACGTTCACCTCTTGGGTCCTGACCTGCCCCATATGCGGCCCCAAGCACTGGTGCCCAAAGACGCCTGGCAGGCAGCTCGCCTACCAGCGGATGCACCCAAAACTGCCTGGGCGTTGGTCAGTTGCACCGTCACACCTGGCTTTCAGTTTGAAGGCTTTGACCTCGCGGAGCCTAGCTTTGACATCCCCGACGCGGTCTAGGCATCCAGCTCTGCGTCCCAATACAGATAATCCATCCAGCTTTCGTGCAAATAGTTGGGTGGAAACTTGCGCCCCAAGTTCATCAACTCGGCACTTGCAGGCTGACGCGGCGCACGGCGCAAACTAAACCCGCACTGTTTCAAAGACTTAGAGCCCTTTCTTAAATTGCACCGCGAGCATGACGCCACCACATTTTCCCACGACGTGACCCCACCGCTGGCGCGAGGCACCACGTGGTCAAAGGTCAAATCGCCCTTGGATGAGCAATACTGACAGGTGAATTCATCGCGCAAGAACAGGTTAAACCGGGTGAACGCCACGCGCTTTTGCGGCTTTACATAGTCCTTTAGAACCACAACCGAAGGCACACGAATTTCCGTCGTGGGGCTGCGCACGGTATGATCGTACTCCGCCACGATATCCACCCTGTCCAAAAACGCCGCCTTGACCGCATCTTGCCACGGCCAAAGGCTCAGCGGCAGGTAGCTCAGCGGCCGATAATCCGCATTCAGCACCAGTGCTGGATAGCGTTTCAGTGTTTGGGGATCGCGTAAAAACGCGGTTTTGAAATCATCGCCCGTCGGGGGCGTGGGATGCGTCGGGGGGCTAAGCCCAACGTCGTTTGGTCGTGCGTCCATCAAAGACTCCGTCCTCGCTCCGTATGCCGCAGTGGCCACCGGAGCGGGAGCCCCGCCCCAGCAACATCCACTATATATGGCGGCTGCCATCTGGCAAGACCCTAGATGGCAGCTTCCAAGAGTGTCATACAAAGACGATGTAACGGGCGCGTGACGCTATTCCAGTCCCAGAACGGACCGCATGAACGCCAGCGAAACGCTTAGCCCATCGGGCGCGATCCCGTGACCTGTTCCCTTTTGAACGTGCGCGAACACTTTTTCCCAACCCGCCTCCTGTAGGGCTTCGGCGGCTTTGGGCAGGCTTTCGACTGGCACGACATCATCCGCGTCCCCATGGACCAGCATGACCGGCGGGCGGGATACGACCTCATCGGCAAGGCTTTCTGGCTCCAACAGGCGGCCAGAAAACGCCACGACGCCCGCAAAGGCTTCGGCCCGGCGCGGCGCCA
>Ga0228663_1000878_pt1 | contig 9365 bp, 9 predicted proteins | sample 77DmetaG_FD_183630 | JGI IMG/M metagenome (GOLD analysis project Ga0228663, IMG submission 183630) | Seawater microbial communities from Monterey Bay, California, United States - 77D | ecosystem: Environmental > Aquatic > Marine > Coastal | place: USA: California | collected 2016-10-07
CCCTCACCTCCACCATGCCGCAACGCAGCATTTTGGGTTATGTGGAATCGACATGCCGGGGCAGGTCATCACAGTCGCACAGCAAAAGGGCGGGTCGGGTAAAACCACTGTGTCCGTCAATTTGGCCGTCGCTTTCGCACAAATGGGGCGCAAGGTGGCTGTCATTGATAGCGACGCTCAGGGATCGTTAGGGCGTTGGTTTATGACCCGGCTTGAGCAAACGGGCGGCGAGCCGGGCGTCGATTTCTCAACCGCAAGCGCGTGGGGCGTTGCCTATGAGGTCGACAAGTATCGTAAAACCCACGATGTCATCATCATTGATACACCCCCCAAGATTGACAGCGATATGCGGCCTGCCTTGCGTTCGTCATCGTTGGTTGTGGTGCCCATCGCCGCAAGTGAAGTTGATATGTGGGCGACTGAAGGTGTGCTGGAGTTGGCCGCCCGCGAAGGTAAGGTCGTGATGGCGGTGCTGAACCGGGCCAAGTCAGGCACGCGATTGGCGGCAAAAATGTTGGAACAATTGGGTGCGCTTGACGTTGTACCCGCGTCCACGGTGTTGGCCAACCGTGTCGTGTATGCCGAAAGTCTGGGCAAAGGGTTGGGTGTCGTCGAAGTCGCCCGGAACGCCCCTGCTACTGAGGAAATCAAGGCGCTCGCCGCAGAGGTCGATGCCGCCCTTGGCGCGCTGGCCAAGCAGGCGGCAGAGTAACTCCGGCTAGCCGCCGAGGTTGGTTTCAAGCCACTTTTCGAGCCAGTGGATCGTGTAATCACCGGTGTGGATGTCTTTCTCTTCCAGCAGGGCGTGGAAGAGGGGAACTGTCGTGTCGATCCCGTCGATAATCAGCTCACCCAAGGCACGGTGTAGACGCGCCAACGCCTCAGGACGGTCACGCCCGTGGACGATCAATTTGCCGATGAGGCTGTCGTAATAGGGCGGAATCCGGTAGCCGTCGTACAACGCGGAATCCATCCGCACACCCAAACCACCCGGCGCATGATACTGCGTAATCGTGCCGGGGCAGGGGGTGAAGTTTGGCAGCTTTTCCGCATTTAGGCGGACCTCAATGGAGTGCCCATTGATCTGCAAATCTTCTTGCTGGAACGACATGTCGTAGCCTGCAGCCACACGGATTTGCTCACGCACCAGATCGACACCGAAAATGGCCTCGGTCACGGGGTGCTCTACCTGCAAACGCGTGTTCATCTCAATGAAGAAGAACTCACCATTTTCATACAAGAACTCAATCGTACCGGCGCCAGCATAGTTAATGCGGGCCACAGCCTCGGCGCAGGTGCGGCCAATTTCGGCGCGCTGCTCAGGCGTGATAGAGGGGCCGGGGGCTTCCTCGAATACCTTCTGGTGACGCCGTTGGAGCGAACAATCCCGCTCACCCAAATGCACGGCGCGGCCTTTGCCGTCACCGAAAACCTGCACTTCGATGTGACGCGGTGTGCCGAGATATTTCTCGATGTATACCTCATCGTTGCCAAAGGCGGCTTTGCCTTCTGCGCGGGCGGTGCGAAAGGCGGTCTCAAGTTCTTCGGCAGTCTTGGCCAGCTTCATGCCGCGGCCACCGCCACCAGCAGTTGCCTTGATGATCACCGGAAAACCCATCTCATCACAGAGGGTCTGCGCCGTCTCAAAATCGGGCACACCGCCATCAGAGCCGGGCACGCACGGCACGCCAAGCGCCTTCATCGTGTCCTTGGCGGTGATCTTGTCGCCCATGATGCGGATATGCTCGGCCGTGGGGCCGATGAACGCAATGCCATGGTCCTCAAGCGCCTGAACAAAGCTCGCGTTCTCACTCATGAAGCCATAGCCGGGGTGGATCGCCTCTGCGCCTGTGATTTCACAAGCAGAGATGATCGCGGGCACGGAAAGGTAGCTGTCGGTGCTGGAGGCCGGGCCGATACAGATGGATTCGTCCGCCATACGCACATGCATCGCATCGGCGTCCGCCGTGGAGTGGACGGCAACGGTCGCTACGCCCATTTCGCGCGCTGCACGGATCACGCGCAAGGCGATTTCGCCGCGGTTGGCGATTAGGATTTTCTTGAACATGCCGGATGTCCCTTATTCGAGGATCACGAGCGGTGCGCCAAACTCAACGGCCGCGCCGTCCTCGATCAGGATGCGTTTCACCTTGCCCGCTTTGGGCGAGGGGATCTGGTTCATTGTTTTCATCGCTTCAACGATCAGAAGGGTTTGACCTTCGGACACGGTGTCGCCAACGGAAATAAAGGCGGATGCGCCGGGTTCAGGCGACAGATACGCCGTGCCGACGATGGGCGACGTGACGGCGCCGGGATCTTGGGCCGGATCAGCAGGGGCAGAAGCCGGCGCGGCGGCGGCTGCGGCAGGTGCGCTTGCGGCAGGGGCTGCGACTGCAGGGGCTGCTGCGACTGCGGCAACAGGTGCGGCCATCATCTGGCGGCTCACGCGCACGTTGAGGCTATCGTCCTCTGCGTAGTCACGCTTAACCTGTAGCTCAGTCAGGTCATTCTCCCGCAAAAGCTCGGCCAGGGCCTTAATAAAGGCTACGTCGCTGTCATGTGTTTTGGTCATGTTGGATGCTCCTCGCGGTGGGCCGCGCTTTTTGCCTATTCGCTTTTCTATACGTCAGCTGTTCATGGGTGAAAACCCAAGGTTTGCGCGTTATTTCCCCTGATTTGAGGCCTTTTTACACTGGGGGCAAGGGAAACTCACGCCAAAGCTTTGCCCAAGCGGTGTAGGCGTGCACGCTTTAGGAGGGCGCGGCGTTCTAGAGCCGCCCCCTCAATGCGTGATGCCTCTGCGTGGACGCGTGCCACAGCACGCTCGATCCCATCCGGCCGCGCGTGCCCATTCCTCAAGAATACGCGCGGACCAAAGTGGCTCGAACTGGGTTTCCTCTGCGGCGGCGAGTAGAATTTCGCGTAAGATCGTGGGGAAGAGGACGCAAGCGTCCAGCAGGATCTTCATGGGCAATGGAACGCGAGCGCCTTGAGGTAGCCGGTTTCGGCCAGCTGTGGGTGCATTGGGTGATCGGGGCCTGCAAAACCGGTGTAGATCAGTGCACCGGGACGTCCTGCGCGTCCCATGCCGCGCGCACACGCCGCCCGAAATTTCGATAATTCCGCAGCGTGTGAACATGAGCAGAGGATCAGATATCCCCCCGGAGCGACAAGTGACGCATCCAATTTCGCCACCCGTTCATAAGCCCGCAAGCCTGTCGCAAGTGCCTGCTTTGATGGGGCAAAAGCGGGTGGATCGGCGACAACAAGATCGAATGTTTCACCTGCCGCGCTCAGCTCGGTCATGACATCAAACGCATCGCCGCGCCGCGTAGTAAAGGCATCTGCACGGCCCATGGCCTCTGCACCTTCTTCGGCAAGTGCTAATGCAGGTGCGGACCCGTCCACGGCAAGTGCTGATTGAGCGCCGCCCGCGAGAGCCGCTAGGCCAAATCCGCCGACGTGGGAAAATACGTCCAAGACACGGCCATCGGGCGCAAGGCGCGCAGCAAAGGCGTGGTTAGGGCGTTGATCATAAAACAGACCGGTTTTCTGGCCGCCAACAAGGTCGGCCATGTAGGTCGCGCCGTTCATAGGCACCGCAATCTTGCTGGGGGGCGTGCCCAGTAACGGTCCGTTCACGTCATCCAACCCTTCGGTGACGCGGGCCCGGCCTTGGGCGTTTTTGAACACCGATGTGCAGCCCGTGACTTCTGCAAGGACATTGGCCAGCAATGCGCAATTCGCCTCGGCCCAAGCTGTGTTGGGCTGAATGACCAGCGTGTCATCGAAACGGTCCACGATAACACCGGGCAGGCCGTCGGCCTCGGCGTGGATCAGGCGGTAGTAGGGGGCATCGAACAGGCGGCTGCGCAGCGCGAAGGCTTGCACAAGCTTGGCGCGCACCCATTCGGCGTCAATCTGCGCCTCGGGGTTAAGGTCCAGGACCCGCGCAACAATACGTGTGCTAGGGTTCGCAGCAACAAGTGCGAGTGGATTGCGTTCGCTGTCCTCTAGCAGGGCTGGGGTGCCCGGCGCCACGTTGCGGCTGCGGCGATCAAGAACGATGTCATCGCCGTAAACCCAAGGGAATCCGTGACGAATACGCTTGGCATCAGCTTTGGGTTTGAGGCGGAGTGTGGGGAGTTGTGTATCCATGGCCCCGCCTAGCAAGCGGCGGGGCATTGGAAAAGGCTTTAGTGCGCTGTTTGGCGACCGAATACGACCGTTCCGCTGCGTACAAAGGCTGCAATTGCCTTGAGAACGGAACGCAGAGCCTCTGCACGCAGACGGCGGGCTTCACGTTCGATTTCGATGTGGTTGATTTCAAAGCTGTTCATTTGATGTCTCCGAACGGGCGCGGGGAGGGAAGAAGGGAGGAGGAGACGCGCCCGTGGTCCTAAAATGGGGCTAAACCCAGATCGCGAGTAGATATGAAAATGGAAAAGCCGGGTTGCAGTGGGTGCAAACCGGCTTTTTCGAGGCATGTTAGCGATCACATCGCATGTTTCGTCAATCGAGGGCGTGAATGCCTTCAGCCGTTTGCCGCGCGCCAGACAGCATCCATGCATGTTCCGAAGCGACAAAAAACATCGAAAACCCAAAGCGACGCCAGTCTTGGGCTTGGGCTGTGGTCGGGACCCACGTCATGTAGGTTTTGCCATGCTCTGAACAGGCCGCCCCAACTTGGGTCATTGCGTCTTGGAGTTCAGGCGATGTGGTGTCAGTCTTGCCATAAGCGACCGAAAGGTCCGCAGGTCCGACAAATAAGCCATCGATGCCGTCGATGGCCGCAATCTCAGCGGCGGCATCGACGCCCTCAGGTTCCTCGATCTGGGCGATGACGATGGTTTCTTCCTGCGATTGAGCCAACAATTCGGGCATCTTGCGGGTGGCATATCCGGCCCATCGGGTTGATCCTGCGTAGCCCCGTCCGCCGTGGCCAAAACGGGCGGCTTTGGCAATCGCGCGGGCTTTTTCGATGCTGTCGACGTGGGGCACGACAATGCCTGTTGCGCCCAAATCAAGCGCGTTGAGGATGTCGGACGGAGAGGCAGACGGCACCCGGATCAGGATCGGCACCCCAAGCGCACGGGCCACCGCGATGCAGGCATCAGTGCCGCTCCGATCAAAAGGGGCGTGTTCTGCATCGAGGCAAATAAAGTCGAGACCCGCGTGGGCGAGCACTTCGATGATGACGTGATGCGGTGTTTTCAGGAACGTACCCGCGAGCATCTGTCCCTCAGCCATAGCTGTGCGTAGCGATTTGGTTGTCATGGAGCCTCCCTCAGACGTTGTGCGACCCTAAGCGGCTTGGGTCGGGGGTGTAAACGGGGGGCTACGTTATTCGATGGGTGGCAGGTCCGGCAGATCGGGAAGGGGCGGAAGCTCAGGCAAACCACCATCTGGCCCATCAAGCGGCGGCAAATCCGGAAGCGCTGGCATGTTGCCCAGCTCAGGCGAAAGCGGGGGCAGATCGGGCAATCCGGGTGGGGCGTCAATGGCGGGTAAATCAGGCAGGTTGGGCATGTCCGGCGCGTTTGTGGGTGAGGCCAAAGCAGGTGCGGCAGCTATCGGCGTGGATGTATCAAACGCCGTGCTGCTGGTCGCATGTTGTGTGGTATCCGGCGCAGGCCCCGTCAGTGACAAGCGCACTGCACGCATCCCGTTCTGCTGGCCCAGCTTCCCGGATAATGCATGACCCGGTCCCGCCCCCATAACCTCAAGCGCTCCCAATGAACCGCGCGAAATGGGAAGCGTATCGCCGGGCTTTAGGGATTGAAGACGGCTCAGCGGCACCGAAAACCGGGTGAGCGTGACGCGCAATTCTACAGGTGCGTCCGAAACAGCGGCCTGCATATCGGCAGCCCAGACGGGGTCCGGGGCTAGGACTTGGGCTTTACCGGGGGCCGCGCCAGTGGTTGGCGCCCCCGCCGGTGATGACGTTTGCACTGCCGCAGCAATCGCTGGCAGTGCCAGCCACACTTTTGCACGCTTGGCGCCATTGCCCAGCTCGACCGTGACGCATTGAAGGCGATAGTCGCCTTCGCTCAGCATAAGCGGCAATGGCGTTGGATCGGGCACGTAGGTTCCGTATTTGTATCCGCGCGCCCAGCGGGCATCCGCGACCGTGGCCACCCGGTTTGCAAAATCTGTCAGAACCGTTTCGACAAAATCGCGGGTAAGTGCGGCATCAATACGTGTCGTTTCCCGCGCCGCACGGGTGGTTTTGTCAACGCGGCCCATGGTTTGCACCTCAATAAGGGCATCAACCAATTCAGGGCTAAAGCAGATCAGCCCACGACTGTCGCCGGGCCCATCCGCCAGTGTAAACAAAGCCACCTCGGGCAGTTCGATCAACAGCTCGGATTGGTCCACACGAGACGATTCCTGTTCCCGCACGGTGAGTTCCAGCCCCGGCAATCCCTCACCAGATTTGGTCAACGCCTGAATCAACGCTTTTTCCGGCGACATACCGCGCGGAGGCGGAGGCGGGCCGGGGCGGGCCCCGGCCTTACGGCGCAAAACAGGAAGAGGTGACATATCCTCGGACATAAACGGCCTTCGCAGCAAAATGCTTTGTCCCGTTATGATGCCAACAAAGTTAATTTTCCGTTGTTGCGGTGCAGAAAAACCTACAGCGCGGCGACACTTGGCGCATTGGCTTGGGCGCGCGGCAGCATGACCCGAAACGCGGCCCCCTGTTGACCCGGCAAATAATCAATACTGCCACTCAAGCGGCCCATAACTTCACGGCAAATCGCAAGCCCAAGACCTGCACTGCCCGCCGAGGCATGATCCGTCAGGCGGGCGAACTTTTCAAAGATCACGCCACGCGATCGGGCTGGAATTCCGCTACCATTGTCAATAAAATCGACGGTTACACGGGTCTTGGTCCGGCGGACTTTGATCGCCAACTCCGGCGCCTCCGCATCGCAATATTTGCAAGCATTTGTGATCAAATTGATGAACACCTGAGACAGCCTATCCGCGTCAGTATGCAGGCTGACATCCTCACGATCTGTGTCCCGAATGATCGTCAATTTACCCTTCGTGAGCGACGAAGACGCGTTGACCGCGCGTTCCAACACCTCATGCAGGGACAGCGTCGCCTCATTCAGGACGACCTGCCCGTTTTCCAGCACGCTGAGGTCGAGCAAATCATCCAGAAGTCGGGTCAAGCGCTGGCTCTCATCACGGATGATGCCGGAATAATTCTGCCGCTCCTCGCTGGCGAGGTCGTCTATCATCAAAATCTCAGAAAACGCCCGAATTGACGTCATCGGGGTGCGTAATTCATGGCTGACTTGGCTGAGAAACGCGTCTTTCTGGATCGAAAGTTCAGTCAGTTTTGTGTTGGCCTCGCGCAGCTTGCGGGCGGTGAGGGTCAACTCTTCGGATTGTGTCTCAAGCCGGGCTGAGTATTCCATGATTTGCGCCGCTTCATCGGCCACGGCCAGCAGGTCGTCCACGGATACGGTCGCGCCGTCGGTCAACTGGCCCACCATCGCGTGGGAGGTCGCGGTGCCAACCGAGCCAGACAATTCACGTTCCAAGGTTTCAATGAAATCTGGTGTGGGATCAGGAAGATAGCCACTTTTCCCTTGCGCGCTGGCTTCGGTTTGAAACAGGCTTTGCGCTTGCTCGGTGCCCAAGATGCGCTGGGCCATGATCAGCAACTCTTCGGCGCCTGCGGTCCCGCCTTTCCAGCCGCGTGGGGCGGTTGAACGGTCAAATACGTTGATGAATTGCGCGCCCTGCCAACGCTCTAGCGGTGTTGGAAATGACAGCAGCGATAGCGCGCAAAACGCGACCGTGTTAGCGCCTATGGATAGGATCAGGGTCGAGAGTAAAGGATCTGTTTCATTGATGCCAAACAGCCCCTCGGGCCGCAGCCACGCAATCCCGAATGGCCCCTCTGCGAACAAGGCCACTGGCAGAAGCGTGCCCTGAAACACGGGCAACAACATGGTATAACCCCAAATCGCAAACCCGATGGAGATACCAGCCGCCGCCCCAATCCGCGTGGCCCCACGCCAAAACAAGCCGCCCAACAGTGCGGGCAACACTTGGGCGAGGCCCGCAAACGCGATCAACCCAATGGAGGCAAGCGCCTCATTGCCGCCGTTTAAACGGTAATAGATGTAGCCCATGCCCAAAACTGCCGCGATTGACGCGCGCCGCGCAACCAGCACGACGTAGCGGACATCGCCTGAAACCGTAGCACCCTCTGCCTTGGTCGCAAGCCACAGGGGCATGACGATATGGTTCGACAGCATCGTCGCAAGGGCCACAGAGGCCACGATTACCATAGACGTCGCCGATGAAAAACCACCAAGGAAGGCCAGCATCGCCAAGGTATCCTCGCCCAAGGCCAGCGGGATGGTCAGCACGAACAGGTCGGGGTTGGACCCTTCGGGCAAGATCTCTAGGCCCACAACCGCGATCGGCACCACAAAGATCGACATTCCCAAAAGATACAGCGGAAACGCCCAGCTTGCGATGGCAAGGTGCCGCTCGTCCGAGGCCTCAACCACCATGACCTGAAACATGCGCGGCAGGCAGATGATAGCGGCTGCTGACAACATGGTCAGCCCGACCCAGCGTCCCGACGATGATGTCCAATCCGCCATGGGCGAGGCCGCAACGCGCTCCAAAATATCCTGCGGGCCGGACGCGACGCCCCACACCACAAAGCCCCCAACTGCCAAGAGCGCTGCCAACTTGACCACGGCCTCAACGGCGATTGCGGACACGATGCCATCGTGACGTTCATTCGCGTCCAAACTGCGTGTGCCAAAAATGATAGTGAACAGGGCTAGCCCTACAGCGACATACAACCCGATCGCCTCTGCGTCGCGGTTGGCACTGTCTGCAAAGACCGTGAATGACAGGGTCACGGACTGCAATTGCAATGAAATATAGGGCGTTGTGCCCACCACCGCGAGGATAGTCACCAACACGGCCAGCCCGTTGGATTTGCCATAGCGGGCCGAGATTAGGTCAGCGATCGACGTGACGCGCTGGCTTTTGCCCACCCGCACGATCTTGCGCAAAAGCCACCACCAGCCGACGAAAACCAACGTTGGTCAATAGATCGTGATGAATTATAGCCCCGACCGCGCCGCTGAGCCAACCGCGCCGTAAAATGTCCATGCCGTGCAGTAAATCGACAGCGACAGGGTATACACTAAAGGTGAGCGCAGCACGCTTAACTGTCCGCGCGCGGCGGCCCGCTCGGCGGCAAAGGCAACAACGAACAAAAGGGCCACATAGGCCAGTGAAACGGCTATCAGGCTGTTGAGTGACATATCAGCCGTCGCGCGGCGCGTCGTTTGGGCCGCCTTGCATGTTTTCTGCCGTAA
>Ga0228663_1000903_pt1 | contig 9197 bp, 7 predicted proteins | sample 77DmetaG_FD_183630 | JGI IMG/M metagenome (GOLD analysis project Ga0228663, IMG submission 183630) | Seawater microbial communities from Monterey Bay, California, United States - 77D | ecosystem: Environmental > Aquatic > Marine > Coastal | place: USA: California | collected 2016-10-07
GGCTGCGCTGGGTTAGTACCTGAATTAGTTGCGAGTGGATCATCCCAATTTTGCATTTTAGTGTTCCTTATATGGTTACACGCAATTTATACGTGGTGTAGCTTAATGTTTGCCTTGACTGTCTGCAGCGCCTATTGGCAAGCCTCACAGTCTGGGTCTAGTAATGAGCAAGCAGTCGGTGCAGCGGTTGCGCTAGCTGAACTCTGTACGGCGTTTAGTTTGCTCTCTTGGTGGTTGTCCATAGTGCTTTTCTCGACATGGGTGGCGCCAATGGAGCGTAGGTAGTAAGTGGTTTTTAAACCACGTACCCAAGCTAACTTGTATAGGTTATCCATCTTTGAACCAGATGGCTCTGCCATGTAAAGGTTGAGTGACTGCCCTTGGTCGATCCATTTTTGGCGACGTGATGCAGCTTCGACTAACCAACGTGGGTCAACTTCGAATGCAGTTGCATAGAGCTGCTTTAAATCTTCTGGAATACGATCAATATTTTGTACACTGCCATCATAGTATTTCAGATCATTAACCATGACATTGTCCCAAAGGTTAGCCAGCTTAAGATCGTTAATTAGGTGCCAGTTAGAGACAGTGAACTCACCTGATAAATTCGATTTAACGAAAAGGTTTTGGTAGGTCGGCTCAATACTTTGCGTTACACCACAGATATTTGAGATGGTCGCGGTCGGTGCGATTGCCATGGTATTGGAGTTACGCATACCAACAGTTTGTACTTGTTGGCGCAGGCTATTCCAGTCCATAGTGCTAGAACGATCAACGGTTAAGAAGCCACCACGTTCTTGTTCTAATTTATCGATTGAGTCGATAGGTAAGATGCCCTGAGACCAGTAAGAGCCAGGGTAGCTAGCATAGCTGCCACGTTCTGCTGCTAGGTCTGAGGAAGCTTTGATTGAATAGTAACTAATCGCTTCCATTGAACGGTCAGCAAATTCAACTGCTTGCTCACTAGCATAGGCGATGCGCATTTTGTAAAGCGCATCCTGGAAGCCCATTAAACCTAATCCCACAGGGCGGTGCTTTAAGTTAGAGGCACGAGCCTTGCCAACACTGTAGTAGTTGTAGTCGATAACGTTATCGAGCATGCGCATGGCGGTGGTGATTGTTTGCTCTAACTTTTCGTGGTCTATCCCGTTCTCATTGGTATGAGCAGCTAGATTGACTGAGCCTAAGTTACACACTGCAATCTCTGAATCAGAGGTGTTTAACGTAATCTCAGTGCAGAGATTAGAGGAGTGTACAGTTCCGACATGGCCTTGCGGTGAGCGAATATTGCATGGGTCCTTGAAGGTAATCCAGGGGTGGCCAGTTTCAAACAGCATGCCCAACATCTTGCGCCACAGATCGATCGCTGGCATTTGCTTGAAGTTCTTGATTTCACCTGCTGCTGCTTCGGCCTCGTAGTGCGTGTAACGTAGCTCAAATGCGGTGCCATATAAGTCATGTAAGTCTGGGCAGTCATCTGGTGAGAATAATGTCCAATTGCCTTCTTCACTGACACGCTTCATGAATAAGTCTGGGATCCAGTTTGCAGTATTCATATCATGCGTGCGACGACGGTCATCACCGGTGTTCTTGCGTAAGTCTAGGAACTCTTCTACATCTAAGTGCCAGGTTTCTAAATAGGCACACATTGCACCCTTACGTTTGCCACCTTGGTTAACGGCAACAGCGGTGTCATTCGCTACCTTGAGGAATGGCACAATACCCTGTGATTTGCCATTAGTGCCTTTAATGTGTGAGCCCATAGAGCGTACAGGTGTCCAGTCATTGCCTAGGCCCCCCGCAAATTTTGAGAGCATCGCGTCGTCTTTGATTGCATCAAAGATGCCATAGAGATCATCTGGCACTGTCGTCAGGTAACAAGAGGATAACTGTGGACGCAAGGTGCCAGAGTTGAATAAGGTTGGTGTCGAACTCATAAAGTCGAATGAAGACAATAGACGATAGAACTCAATGGTACGGTCTTCACGTTCTACTTCATTGATTGCAAGACCCATGGCGACACGCATGAAGAAGGCCTGTGGCAATTCGAAACGAACGTCATCACTATGCAGGAAATAGCGGTCATACAAAGTCTGTAGACCTAAATAGGTGAATTGGTAATCACGCTCGGGTAACAGGGCCGCAGTGAGCTTGTCTAAGTCATATTCATTCGATAGTCGCATATCAACCAGTTCAAGATCAGCCGCTTTTTGGATATAGGTTTTGAAATACTGGCCATAGCTCTCTGACATCTCTTCTTGAGTCGCTTCTGCCGGACGCTCAGCTAAGAAGCTCAAAGCCTCACGACGCATACTATCAAGTAATAGTCTGGCAGCGACGTAGCTGTAATTTGGCTCTTTCTCAATTAATGTGCGCGCACTCATAGTCAATGCAGTGGCGACTTCAACCTCTGGCACACCCTCATAAAGATTGCGCAGTGTTTCGGTAATAATTGGTGTTGCATCAACCGCATTTAGATTGCTACAGGCATCACTGACGACTGACTGCATACGCGCGCTGTCTAGTGTCTTACGTGCGCCATCGAGGCCAGTGACTTGCAGGCCACTAACTTCTTTAATACTTTCGTTTGTACTGTCCGCATTTTTAGAAGCACGCTCTTGAGCGCGACGTTCGCGGTACAATACGTAATCACGAGCCACCTTGTGGTGGCCTTCGCGCATTAGAGCGAGCTCGACCTGATCCTGCACGTTTTCGATATGGAAGGTGCCGCCATCCGGGATATTTCGGGTTAGCGCGCGCTCAACCTGGCTACTAATAATTTCTACAGTCTCATGAATACGGCCAGAGGCAGCCGCTTCGCCACCTTCAACCGCTAAAAAGGCCTTAGTAATCGCGATTTTGATTTTGTCACGGTCATAGGAAGTCACTTTGCCATTACGGCGGATTACACGGTATTGACCAGGCGCAGTCGCCTGAATCTCCGGTGTTGACGGTATATTCTGTGCGTGTGCGGCGGCGGTGCTCTCAACTTTTTGGTTTGAGTTTTCGGTTTCCATACAGGCTCTCTTCTGTGGGTGGCATTTTTAATTATTATAGTGTTTTCTAGTACAGAAATTACGGGTTTGCCGTACCAGTAGTACACTATAAGTTGAGGTTAAATGAAGCGTCAACCCCAATATGTTGTGGATATGACCCTTGAAGGGCTGGGCATAGCCTGTGGATAACTTGTGTACAGGCTAATGCTCTCAAAAAACTTTTTAAGTATCCGTTACTTAACAAATGCAGCCTGTGAAGAGGACTGTTAAAACCGATAAATTAATTTATTTTTCTGGTGTTTAATCGATTAAATTTATTTAATGCGGGACCTTGTTTCTCGCCAATCATTATAAGCAGGACCTTATGATCAGTAGATCACAGGCTCGCGTCAGCGAACCGCATAAAAAACGAACAGACTGGGCTAATTTACGTCGCTTATTCCCGTATTTATGGGCTTATCGAGGACGTATCCTGCTCGCATTGGCCTGTTTGATGCTGGCTAAAGTGGCAACCGTCGGTGTGCCGCTAGTACTAAAGCAGATTGTTGATCAATTTGATGCCGAAAATGTAGTGCTCACGTTGCCTTTAGCTTTATTACTCGGCTATGGTGCGTTGCGTTTATCAACCGCCTTGTTTAATGAATTGCGTGATGTCTTATTTGCTCGTGCTCGATTTCATGCCGTGCGAACGATGTCGGCAGATGTTTTAGCTCATCTGCACAAATTGTCCATGCGTTTTCATCTGGATCGCCGCACTGGGTCTATTTCGAGAGATCTAGAGCGTGGCACTCAAAGTCTTAGTTCATTATCAAATTATTTCATCTTCATTGTGATCCCAACGGTGTTTGAGATCACTTTAGTGATGGCTATTCTATTTAGCTCCTATGCCGTTGAGTTTGCTTTGATCACGCTGCTTACGGTGCTGTTTTATATTTTATTTACTGCGTTGGTGACAAACTGGCGGATGCATTATCGGCATACAGCCAATCAATTAGATTCGGAAGCGCACTCGCAAGCGGTCGATAGCCTGATGAACTATGAGACAGTGAAATACTTCAATAACGAAGAATATGAAGTCAATCGTTATGCCAACACCTTAGCTCGCTGGGAGCAGGCCTTGGTTAAAAGTACGGTAACCATGTCTTTACTGAATTTTGGTCAAGCGTCAATTATTGCTATTGGTGTAACACTGATTATGGTGTTCGCAGCAGATGGCGTGGTTAGTGATGAGATGACGATTGGCGATTTGGTTTTAGTGAATGCCTTGATGCTGCAACTATTTGTGCCGATGAATATGTTAGGCATTGTCTACCGTCAGATCACCTACGCCTTGGCTGATATGGATCTACTGACGAAACTCTTAAATGAAACGCCAGAAGTGAAGGATAAAGACGGTGCGCACTGTCTTCAGGTGGAGCAGGGGGCCGTAGAGTTCAAGCATGTCGCATTTTCTTATAACCCGGACCGAGTGATCTTGCGTGATATTTCTATGCGTATAGCGCCTGGACAGAAGATTGCAGTTGTTGGCCCATCGGGTGCTGGTAAGTCGACTATTGCGCGTTTATTGTTTCGCTTTTACGAACCGACCGGCGGGCGGGTGCTAATAGATGGCCAAAATATCGCTGAATCGACTCAAGATAGCCTGCGCCAGCAGATCGGTATGGTGCCGCAAGAGACGGTGCTATTTAACAACAGTATTCATTTTAATATTGAATATGCGAGGCCGGGTGCGACTGAGGCAGAGATTCAAGCCGCAATACGGGTCGCACAACTTGATCAACTGATTGCTCAGTTACCAGAGGGAATGGATACCCTCGTCGGTGAGCGAGGGCTGAAGCTGTCTGGTGGTGAATTGCATCGAGTAGCGATTGCACGCGCAATCTTGAAAAAACCTAAAATCCTAATCTTTGATGAGGCGACATCTAGTTTGGACTCTGATACCGAGGTCGCACTGATGCAGTCGATACGTGAAGCCGCAAGTGGCGTCACTTCATTAATTATTGCCCACCGCCTATCGACGATTATCGATGCAGATTGCATCTACGTGTTAGAGGCTGGGCGGGTAGTGGAGCAAGGCAGTCATGCACAACTATTGGCTATGGCTGGGTTATACTCGCGGCTATGGAATTTGCAGCAATCGAAACAAGAGCAGAAGGAAGGCTAATGACGACGGAAGATATTCAAAAAATAAAGATAGAAGAAGAACTGACAGACATGGATGGTAGCGGCTGTGCGAGTAGCGAGCCGTTTGCTCTGCGAGTGCTTGGCGATAGTATGGAGCCAGAATTTAAAGATGGCTGCGTCATTATTATTGATCCTGACGGGGTTGCCGAGAATGAAAATTATGTGATTGCAGAGATCGATGGCGAATATATTTTTCGGCAGTATGTGGAAGAGGCGAATCAAGCCTTTTTACATGCCGTTAATCCAGGATATCCGCGGCAACAGTTAGAGAGTAAGAGCGCCATTCGGGGGGTGGTTACGCAACGTGCAGGGGCACGACGTAAGTATCATAAGCGTTACGAATAAAGGAGTAAGCTGGATTAACTACGATAGGAGTTAAAATAGCGTACAAATAGAAAAAAAACTAAGCCATAAAGCGCTATTAAAGAAATTATCTGGCCTACGCTTAAGCCAGGGTAGTTCATCGTAATGACGCCGGCGATCATTGCGATCACTAATGCGAATCGGTTTCTTTGCCAAGGTTTCATTGGTAACGTCCTTTATAGGTCAAAAGTTCCTGCCAGATAGAATCCCAACCAAACCAAGCCAACAATAGTGAAAGCAGCAGCGAGTAACCAGCGCATAAACAATCCTTTGTTGTGCGGTAAATTAAGTCAGTCAATACAAGGGTTGCAAAGGCTATCGTTAGAGCCTAAGTAGATAAACTTTAACCTAAGCGAGAGCCTACTGTCGAGTGCTTATGCTGTGATTGATGATCATGCTAAAGCAGCCCCAGAGTGCCCTTGGCTTGGTAGCTTAACCCGACAAAAAACAGACCTTAATTTTTGATGCTAGAGGCGTTGAACGTCTTTATAGGGGAGGAGTATATGAAAGCTGGTGCCTTCACCTAGAGTGCTTTTAACCGTGACCGTGCCAGAATGATTTTGCACTACGTTATCAACCATATGCAGTCCTAATCCAGTCCCCTTGCCTTTTTTCTTCGTTGTGTAGAAAGGCTCAAAGATGCGTGTTAAATCCTGTTCAGCGATACCATGGCCATTGTCGCTGATCTTGATAAAAGCCATTTTTTCATTGCCTTCTTCTCTCATGCTAGTACTTAAAGTGATTAAGCCATCATGATCTATTGAATGCACTGCATTCATAAGTAGGTTTAGAAACGCTTGTCCTAATCGTCCTTCACTGGCATAAATTAAATCTAATGCGCCCAAGTCCCAATGGATATCAGTTTGAAACTTAATCTCGTTAAAGGCGAGCTTGACTGTTTTCTGAAGTAACTCGTTGAGATCGACGAGCTGCCAATCAATGTCTTTAGCATGCGTGAAGCTCATGAGGTCAGCAACGATGTTGCGGATACGATTAGTACCGAGTAAGCAGTCATCTAATAGCCCGGCTGTTTCCTCCTGTATGTAATCAAAATCGATCTCTTCCTTCATGCTTTGTAGCTGTTGGATAAGCGTTAGCCGCTGTTGTTCGCTAGCGATGTCTGGAGATGTGATTTGCTCTTGTAGGCTGATAACATCAAGACAGTGCTTGCGATATTCTGCAAGCATTTCGATGTTGCTGGTGATGAAGCCAACAGGATTATTAATCTCATGAGCGACGCTAGCGACTAGCATGCCGATTGCTGCCATCTTTTCAGACTGTGCTAATTGAGCATGGCTTTCGTCGAGTTCTATTATTTTTTGGCTTAATTGCTGATGTTGTTCTGTCAGTCTTTGTGCGCGTTGTTGTAATTCTTGGTTGGCTTTGAACAAGGCCATGCTTTTTTCTTCTAACAGAGTTTCTGATTGTTTTCTTGCGATTTGTTCACGTACCAGTTTAGTGGCTAATGTTGCACTATCAGTCATCTGAATCATGTTGGTTTACGACCTCTGTGTGGTTTTATTTTATGTTGGACGATCACAGTAAAAACTTCCTGGGTCCCGCTTTGATCTATAGTTTTTCGGACTATCTGTAGCTGTTCTGAAAAATATTCGCCAGCACCTTCGATTAGCCCGTGCATAACGTCACCAAGGCAGCGATAAGACTGATAATGTAGTGTGGCTGCCCATGAGTTGATGCGTTCACAGCGAATCTCGGGAGGCTTAGCATCCGGGTAGATGCTGTTAACTTCTTCATGGATTACCTCATTGATTGTCTCAAATAGGTCCATGCAGGAGCTTTTGCCAGTGATATGTCTTGGATACTTGTTTGCTAAGGAATGGAATAAGTAGTTGCCAAACTTTTGGCTGATCTGCTGTGCGTCCAGTTTTAGTTCTGAGCTGCTTAGTGTAATTAAGCGCATTAATTCTTTGTGGTCGTAAAAGCCTACTGTGGTATATGCACCGCCACTGTTTAGGGTGGCTTGAGTAATAATCTTCTCGCTGTTTTCTGGACCAAGTTCTGTCTCAAGAAAATTGAGAAAAGTAGTAAATATGACTCCTTTCATTCGATCTCCTCTCGCTCTATATGATGCGTGGTCTTATCATGATGAGGATCTCCATTTCCTGTTCTTTGGTTTGAGTTTGAGCAAATAACAGATTGAGAGGATTAATAGCGCTAGTGAAGGGTATGCCTTCTTTTTCTTTCGATTGTTTTTTTTGTAATAAACCACCCAGTACTAAGTAGTCGCCATTTTGGACATCTACCGTATTTGATATGCGATGGCTCATGAGTCGGTGTTCGTCGCTACCGGCAACAATGAGATCGCTGACCGAGGCATTTAAAATTTGAAGATTAATTCGTCCGTCGACGGCAATATTGGGGATGATCTTTAATTCAATGCCGTAGCTGATCTGTTGGTTTTGCACCAAGGTAAAACCTTTCTTAGTGGAATACGGCAGCCAAATGGTTTGCTTCGATTCAAAGTGTGCTTGGTGGCCATCTTTAGAAACGATCGACGGCATTGATTTAACCACTGCCTTGCCTTCTCGTTGCAGGGCGCGCATTGAGCGGAGCAGGATAGGGCGCTTAAAAATATCGTAGGTCACACTCAATGGTCGATCCCATGAGATGCCGAGAATTTCCATCGCATCACGACTCACTTCGATGATGCTGAGTTCGAGAATGACTTGTCCAGGGGCTTCATCATGCAATTCTAAAGAGCGTAGGATTTGCCCTTGAATGGCGCTGGGAGCGTGAATACTAAGATATTCATTACCTTCGGGCACACGTACAAACTGTTGTTGCTGTTCACTGAGAATTGAATTTAATTCATCGGAGCCCATGTGTTTTGGTTTATAGCGACAGGTTAGCGCAAGTCGTGAGAAGGAAGCGGTGTCCGGTTGTGAGGCGCCAACTAAAACATAGTCTTGCTCGAAGCGATAACTGTAATCGCCAGCAGCTAGTAAGGTCTCAAGGGCGCTACTTAAAGCTACGTTGTTGAGTGTGGCGCTGATCAGGCTATTAACACTTTCGTCAATAAGAATTGGAAAGCCAATTTGAATGCTGAGCTCGATTAGGGCATCGCGTAGATCCATCTCAAATAGATCAACCGATACTAGCTGGTCTTTTTTGGAATTAACAAGAGAGTCTTTGCTGCAGCGATAGGCTTCATTGTTTTTCGATAGGCGTTCTGTATTAAACTGTTCCGTGTCAGCTTGTAGTTGTCCATTCTCTGGCATGCTGTTAAGGATGGCGTCGTCGGCTAGTTGAATATTGCTATAGGCCTTGAAGCCGCATCCCTGGTTTGCCAGACTTAAACATAGGATAGCGATCAGTTTCAGTGCTTGGCATCTAATAGTGATGCTGCTAATCATGCTTAACCACAGTTTGCAGTTGAATGTCATGCCACCTGTCGCCGATAGCTAGGTCGACTGGGAATGATCTAGCACTTGTGATGCCATTAGACCAATGCTGAGTCAGTGCTATTTTATTGCTTTCATTAGGCGCTAACGTTATGCGGCGAGGTCGAAACTGAAAGTGTTCTGAGCCATCTTTGGAGCTGACTGGAAAGCGTAATTTGATTGCTTGGGTATAGGGGTTGGATACAATAAATTCATTTTTGCTGAAGCCTAAAGTCGTCGGCTCAATAATGAT
>Ga0228663_1000918_pt1 | contig 9016 bp, 5 predicted proteins | sample 77DmetaG_FD_183630 | JGI IMG/M metagenome (GOLD analysis project Ga0228663, IMG submission 183630) | Seawater microbial communities from Monterey Bay, California, United States - 77D | ecosystem: Environmental > Aquatic > Marine > Coastal | place: USA: California | collected 2016-10-07
AGTGCATTTACATTGACCCTGAAGACGCCTTGCTAAGCGGTGCCGGTTTCGGATGGACAGTCTAATCGAAGTCGGACTAGGCTTCGCTACAAACCAGAATACAATTTGAGAATTGATTTATGTCCAGTAATGCGCGCCAATCAGACCTCGACTTTGCGGCGGATCTCTTCAAAGCAGCCGATAAGATGCGTGGCGGGCTGGAGCCGTCAGAATACAAGCACGTAGCACTTGGCCTGATCTTCCTGAAATATATCTCAGAGGCCTTTCAGGCGATGCATGATAAGCTCGCTGAAGACGAACTCGCCGACCCCGAAGACCCCGAAGAATACTTGGCAGAGCGTGTCTTCTGGGTACCAGAAACGGCGCGCTGGTCCCATCTCCAGCAAAACGCGCGGTCAGAAAACATCGGTAAAATTATCGATGACGCGATGGAGGCCATTGAAGCTGAACCAGCCAATGAGACACTGAAAGGTGTTCTGCCTAAAAACTATGCGCGCCCTACGCTCGACAAGACCATGCTAGGAGAGCTGGTTGATCTCTTTTCCAACGTCAAAATGCACGACGACGCTGACCGGGCGCGGGATCTGCTGGGCCGGGTCTACGAGTACTTTATCTCAGGCTTTGCCAGCGCCGAGGGAAAGCGCGGCGGTGAGTTCTTCACACCGCGCTCGGTTGTCCGCACCCTTGTTGAGATTCTCGAACCCTACCAAGGCCGCGTCTACGACCCTTGCTGCGGCTCGGGCGGCATGTTCATCCAGTCCGAAAAGTTCATCGAAGACCACGGCGGCAACCCGCTGAACCTCTCGGTTTATGGGCAGGAGATCAACCACACGACATGGCGGCTGGCCAAGATGAACCTTGCCGTCCACGGCATCGACGCTGACATCGCATGGGACAGTGCGGGAACATTTCACAAGGCAGCGCACCCTGGGCTAAAGGCCGACTACATCCTCGCCAACCCGCCCTTTAACATCTCAGACTGGGGCGGTGAACGGTTGCTGGAGGACGACCGCTGGCAGTACGGCATACCGCCCAAGAGCAACGCCAACTTCGCGTGGATACAGCACATTATTCACCACCTCGCCCCGCGCGGCCATGCGGGCGTTGTGCTCGCCAATGGCTCCATGTCCTCGCAAACCAGCGGCGAGGGCGAGATCAGAAAACGCCTGATCGAGGAAGACCGCGTCGATTGCATGGTCGCCCTGCCGGGGCAGCTGTTCTATTCCACGCAGATTCCCGTCTGCCTGTGGATTCTGAGCCGGGACAAATCCGCCAACGGACTAAGGGACAGGCGCGGAGAGGTGTTGTTCATCGACGCCCGCAACATGGGCCATATGGTGGACCGGGTGCGGCGCGAGTTCTCAGACGAGGACATCAACAAAATCGCGGGCACCTACCGCCGCTGGCGCGCCAAGCCAGAGACGCTGGAAGTGAAAGGCTGGGATGCCTACGCCGACGAACCGGGCTTCTGCAAGTCCGAAGGGCTAGAGACCATCCGCAAGTTCGACCACGTGCTGACGCCGGGGCGGTATGTCGGGGCAGCTGAGGATGAAGGCGACGGAGTGCCGTTTGAGGAGAAATTCGGCGCTCTTGCGTCTTTGCTTGAAGATCAAATCGCATCGGGAGACCAGCTCGCCACTCAAATTCGCGAAGTAATCAAAGGTACTCAGAAATGAGTGTCGATCCCCTTTTCTATCTCAAACAGGACTGGGAAGTCACGACGTTGGGTGACGTCGCGGCTCGCGGCGGCGGTTCGATACAAACTGGCCCGTTCGGGAGTCAACTTCATGCGTCGGACTACGTTGATCAAGGCATTCCATCGATCATGCCCCAAAACATTTCAACTGATCGCATATCGGAAGAGGGCATCGCTCGCATTACCGAAGATGACGCTTAGAGATTGTCCAAATATCGAGTTCGCACCGGAGACATCGTTTACAGCCGGCGCGGCGATGTAGAACGCCGCGCATTAGTGCGAGAAGAAAACGATGGTTGGCTCTGCGGCACTGGATGTTTGAAGGTAAGCTTTGGTGAAGGTGTCGTTGTCCCCGAGTATGCAGCGTTCTATTTGAGCCACCCTGCGTCTAAGGCGTGGGTCGTGCAGCATGCGGTCGGTGCTACGATGCCGAACCTGAATACGTCCATTCTTTCTGCTCTCCCATTCGTGTTGCCGCCTTCTGACGAACAAGAACAGATTGCAAATGCACTGTCAGCGCTCGACGACAAAATCGAGCTGAACCGGCGGATGAATGAGACGTTGGAAGAGATGGCGCGGGCGCTGTTTCGGGATTGGTTCGTTGATTTCGGCCCCACCCGCCGCCAGATGGAAGGCGCAACCGACCCCGCCGCCATCATGGGCCACGCCTTCCCCCCCGAAAAAGCCGTCACGCTCGCCTCACTCTTCCCCGCCAAACTCGGCGACGACGGCCTGCCGGAGGGTTGGGAGACACGCCCGCTTCAAACCGTAGTCGAACAGCAGAAGCAAACCGTCAAACCGGACCAGCACCTCGACGAGACGTTCGAGCACTTCAGCTTGCCAGCCTTTGACAAGGCCAAATGGCCGACAGTCGAACGTGGCGCGGAGATCAAGAGCAACAAAACGGCGGTTCCCGCCAACTCGTTGCTGATCTCCAAGCTCAACCCTCGCATCGAACGTGTTTGGGTCCCGCAGGTTGCGGGCGAGCATCGTCAGATATGTTCAACGGAGTTCCTGTGTTTTAATCCTGCGGCAGGTCTAGGGCGTGCCACCGTAGAAGCTCTGTTCCGATCAGACGTGATGCGAGAGAAGATGGCTGCGATGGTCACGGGCACCTCGAACAGCCATCAGCGCGTGCCTCCCAAGGTCCTCATGCAAGCGGACGTTCTGCTGCCTGTGGCCTGCGCAGCGGCGTTTGAAAAGGTGGCTCTACCGCTTCTGGAAAAGCGTCAAGCCAACGAACAAAAAAACCAAACCCTCGCCGAAATGCGCGACCTCCTCCTGCCCAATCTCATGTCCGGCGAAATCCGCTTGAAAGACGCGGAAGTGCCGGTGTGAGCGCTCTCTCGCTCACGCTTCAGTCTTTGCTTCGCCTCGGTTTTGTTGAACAAGCGCCGGAGTGGGGAATGCCCTGTGTCTCCTGCGAGCTCCCATACTTACCGCTGACATGCTGCGACGGGATCAGTAAGTATTTTCGGGAGGTAGTTTTGGTTTCAGGCATCTTCAATAACGGCCGCACTCTGTGCGAGATCAGTCATCAAATCCCGCCTGACCTGTCAACGGATGAAAGCGCAGCGGCCTGGTTGGTCTATGCTTTGCGGCAAAATCTGGATGAGCGTAGCTCTTTGCCTGATTGGGTTTCACTTGGGCGCGCCAATCAGATGCTAGTCCCGATGATCGCGGAGAAAGAGGCATATAAGAGCAGGCCAGCTTGCCACATCGAGGCTGATTTTGCTCGCATTCTCCGCGCGCGTATAACTGCGCTGATCGCGGAACTAACAAGCCATGCCTCGCTTCGGATCGAGTTTGACGGATCAATGCTGCAAGCTGTTGTGAACAAGGAAGTCGTCAAAGTGCCTGCTGAAGGCATTGCATGGAGCGGACAGATCGTTGTTCCTAACGCAAATGTCTTTGAGTTTCCGAAGCGTATAGCAGCGCAGGGAACCACTTTGGATTTTTGGGACGGTTCGATGGGTCTCGGCAGGCAACGATACCACGCGGAATGGGTGGAGGATGGTCGTCATGACTGATTTGGTGGGCATTTGCCACCTAGATGGGTGGCAGTCGACAAGAATTGACACCGGCTTGGCCATTTTCTGAGGAGAGACCGATTTGAGTTTCACTGAAGACCTTGTCGAACAAGCCGCTCTCGGCATCCTAGAGGAGTTGGGCTGGCGCTATCAGAACCCTATTGCGATCGCGCCGGATGGGCCCGAGAGGCTGCGGGTGTCCAATACAGAGACTGTCTTGTCTGGGGTGCTGGAAGCCGCGGCAAGGCGGCTAAACCCAGACATCCCGGATGACGCTTTACACTCCGCGCTTAAGCAAGTGCAGGTGTCCGAGATGCCATCTCTGATCGAAGAGAACCGTCGGATCCACCGTATGCTCGTTGATGGCGTCGACGTGGAGTATCGCCGCCCAGATGGGTCCATCAAAGGCGACAAAGTGCGGCTGATCGACTTTGTTGACCCTGCCAATAATGACCTGATGGTTACGAACCAGTTCACCGTAGTCGAGGGCGGGCACAATCGCCGCCCTGATGTGGTGGCATTCGTGAACGGGCTTCCCCTAGTGGTGATTGAGCTAAAGAACGCCGCCAGCGAAAACGCGACAATCGAAGATGCTTTTAATCAGCTTCAAACCTACAAGGCCCAAATTCCATCTCTGTTCCGCACCAATGCCGCTCTAATAACCTCAGACGGACTGTTGGCGCGTGTTGGTTCGCTGAGTGCGGGTGAGGACCGCTTTATGCCCTGGCGGACCGTGACGGGCGCCCAAGGTGACTTCACGCCTGAAGGACCGAAAGAGATGGAGACGCTGCTTCGTGGTCTCATGCAGCCAGAAAAACTGCTGCAATTGGTGCGGGACTTTACCGTGTTTGGCGACAAAGGTGATGGCGTTTTCAAGATTATTGCCGGGTATCATCAGTTCCACGGTGCGCGGAAGGCTCTCACCAGCGCAGTCAGAGCGGTTGATGAACTTGGAGACCGTAAGGTCGGAGTCATCTGGCATACGCAAGGTTCCGGTAAGAGCTTCTTGATGGCGTTCTTCGCGGGGCTTCTGGTCAGAGCACCTGAGCTGCAAAACCCGACTATCCTTGTCGTCACAGATCGTAATGATCTGGATGATCAGCTTTACGGCACCTTTTCTTTATGTCGCGACTTGGTTCGTCAGACCCCGGAGCAGATCAAAGATAGGGACGATTTACGTCAAAAATTGGATCGGCGATCAGGTGGCGTTATCTTTTCCACGTTGCAAAAGTTTTCGCCGATGACAGGTGAGGAGGACTTCCCGGTACTCTCTGACCGCCGCAACATCGTTGTTATCGCGGACGAAGCGCACCGTAGCCAATATGGGTTTGATGCCAAATTAGATCGCGCCACGGGCGCGCGCAAATATGGTTATGCACATTACCTGCGGCAGGCTTTGCCAAATGCTTCCTTCGCCGGGTTTACGGGAACTCCGATCGAAGCCGCTGACGTAAACACCCCAGCCGTTTTCGGCGACTACGTCGATGTGTACGACATCAGTAGAGCGGTGGAAGACAAGTCTACCGTTCCGATTTACTACGAGAGTCGCCTAGCGCGTGTAGAGCTCGAAACAGCGAAGCTGCCTGAGATTGACGCCGCCGTTGACGCATTGTTCGACGATGAAACGATCTCCGAACAGGAGAAAGCTAAATCAAACTGGAGCAGCGTAGAGCGCCTTGTTGGCGCACCACCAAGACTGGACATCGTCGCTCAAGACATCGTCAATCATTTCGAAGATCGGCTTGAGGCCATGGCTGGTAAGAGCATGATTGTCTGCATGAGCCGTGCTATTTGTGTGGATCTCTACAGTCGAATAACGGCACTACGCCCTGAATGGCATTCAGAAGATGACAAAGAGGGGGCGATCAAAGTCGTGATGACTGGTTCTGCCTCTGATCCGCTGGAGTGGCAGCAGCATATCGGGAGCAAGATGCGCCGCGACCTGTTGGCTAAGCGCGCGCGCAATCCGGCTGATCCGCTGAAGATGGTGATTGTTCGCGACATGTGGCTGACAGGCTTCGACGCGCCTTGCATGCACACGATGTATATCGACAAGCCGATGCGTGGTCATGGTTTAATGCAGGCGATTGCGAGGGTGAACCGAGTGTTCAAAGATAAGCCCGGTGGGCTTGTAGTGGACTACATCGGTATAGGCCAGAATTTGAAGAAGGCTCTTCAAAACTACACAGCAACTGACCGCGACCAAACCGGAATTGATGAGGAGGAAGCCGTTGCGGCACTTCAGGAGTTGGTCGAGCGATGTCAAAACTTCTTTTCAGGCTTTGACTATCGGGCAGGCATCGATGGGACGCCTCAGGAACGCCTACAGGCCCTCGCTGGAGCCATGGAATGGGCTTTAGAAAAGCAAAAGGCAGGTGCTGATAGGGCTCGTGACGAGAAGGCCAAGAAAGCGGAGTTGACGTACTATGCGGACTTGGTCTCGAACCTATCCAAGGCCTTCGCGCTGGGATCGGCTAGCGACTATGCCCAATCGGTCAAAGAGGAGGTTGGGTTCTTCCAAGCCGTGCGTGCGGCACTTTCCAAGACGTCACCTAAGTCTAGGATGAGTAAACGTGAGAAAGAGTTCGCCATTGGTCAGTTGATTTCTGATGCCATAGCAGATGCCAGTATTATCGATGTCCTCGCTGCAGCGGGCATGCGCACGCCTGAAATCTCTGTGCTGTCTGAAGAATTCTTGTCCGAAATCCAAAACATGGAGCACAAAAACCTCGCCCTAGAGGCGTTGCGCAAGCTGTTGGCTGGAGAAATCAAAGCTCGGCAGCAGAAGAACGTCGTCGAGGCAAAAGCCTTCTCAGAGCGGCTAGAAGCCGCTGTCGCACGCTACCATGCAAACGCCATCACGAGCCTTGAAATGATCCAAGAGCTGATTGACATGGCCAAGGATTTACAAGCGTCTGTCCAGCGTGGTGACGATCTTGGCTTAGGCGAGGAAGAGCTAGCCTTCTATGACGCACTCGCTCAAAACGAGAGCGCTGTCGAAATGTTGGGTAACGAAGAGTTGCGGAAGATTGCTCACGTTCTCGTCGAGCAGCTTCAGAAAAACGTGACAGTCGATTGGCATCTTAAAGAAAGCGCCCGAGCAAAGCTCCGCATCTTGGTCCGCCGTATCCTCAAGAAGTACGGCTACCCCCCGGATTTAGCGCCGATTGCCATCAACACAGTTCTTGGCCAGGCGGAGACTTTGCTGAAGTGGGGCACCTAAAGCTGAGAGAGGTGCTTGAGGGCATCAAGGTGCTTATGCTTATATCTGGGGATTGGCCTACAGTCCAAGAACACCTGAAACGTGCATATCCCGAATATGATGAAACATTGCAGCTTACATTTCTGGATAAGTTGAAAATTTCAGGCTGATTCACCGAATAAGAAACGAGCAGTAATTTGGCTATTTCCTATCACCCTCCGCGTGGGGCTATCGTATGTGCAAACTTCGATCAGGGCTTCAAGGTGCCAGAAATGGTGAAGCGTAGGCTGTGCGTAGTTCTATCGCCGCAGATTGAGGCACGGCACGGGCTTTGTACCGTAGTTCCACTAAGCACATCAGAGCCTGAGGTGATTCAGGCTTACCACTACAAGTTTCAAATACCATTCCAGATGCCAAAAAATTGGGGTAATCAGCCACGTTGGGCGAAATGCGACATGATCTGTGCCGTTGGATTCCATCGGTTGGATTTGCTGCGTCTAGGCAAGGATGCTCAGGGGGGGCGAAAGTATCAACTTAACTCCTTATCCAGCACACATTTACGACATATTAGTAACGGTGTGTTAGCAAGCTTGGGGCTTCCCCCTTTGACAGAGTTGAAGTGAGTTCTTATGTTAGAGGTGTGGCGGCGCTGCTTCGGCATCCGCATTAAGACCCTACCAAGGGCCACTGGCCGACGAAGCGAAAGCAAGTTTCTGGTCAGTGCTGTGAGGCCCCATCGGCGAAAGCCTTTGGGGCTTTTGCTTTTCTGGATGGCTAGTTAAATATACGAGCCTCTTTGATATCGTAGGGGCTCAATAGAAAAATTTTACTTAATCTATTACCGTTTTAAACGAAAATTGCTCCTCAGATCCTGCTAGCGAATGCTGACGAAAGTGCGCCATGAGTAAATTTAAGCAATTGGTAAGCTGTATGCTTTCAACTGGAGGCGTAACGAACGCATTAATTCGTGTGGAAAACTGGCGCATCACCAACTTGTTAAGTAGCCGAAACAAAGTGGTCGGGTGGCCGCCCACGGCACGTTCGCCTCGAGACCTGCCTGAGAACAAAGGCTGCCGCGCCTGCTTCTCTCAACCCCAGCCGACTGACCGGACCGAGGGAGAGAAACCCACAGGCCGCTTAAGTACAGCGGCCCGGAGCTTTACGCAGCTTTGATGGTGTCGATTGCTACGACCATCATTCCCGTCAGGTGCCAAATTGCCGCCATCAGTATGCCCATATTAAACGCAAACTCGTTGGCGCAGCTCTGCTTGAAGAACTCGCCTTCGAGGAACATGCAGGATCCCTTGCAGAGCTGAACGACAGGGCATGCCATGCATTCGTCTCGGAAGGCAAAATGCGTCGAGGTGTCGAGCGCGATGTCCTCAAAGGCCTCCACATGACCGATCTTATGCTCGCCCTTTGCCCCGGTGTTTTGGCAAGTCATTACGTTGCCGCGGAGATCGACGGCGATGGTGTCTTCGCGGTCCATTCCGCATTTCTGCCCGAGGCCATCAATGCTGCGGCGCCGTTGGATCGATTGGTAGAACTCGTCGATCCGGTCTCCGAGCCCAAAGGCTTGTGGGTCGTTTGCCAAGGCCTCAAATATTGACTGCGTAAGGCCTTGGAGCTGGGCCGGCTCAAATCGTCCTGTGCCGAGCGCAGTGGCCGCGTCATAGACGTTCACAACGCCCTCGAGGCCTACAAAAGCCTCAGGGCCCACCTTGTCGGCGAACCAATCGCGCAGCGCTTGCAGGTCATGGTGCTGCTGGGTGATCACGGCGTTAAAGCCGACCATTCCCGGCCGCTCGGCCAGCAGGGCATCGATCCAGCGGCGCTTTTGAGGATCGTCCAAGGGATCAGGCCCGCGCAAATGCTGTCCCGGTCCGTCGTGAGAAATAGTGATGCCGATGTCGTACTTGGCGATGAAGTCGAGTTTTTCGCGGTCAAAGAGCGAGCCGTTGGTGATGATGGAAAACCGGGCGTCGGGGAACCGTTCGGCGAGAGCCGGCAAAAGGCGTTTGATTTTTGCCCAGTAGACAAAAGGCTCGCCGCCCCAAACCTCGATCTGCTCTGGTGCGTCCGTCATCA
>Ga0228663_1000930_pt1 | contig 8949 bp, 10 predicted proteins | sample 77DmetaG_FD_183630 | JGI IMG/M metagenome (GOLD analysis project Ga0228663, IMG submission 183630) | Seawater microbial communities from Monterey Bay, California, United States - 77D | ecosystem: Environmental > Aquatic > Marine > Coastal | place: USA: California | collected 2016-10-07
GGCGGAAGCAGGACTGGGCGAGTAATTTACGAGAAATGTAGGCGAGAGGCGCTGCCTCTCGCGCTCTCCGGGATATTTGTGAACCAAAGAAATTGGGACTCCACAAATTAGAACAAAACGTGAATAAGTGACGTATGGGAGTCGTTGAGCTTCATATTACCTCAAATTTCACCTTTCTCACCGGCGCTTCGCATCCTGAAGAATATGCGCATCGTGCTGCGGAGATGGGGCTTGAGGCCTTTGCAATTGCGGATAAAAATTCTGTCGCTGGAATTGTCCGCGCACATGTGGCTTTGCGTGATATTGCTCGAATTGTGCAAGAGCGCGAAAAGCATTTGGCCCAGTTCGGCGAAATTGGCCCCCATCGGCCCGAACATTCCCCACACGCCGCTGGATCGCTCGATGTTACGCATGTGCCTCGGCTTTTGCCGGCGGCACGCGTGGTTTTGGTCTGTGGATTAACCTGTGTGATCATACCTCGCGACAGGCAGGGGTGGCGTAACCTGTGCAGGCTTTTATCCAAGGGGCGAATGCGCGCTCCAAAGGGTGAATGCCATATTCGTATGGATGACTTATTGGAGTTCGGCGGATGCTGCGCGCTGATACTCGTGCCACAAGCGGTACATCGGCAGCACGGCGCGGATGCATCATGGACAGAAGCGGAACAGTTGACGCGCCGCTTTGCTGGCGATGTCTACATGATGATGTCTCCGCAATATGACAGCCGCGATACCCGAGACTTTTTAGCAATCAAGGCTCTTGCACAGCGTCTTGGCGTATTACCTGTCGCGTCTACCGCACCGCTTATGCACCACGGACGGCGGCGACAGATGGCAGATGTGTTGAGCTCTATCCGCGAGGGGCTACGTATTGAGCAGCTTGGTGGTAAGGCGTTGGCCAATGCGGAGCAACGATTGCGCAGCGCACATGAAGTGCGCAGTTTATTCGCAGGCCACAGCGACGCGATTGAGAACGCCACCGCGTTAGCCCACGCCTGTACCTTTTCCCTAGATGAGTTGCGGTACGAGTACCCTTCCGAATTGGTTGGCCAAGAAACAGCCGCTGAACGACTGGCACGGCTGGCCACAGCCGGTCTACGCTGGCGCTACCCCGCAGGAGTACCGCAGCGCGCCTCTGACCAGTTGGCGCATGAACTCCGCCTGATCGATAAGCTCGGCTTTGCGCCTTATTTTCTGACAGTTCACGACATTGTAGCCTTCGCCCGCGACCGCGGTATCTTGTGTCAGGGGCGCGGTTCGGCTGCCAACTCAATCACATGTTACGCGCTGGGTGTGACCTCAGTTTCGCCAGAAATCGGCACCATGGTGTTTGAACGCTTTGTCTCTGAGGCGCGTAATGAGCCGCCCGATATTGACGTCGATTTTGAGCATGAGCGCCGCGAGGAGGTCATTCAGCACATTTATGAACGCTATGGCCGTCATCGCGCCGGCCTATGCGCCACTGTCATTCATTACCGTGGCAAGCGGGCCGTGCGCGAAGTAGGCCGCGCCATGGGGCTGAGCGAAGATACGATCACAGCGCTTTCGAGCCAAATCTGGGGGTTTGGCTCGACCAAGGGGCTGGAACCGGAGCGTTTTGCTGAACTGGGCCTCGATGCAACCGACCGGCGCTTGCAGCAAACCTTGCGGCTGATTTTCGAAATTCAGGGGTTCCCGCGCCATTTATCCCAACATGTTGGCGGCTTTATCATCACAGAAGGTCGCCTTGATGAATTGGTCCCTATTGAAAATGCTACGATGGAGGACCGCACAATCATCTGTTGGGACAAGGATGATATCGACGCTCTTGGCATCCTCAAGGTTGATATTCTTGCACTGGGCATGCTGTCGTGCCTGCGTAAAAGCTTTGATCTGATCGCCAGCCATCATCAGCTTGATTACAACCTTGCGACACTCCCACCGGAGGATTCTGCCGTCTATGACATGCTATGCACAGGCGACAGCATCGGCGTTTTTCAGGTCGAAAGTCGTGCGCAGATGAATTTCCTACCACGGATGCGCCCGCGATGCTTTTACGACCTTGTGATCGAAGTCGCGATTGTGCGCCCCGGCCCCATTCAGGGTGATATGGTCCATCCCTACATCCGACGTCGCAACGGTGAAGAAGACGTGCATTTCCCCTCTGACGCACTGGGCAAGGTGCTGGCCAAAACTCTTGGCGTGCCGCTGTTCCAAGAACAGGCCATGCAGATCGCCATCGTCGGCGCGGGCTTTTCACCCGAAGAGGCCGATCAACTGCGCCGCGCGCTCGCGACGTTCAAAAAACATGGTAATGTCAGCGCACTGCGGGATCGGTTTCTACGCGGTATGCGCGCCAATGGCTATGATGACGACTTTGCAGAGCGTTGCTTTTCCCAAATCGAAGGGTTCGGTTCGTATGGATTTCCCGAAAGTCACGCTGCCAGTTTTGCACTGCTTGTCTATGCATCTGCTTGGATGAAATGTCACCACCCCGGCATCTACGCATGTGCGCTGCTGAATTCGCAACCCATGGGGTTTTATGCACCCGCCCAAATCGTACGAGATGCCCGTGAGCACGGCGTCGATATTCGGCCAGTCTGTCTAAACAACAGCACGTGGGATTGCACCATGGAACCCGACGGACGCGGCGGCCTCGCGCTGCGGTTGGGATTTCGCCAAGTGAAAGCTATAAAGGAAGAAGACGCGCGTTGGTTGGTGGCCGCGCGCGGCAACGGATATCGGGATGTTGCCGATGTGTGGCGCCGTGCAGGTGTAAGCGCGCAAATGCTATCAACGCTCGCCGAGGCGGATGCATTTTCAGGTCTTGGACTAAGCCGCCGCGCCGCATTGTGGGAAGCGAAAGCTTTGCAAAAAACGCAACCACTGCCGCTATTTGCGCAGGATATCGATGGTGAAGTCCTGCATGAACCGCAAGCTCAGCTACCAAAGATGACCTTAGGCGAAGAGGTCGTAGAAGACTACGTTTCAACACGGCTCTCGCTACGGGCGCATCCTCTGGCTTTATTGCGTCCTTTGTTGAGTGGCCCACAAAACGAAAAAGGCGCCCCCTAAGGGACGCCTTCTTTCGTTAGCTTGGCTTCGCTTAGGAAGCAGCAGCTGCGATCAGTACCAGAGCCAGCAGGGGCACCAGGATACCGCCAGCGGACGAGGATGTATCCTCAACGATGACTTCTGGTTCCATTGTAGGCTCGACCATGTTGCCAGCAAAAGCGCCGGTGGCCAGAGTAGCGAATGCAGCTGCGAGAGCGATTTTTTTCATACCGTTTTTCCTTCAAGATACGCCACGGACCGTGCATGATTGCCGGCCCTTATGGCACCCAAGACTGTACCTCGTGCCCCGGTGTAGGCAGCAATGCCTGCCATATTCAACGGCCCGAAAACAAAGGTCTCTTAACCAAAATCAGACTGCGATTAAAATGGCAACACCCTGTAGAACGCACGTCAAAGAGCATGGCGAATATGACACAGCAATTGCCCCAAAGTGCATTATATCCGGCGAAATGGGCGTATTTTTGCCCGAATTTCGCCCAAAACCCTAAAATATGGCGGCTTCTATGACCCCAAAGCCGCACTCATTGGCCAATGCAGCGCGGCTCATGTCGAATTGCATCTGCACATTTGATTTGCATACTGCTCAGGGATATCCAAGCCGTGACACGCGCCCAAATCCGGGCCCAACCTGGACAAATACAATGAACCGACGCCACGCCCTAGCGCTCTTGGCCGCGACCTCGCTGACCGCCTGCACACCGCCCACACCATCGGCTTTGGGGCCAGATGGAAAGCCCCTTCCACGGCTATACCGCATCACCGAAAGCGACGCGCGCCGTATTCCGTTTCGTGTCCTCGATGCTGTAAATGCGCTGCGCCAAGGGGCCGGTGTGCCCGCATTGGAACTGAACCCAGTCCTGACTGCCGCCGCTGCAACACATGCCCGCGATATCTCAATCCAGAACCGGCCTTGGCATTTTGGCTCTGACGGATCATCGCCGATCGATCGGGCGCGTAGCGTTGGCTATACCGGCACCGTTTTGGGCGAAACCCTGTCGGAGACCTACGAATCTGAACTAGAAACCGTCGCCGCATGGATGCAGGAAGAAGGGCCTCGGGCCGTGATCCTAGACCCCGATGCGCGCCAACTCGGCTTTGCGTTTTTCCAAGAACCGAACGGCAAAATCTGGTGGGTGCTTAACACCGGCTTTGGCGGCAGCAGCGAAATCCCAGACGCGCCCTCAAGCTAGGCCACGATATCTATGATGGTCCCATCCTGGACCATCAGATAAATTTCACGCATTTCGGCATTGGTCACGGCGATGCATCCCGCCGTCCAATCGGCTGAGCGCGGTCGCCGTTTATTGCCCCACCCGTGGATAAAAATATCCCCGCCGGGATCGCGTCCCTGCGATTTAGCAAAAGCCACCTCATGTGGCCGTGGATAGTTGATCCCGAGTGACAGGTAAAAAGCTGAATTCGGGTTGCGCCGATCAATGACGAACCTGCCTTCGGGGGTTTTGCCGTCACCCTCAAACTGTTTCGGCCCCGCAGCGGTGAACCCGAGCTGAATGTCATAGGCGCGCAGAACATCCCGACCGCTCAGCAGATACATTTTGCGACGGCCTTTATGCACCTCAACCTTGGTCACAGCGGGGCCAGCATAGCGGGTCGTTGCCCCACCCACGCAGCCCGCAAGAGCCGCCGGAAGCATCCCCAGAAGAAGTCGTCTTGATATCGCCATGTATGCTCTGCCTCGGAACGGCTATTTTTGACTGTGATAGGCGCATTTATCCGATTTGTGAATCAAAACGCGACCGGATCACGACAATCTGAATTACAATTATGCGGTAGTTTTTTTAGGGGGACTGCGCGATTTACTCGCCAGCGGCCAGCAAGGCCTTAAGACCCGTGCGGTAATCCGGATAGCGCAGCGTCACGCCCAGCTCTTTTAGGATACGCGTATTGCTGACCTTTTTGCTCTCGGCATAGAAACTGCGCGCCATCGGGGTCATCTCAGCGACCTCAAAATCTACGGCCTCAGGCAGGGGCACACCCAGCAACTCTGCGGCATAGCCAATCACGTCTTGGGGCGGTGCAGGGTCATTGTCGCACATGTTGTAAATCGCACCGGGGTTAGGCTGGCGAATGCTCGCCTCAAGCACTTGCGCAATGTCCTCAACGTGGATGCGGGAAAACACCTGCCCCTTCTTGATAATCCGCCGCGCGGTACCGCGCCGAACCTTTTCAAACGGGCCACGGCCTGGCCCATAAATCCCTGCGAGCCGAAAGATGTTCACGGCCGGACATAACCCCTGCCATGCGGCCTCTGCCTCCACCCGCATTTGCCCCCGACGTGTTGAGGGCGCGAGTGGTGTTTGCTCATCCACCCAACCACCGGCATGATCACCGTACACGCCCGTGGTCGACAGATAGCCAACCCAATCCTTGTCCCCAAGGTGTTGGGCGAGCTCTGTGCCATAGGTTTCTAGCACCGGGTCACCATCCGCGTTTGGTCCAGCCGAGGTCAGGATATGCGTTGCCTCGGCAATGGCCTTGCTGAGGTCTTCGCCCCACAAGACTGGTTCCACGCCTTCGCCGCGCAAAACCTCAGCTTTTTCGGCAGTGCGGGTTGTGCCGATCACCCGCCACCCCTGTGGCAGTAAGAGCTTTGTAAGCGCCCGCGCCGAATAGCCGTGGCCGAAACTTAACAGGATCATCTCAGTCGCTCCTCCGCCCAGCGCGCGGCATCAGCCACCGTTGGATCATTATCCTCACACAAGCTTTGCGCCACAGGCCGCAGATCGGGCTGCGCCGAATTGCCGATGGCATAAAGCACATTGCGCACAAACCGATCCCGACCAATCCGTTTGATCGGGCTGCCGGAAAACCGCGCGCGAAAGGCTGTGTCATCCAAAGTTGCAAGTTCCGCCAAAGCAGGCTGACGTAGGTCATCGCGCGCGTGATAGCGCAACTCGGTCGCCTCGACCGCAAACTTGTTCCACGGGCACACCGCAAGACAATCATCGCAGCCGTAGATACGATTGCCCAAGGCCGCGCGCAGGCTCTCCTCCACCGGGCCTTTGTGTTCAATCGTGAGGTACGAAATACACCGCCGCGCATCCAGTTGGAACGGCGCAGGAAAGGCCCGCGTTGGACAAATATCCAGACACGCGCGGCAATTGCCACAATGCTCTGTCTCGGGGGTATCTTTGGGCAAATCTGCCGTTGTGAATACCGCGCCCAGGAAAAACCAATTCCCCAGCTTGCGCGACAACAGGTTGGTATGCTTGCCCTGCCAGCCCAAGCCCGCCGCCTGCGCCAGTGGCTTTTCCATCACTGGGGCTGTATCCACAAACACTTTCACTTCGCATTCCGCAGCCGCAACAAGCCACCGCGCGACACGCTTAAGCCGCTTTTTCACGAGGTCATGATAGTCTCTATTTCGGGCATATACGCTGATGACGCCATTTTCGCGGTGGGTGATATCGTCCAGCGGGTCGCTATCGGGCGTATAGGGCTCAGCCAGCATGATGACAGATCGCGCCTCAGGCCACAGCGCGCCGGGATCGCCCCGCCACGCCATTCGCTCAGCCATCCAAGCCATCTGACCGTGGCGGTTAGCATCGACGAATGCCTTTAACCGCGCGGGCAGTTCGGGCACCGCATCCGGCGCACATACCCCCATGGAGGCAAATCCCGCATCCCGCGCCTCAACCTCCAGACGCGCCCGCAATTCCGCGGGGCTGGGATCAGAAGTCGAGGTCCGCATAATGACGCGGCGGCGGAAAGCCTGAGACCTGATCAGCAAGAATGGAACGGAAGGCGGGCCGCGATTTGATCTTGGCATACCATTCACGCACTTGGCGGTTCCGGTCCCAATCAACGTCCGAGATGTAGTCGAGGCACGACAGGTGCGCGGCAGCTGCAAAATCAGCCATGGTCAGCTCGCTTCCCGCAAGCCAGCGGCGTTGGTCCAGCAACCATCCCATGTAATCGAGATGAAACTTGATCGCCTTGGAGCCTTCTTTGACATTGCGCCCATCGGGGTATCCCGCGCGGGTCAGTTTTTTATTCACCCGCTCATAGACCAGTTTTGACGTCACCTCATGGTGAAATTTATCGTCAAACCACGACACGATCCGCCGCACTTCGGCGCGGGCGGCGGGGTTGCTCGGTATCAGGGCGGGCTCTGGATGGGTCTCTTCGATATACTCACAAATGGCCTGGCTTTCGCACAGGGTCAGGCCATCCATCCGCAATACCGGAACCTTTCCAGCAGGATTGCGGCGTTTGAAATCTTGGTTGTCCTCCCAATACTTCTCATCAACCAGCTGAACGTCCAGCTTCTTTTCCGCAAGGACCAGACGTACCTTGCGACAAAATGGAGAAAGGGCAAATTGATAGAGTTGAATCATGGGAAAAGGACGCCGCGCGTGTTGTTCCCCACGTTTCTGCCCGCTTGGGAGGCGGGATTCAACTCTCGAAACAGGCTGCGCGGCCATCCGCCCGGATCGTGGCTGCCCCATCGGCGATAGAACGGCTGCGTGTAGAGGCTTCTTTTGCGGAACGCACCTTGGGCGCGGGGAGGACCGCCGCCAAGCGCGCCGCCTGTGCCGCTGACAATGCTCCGGCCTCAACCCCGAAATACCAAGGGCCCGCAGCACCAACACCAAATACGCCCTCGTCCAATTCGGCAACGTTCAGGTAAACTTCAATAATCCGCCGCTTGGACCAAGTCGCCTCCATCACGGGGGTCAACACGGCCTCAAGCGCCTTTCGTGGCCATGACCGCCCATGCCAAAGAAACACGTTCTTAACGACCTGTTGGCTAATGGTTGAAGCACCGCGGTTCGCGCCCTCCTCAAGGGCCAGGCGAATCGCCCCCATGTCAAAACCCCAATGCAGGCAAAAATTCGCGTCTTCAGCCGCAACAAAGGACCGAGCCACATGAGGCGGCATGTCTTCAAGGTCGACCCAATCCCAACGTACCTCACCGAGGCGCGCGCGTTCAGACCAGACGTAGGGGGTGATCGGCGGGTTCACGAACGCCAGTGCCATGACATACAGCACCGGCAAAACAACCGCCACGACCAGCCCGCGCAGGAACCAGCGTCGCAGCCCATGCCGCGTCAGCCGACGTCCTCGCGGCGCGGCTTTGGGTTTTGACGGTGTCTTGCGTTTCGCTTTTGCCATAGCGCTCAATATACCCTCGCCCCTCGGGCTGAGCGAGCAGAATGCGCCCAACCACAGCGGGCTGTTGCCCATATGCAAAAGACCGCGCCGTATAAGGGCGCGGTCTTTGGTTTTTCAAGGCACAGGTCGCTTACTCAGCGGGCACTGCGGTGTCCTCAATCCCTAGCGGGGCTGCAAGACGACCCAGCATCTCTTTGGGACAGATCTGCACAAAGTTCGCTTTCTCAAGATCCCAATGTTGCAAAATCTCAGCCGCTTTGCGCGAGCCTGTCTCATCTGCGTGGCGTTGGATCATGCCGTGCAGTTGTTGTTCCCAATGATCAACGGTCACAGGGCAGGTCACGAGCGTTTCCATATTCATCAACGCAGGCGCTTTGCCCTCAGGGTCATACAGATAGGCCATGCCACCGGTCATCCCGGCACCAAAGTTCGCCCCGATTGAGCCGAGGATTACCGCGACACCACCGGTCATGTATTCACACCCGTTGGAACCACAGCCTTCGATCACGACCGACGCACCGGAGTTCCGCACCGCAAAACGCTCACCTGCGCGACAGCTGCAAACAGGTAACCATCCGTTGCACCGTAAAGGACCGTGTTGCCGATGATGGTGTTCTCATCCGCTTTGAGCGGCGAACTCATCGGTGGGCGCACCACAATGATGCCGCCCGAAAGGCCCTTACCGACGTAGTCGTTTGCGTCGCCCGACACCTCTAGCTTGAGTCCCGGTGCCGCAAACGCACCCAGCGATTGACCAGCA
>Ga0228663_1000959_pt1 | contig 8762 bp, 9 predicted proteins | sample 77DmetaG_FD_183630 | JGI IMG/M metagenome (GOLD analysis project Ga0228663, IMG submission 183630) | Seawater microbial communities from Monterey Bay, California, United States - 77D | ecosystem: Environmental > Aquatic > Marine > Coastal | place: USA: California | collected 2016-10-07
TACCCTGCCAGCTACATAAATAAAGAAATGGGTTATAAATGAAGAAATGGGTTATAAATGAAGAAATGGGTTATAAATGAAGAAATGGGTTATAAATGAAGAAATGGGTTATAAATGAAGAAATGGATGGTGTATTATGCATTCGATGCTACATATTGCTACAACCACACGAGACCCTTAAGAAGTACCCATCATGTCATCAATGAGTGAATCTAAATCGTAATCTCTGGTCCATCCTAATACGGTTTCTGCCTTTGTTGGATCACCTAATAAGAAATCGACTTCACAAGGTCTAAAATATTTCTCATCAATTTCGACTAATATTGTACCAGTTTTTTTGTCTCTACCTATTTCTTTAATGCCTTCACCAGACCATACAATTTCTTTACCAACCTTTATGAAAGAACGTTCAATAAATTCTCTTACAGTATATGTTTTTCCAGTAGCCAAGACATAATTGTCAGGCTTATCTTGTTGAAGCATCAGCCACATTCCATAGACATAATCTTTTGAATGCCCCCAATCACGTTTACTATCAATGTTTCCCAATTTCAATACATAATTCGGTTTGTTCTCTCTTTCTTGTTTCATAATTTTCTTCACACCATTGACTATTTTCATCGTGACAAAATTCTCTCCACGTCTTGGACTTTCGTGATTAAATAAAATTCCATTACACGCAAATAGGTCATAAGCATCGCGATAATTATTCACTAAATAATGACTATACACTTTGGCACATGCATAAGGGGATTGAGGATTGAATGGAGTACTTTCTTTTTGGGGTTTTTCCAACACATCACCAAACATTTCACTCGTACCAGCTTGATAAAATTTGATTTTCTTTCTAACATCATATGGTAATGTACGGATTGCTTCTAATATCTTCAACGTTCCTAACCCATCAATTAATGATGTATATTCAGGAATTTCAAATGAAATCTTCACGTGACTTTGTGCTGCTAAATTATATACTTCGAATACTTCTAAATCCCCGTTTTCTCTCGTCATTTTCGTAATATAATTTGTCAATGATGAACCATCAGATAAATCACCATATTCTAAATATATTTTATCTCTAATGTGATCTAATCTTGTGTGCGAAAACAGTAAAGATGTTCTTCTAACAATACCATATACTTTATATCCCTTTTCAATAAGTAATTCGGCTAAGTAAGACCCGTCTTGTCCTGTAATACCAGTAATAAATGCTATTTTTCTCATTATTTAATATTACAACAATTGTCTTTAATTTATATCTCAGGTTCAATATCTATAGTTTTCATCTCAAAAATTGATTAAAAAGGTACCTAATTATTAGTTTATTATTAACAGAAACAACACATATGAACCAATTCATCTTTCGTGCTACCACAAACGCTCGTAAATTTCCTTTGCAAAGTTTACATAATTCGGTCTCAAATTATGTCGATATTCGTAAAATTGTGTATTATCCTAATTTTGATAACGATTATGCGTATGTATTTGTAAAAAATTGGAGAGAACATTCCAAATGTTTTTACGAAAACATTTATTTTCGCAAAGAGGCTTTTATTGATATTAAGGAAACCGGGCATTTTTGGAAATTTACACCTATTGAAAAGGATACAAACGAAGACCACTATTTAGATAGTATTATCGAACACAACAAATATAGATATAAATGCTTAAGTAACAGGTTATATCTCACCTCATATCACCTCCCCTATTTACTATAAATTATTTGTCTAAACATACACATCCATATCCAATTCAACACAACCCTTATCGATCGTTTCCACTTCTACGATTTCTATGTTACTTGGCACTTTACTCCTATCCAGGTATCCCGTCACATCCTCCACTATATGTAGCTTCAGTTTCATATCCCGATTGTCTACTACACATTTACCGGTCCATCGTTCCAATGGTAGTATTTCATTTAATGACCTTATTCTCCCATCAACACGCTGGTATTTCCCCTCTCTTTTTCCTGGTCTTCCTGAAGGACATTTCATACGCCACTCACACGACAGTGCATTAATATGATCTGGGAATCCTGATAACATCGCACATATTTCCCAACTACCTCCTTTTCCATGTGTCGCTCTTGCCCCTCCTTTTATCTCTTCATTATGTTGTCTTAACCTTCTCATTGGATTATTCGTTGACCCGTTATAAGTCTTTTTTTTATATTTTTCTAATTTATTTCGTAAAATATAACAATACCACATTAATATTATATTATAACATATAATATTATCTCATTTATCTACCTACACCCTACACTACTGGCATCCACTGTACCTTTTATAATCCTCCACTAACGACTGTATACTTTCAGTAACATTTTCTATTGGACCAGATTCACCCCATGCCTCAAGTATGTCATATGCTTGTTGGTTGGCTTCATCTTGTTTCCTTTCGAATTTCCTTTTCCATGTGTCGTATCTACCTGACCTATACTTATATTTACTATTATAACAATAACTATTTACTGCTTTTGCTATTTCTTTCTTGACATCTTTTATCAGCTTCTTTTTCATCTTCATTATTTCGTCAGGTATATACACTTCCATTAATTCTTCTGCTATATACTCTCCAATCTCTGCTAATAATTTGTCTTTTTTTTCTGCTCCTTCTTCGCATCCGCTGTACTCTTTATATGTCTTTGTTAACGACTTTATACATTCAATAGCTGAATCTGAAGGACATCCTAATTTAGCCCATCCCTGAAGTATGTCAACTGCTTGTTCGTCTACTTCATGTTGTTTGCTTTCGAATCTCCTTCTTCCTGAGAAAAAATACTCATATTTACTATTATAACAATAACTATTTACTGCTTTTACTAAATCTTCCTTGTATGGTTTTATCAACTCCTCTATTGTCTGCATTATTGATTCTTCATCTATAAACCTTTCCATAACGCTTTCTGCTAAAATTTCTCCATTTTCTGCTAATACTTTCTCTTTTTTATTTTTATTTTTATTTTTCATCAAATAATCTATCAGTTTACCTCCTTTTGTTCCTTTCGTTTTATTATACTTATTATTCTTCATTTTCCGAGTAACAGTTTTCTTACACCCTTTTTTCTCTTTCTTTGATTTACATAAACACTTTTTACTCTCCACCATTCTATTATATATACATATCACATTTTTTATACTCACACACACACACCCTTCTTAATTTTTTTTTACATTACTATATGTTTGTAATGGAAATACACATTAGAGCCCAATAAACACCTTAGTGTGGTTGGTGGTAAGAAAACTCGCAAGAAGAAGTCTAATCATTGCACCAAGAAAAAACCGTCCAAAAAATGAATAGAATAGGTCCTCAAAGATAAAACCAAAGATTTGAGAGCGGTTCATCAAACATCTACAAAACAGCAAAGAATGCGATAAATAACATAGAACGACCATGTTATTTATGTAGAGAAACAACTAATCAAAGCATTTTAGCGAGTGCTTATATTGCATACACACTACAATACCTTTTACATTTTTTACATCATTTGAACCACACTTTCATGTTTCTATATCTATCCTGTGTATACAGTAGACACTACATTTCCTTTTGATAGTGAATTATAGAATTTAATTATTTCTTCTTCTCCTTCGACTTCTATATACTGTATCCCTTGTTCCAGTATTTCGTCTACTTCATCATCAAGTCCTTCGTCTACTTCATCATCAAGTCCTTCGTCTACTTCATCATCAAGTCCTTCGTCTACTTCATCATCAAGTCCTTTACTTTCTACATCTTCTTTTTCTTCTACTTTTGACACAATTTCTTCACCTATATCTAATATGTAATCCATAGTTCTTTTAAAATCTTTGTACGGTTTTATCACTTCACCCCCTTGTACGTTATTTTTTATCACACTTACCTTTGCTCTTTTTAGTCCTTTCAATATTATTTTATTATGGTGATCTATTAGTCTTTCTATTGCTTTTTTTCTATTATTACCTATATAAATGGTGTATTTATATTGTTCCATATTACTAAACTTACATTTTTTTTCTGGATTTTCGAGATTTTTTAGATTTTTTAGATTTTTTGGATTTTCTAGTTACTTTTCCTCCATTTCTTGCTGGGGTTCTTCTTCTTGCTCTTCTTTTTGATTTTGACTGTGATTTACCAACACTAAAACCAGTGCGAGAAACTTTTTTTAATGGTGGTTCGCCAATATCCTGTTTTTTTCGAATAGTAGATTGAAGGTTACTTATAGCCCTTTTTAGTTCATTATCAATACAATAATATGAAAAATCAGTAATTGTACCCCAATTATTTACACCATTGAAGATTTGAAACGCCGTTTTCACAGAGTAAAAATAATCAAAAATGTAAAATCAATAATAGGAATTTCACCTACGATGGTCTAACTTTTTCCACTTCTTTATTGCAATAAAATTACTGATGTTAGTGCTTTGGGCAATGTACATACACTAAATTTGCGGGGTTGCGGAATTACTGACGTCAGTATGCTTGGAAGGGTTCATAAGCTTACCCTACCCAGAGGTAAAATTGAAATGAATTTATGTGTATAAAATTAGATAGATACAAATAAAAAAAAACAAAAACGAAACAAACAATGTCAATCATAGGACTTCCTGATGAGATTTTATTTATTATAAACGATTTTTGTCCATTTGATAACCTCTTACAAACTTGTAGTATTCTCCATCAAGTAAGAAGAAGAATTGGTACTTACAAATTGAATCGAACCTATTCATTGAAATATTATATCGAGGCAGCATTTCGCGATTTAGTATTCCAAACAATAACTGATAGCAGGAAGCAATTGCATCTCAGTTTAAAAGAATGCAGTGATGAAATAACTGATGTAAGTGCGTTGGGTAATGTACATACACTTGATTTAAGATGTTGCTATGAAATTACTGATGTAAGTGCTTTGGGCAATGTACATACACTTACTTTATGGGGTTGTACTGGAATTACTGATGTAAGTCATTTGGGCAATGTACATACACTTGAATTATATTATTGCGATAAAATTACTGATGTAAGTGCTTTGGGCAAGGTTCATACACTTACTTTATGGGGTTGCGATGGAATCACTGATGTAAGTCATTTGGGCAATGTGTATACACTTTATTTAAGTTGTTGCAATGAAATCACTCGTGTAAGTGCTTTGGGAAATGTGCATACACTTAATTTAAGTTTTTGCGATAAAATTACTGATGTTAGTGCTTTGGGCAATGTACATACACTTTATTTGAGTTATTGCAATAAAATTACTGATGTTAGTGCTTTGGGCAATGTACATACACTAAATTTGCGGGGTTGCGGAATTACTGACGTCAGTATGCTTGGAAGGGTTCATAATCTTATTGTGTAACCCTACCCAGAGCATGAATGTTATGAAATACAATGATAGAAATGTGTAAATTTCATATTATGTGTATTTTTTTCACATCACATTCGTAAAAATTGATTTTATACATAATACACATAATGACACATACTCAATATTATGGTTAAGAATACTAATGGCGGATCTCGCGCTAAAGCAGTCGCACGCAAACATACCCGATTACATGACCATCGCATCATTCTTCCTTCAAATCCTTTAGAAATTATCGTTTGTGTTACCAAAATGTTTGGCAATGGCATGTGCCAGGTCGTCGATGACTTAAACAATACATACATTGCTCATATTCGTAATAAATTCAGAGGCAAACAAAAAAGGCATAATATGATTAGCGTCTCAACTATTGTAATGGTTGGGTTACGTGAATGGGAAAAGCCATATAAAAATTGTGATATTATGGAAATATATTCAGAGGATACCGTATCTCAAATAAAACAAAACCCATCTATTTCCATATCAAATGTATTATCAATGCGTCATACTGGAGCAAGTAAAGATAGTGAATTAGTTGAAGATGTCGAATTTATGAATGAAGAAATGAATGAAGATGAAGAACCTATTGATTGTGTTCAAAATAAAACTGTATTAAATTGCTACGATAGTGAATTAGGAGAGATCGATATAGACGATGTATAAAGTTAGAGTGAATCTCTTATACAAAATGTGTATACTGTTTTTTTCGTATTCAATCTAATAGCACGCATCTTATCTTATTGTAGGTAGTATATTCGTCCTGTATGTAATACATATTTACATACACATTGTCATATTTATTCTTTGTTTTATTGCTACGACTTTGTTGAAACAACGTTAATTCCGGGATAAATATCTGATATACATATTCTGTATTTACGGATTCTTTGTCGATTATAATCCCAGAAAAATCCTTATTTAAATCAACCTCACCTGTATGAATTTTTGTCAAAATTGCCATTTGATTTTGCAGTTTTTTTATTTTCTTAAATTGTGCGTTCATTTCAGTTATACTTTCTTCTCTATTGGTTACAAATAATTCTGCATTTTTTGTCAATTCTGTCACGTATAATTTTTGAGAATGATATTGATTCAATATGTCTACAATCCTACGTATTGGGCTTGTAACGTGGGTATATAGCTCTTCATTCATGGCTTCATGCCTCAGGGTATCTTCATTATATAATGTGTATTCACTATGTGTATGTAAATACGTTTGTATAAGCTCTTTATGTTGATCTACAACGTCAGACGGTATTTCACTGAACTGAGACGTTCTATATAAACCAGTTTTATGTTTATGAAGTGACGAAGCCATCAACTTATTTGCTTCCACCATCCAATATGAAACTAATTCGTGTGAATCTACTTGTGTTTGATTAAGTTCATTTGTTAACTTTTGTAATAATAAAAAATGTTTGTTCGTATGTAGTTTTTTATCGTTGTACGTGTAATTCTTATTTATTGTCACCAATGAATTGTATATTTTTGTTTCTTTTTGATTTATTTTATTATTTTCTATAAAGAACTCGGATACTTGTACTATTTTGTCCTGTTTTTCTAATAGACTACAAAAATTATCTCCTAATACGTTTGGTAGCATAGATTTTTTTTTATTTGGAAAATAAATAGTACTTGATTGGTTTGTTAATTCATCCCATAGATTAAGGTGATCTAACCATAACAATACATTGGCTATGTATATACGAACAATAAACTTATTTTCGTCTATTTGTTCAACAGATAAAGCATCGTCCAGATCTGTGCTTCCTTCTGGGTCTATCGAGAATACATAATTACCTTCATTTGCAGGTATATGGTATTTTTCTGTAATCTGTGTAATAGTTTCATTATAATCACATTTTCCTATTTTTTTTTGACATTGTTTATTACTATAAACAAGGTTATTACAGTGTAATAAATATGTAGTTATGTTCTCTAATTGATTTACATCTCCCAATGTCTCGTCTAATACTCCATATGGATGTTTCATTTCCCAATTAATATATGAGAAAATTACATATTTGTTTTGATAATATTTTGAGAACCCAATTTTCAAGTCATATGGAACCAAAAATACGGGTAATTTCTTATCGTATGGAATACACTTATACAGTAATCTATTCTTATGTCTACCAAACGTTTTGTTATCATGTAGTAATAGAATACCAGGTATTTTATTTAATTTAATATTACGCTTTATAAGGACACCATTATGAGTTACTACATCATCATGAAATAATTTATTTTGTCCTGGGTCAATAGTAATTTCACCAGGTTGAATGTTATTTGCGTGATCAATACATTCTTCTGTTTTCCAATCCCACGCCGAATAATCTCTTTTAATTATCTCAAGTGTGTAGGTCATACTTACATATAGAATAGAAAAGTAACCTTTATGTCCTTCAATACAAACCATATAGACGTAACCATATAGTATTTTGTAATGTCAAATCGCTCGAAGAAATATAGTACACTAAATAAGGTTGTAAACATTGATTGTGCAAAATATCTGATTATCGTAGAATCTCCATCTAAATGTAAAAAAATTACAGAGTATTTGGGTTTGGATTATGCGTGTATTTCATCGATCGGACATATACGTCGAATTAATGGTCTCAAATCAATAGATACAAAAGGTAAATATAATATCAATTTCGATTTAATAAGTGAAAAAAAACGTCATATAAGTGAAATGAAAACAATCATAAACAAGTTCGAGACCCACAATATAATTTTGGGTAGTGACAATGATAGAGAGGGAGAAGCAATCGCATGGCATGTATGTGAAGTCTTCAATCTTCCTGTCGATACCACTAAGCGTATTATTTTTAATGAAATAACAAAATCTGCACTATCGAACGCAATAACTAACCCTACTACTATTAATATGAAACTGGTAAATTCTCAACATGCTCGACAGGTTATCGATCTAATTGTAGGATTCAAAATATCACCTTTCTTATGGAAGTATCTATACCACGATAAGGAGAATTCCTTATCGGCAGGAAGGTGTCAGACACCCGCATTACGACTTATCTACGAGAATGATATTTTATTATCAAATAATTCTAATTATAAAAAAGAACACAAGATATCTGGTACATTTTTCGAAGATGAATTATTATTCACGGTTTCAAAATCACTCACTACTGACGAAGAATCCATTCAATTTCTAACAGAGATGAAGACATTCGAAAATAAGCTTTCTATTACAGATGAAACCAGCCATATCAGGCGCCCACCTCAACCATTCTCTACATCAAGACTATTACAAACTACAAATCAAGCCTTACATATGTCCCCACACGAAACAATGAGTATATGCCAAAAACTCTATCAGGATGGGTTTATTACATATATGCGTACAGAGAGTAATACATATTCAAGAACGTTTCTGGATAAAATGAAG
>Ga0228663_1001030_pt1 | contig 8278 bp, 8 predicted proteins | sample 77DmetaG_FD_183630 | JGI IMG/M metagenome (GOLD analysis project Ga0228663, IMG submission 183630) | Seawater microbial communities from Monterey Bay, California, United States - 77D | ecosystem: Environmental > Aquatic > Marine > Coastal | place: USA: California | collected 2016-10-07
AGCAGGTCAATTTGCAAGCCCAGACGTCCAAATTGGCCTGCTTTGTAAGGTTGTACATCACCCTCTACACGCAGGCTGTATAGGCTGTCGGTCCAGTGAATGTTCTCTATCACCTGGCCATCGATCCAATTTGACATGTTTGTTTTACCTTATACGTTTCTTTTCAGTCTATATCCTAACTAAGCTGGACTGATTTTTGAACAATTCCCATGGGGTAGACGTTTCATGTGCAATTAATTTGAATCAACGGTTGCCCTGTTGGTGACTATTTCTAATCAACGCTGGCCATCGCTAAGCGTCTCATTTAGGGGCTTGTCGTGGTCTGTTCTATCACCAGTGAGTCGGTGTAGTCGCTATTAAAATGCCGCGCTGTATGACAAAATGCGCAGGAATTTTGGTGCAAGCGTGTTGGCTATGCACTTTTCAGGAGATTTTATTGGGGCGTCGAGTTTCGACCGCAATAATTATAAGGCCCGCCCATTAGTAGGCAGGGCTAACTTTCACAACGAAATAAAGAGACAGCTATGGCCTCAACTTTTAAGGGATTACCTATCGCCCTCAACCTGCCGCAGTTCGAAAACCACGAGAAGCAAGAAGGAAAGTACACAACCTGTTATATGTGTGCTTGTCGTTGTGGTATCAAGGTAACCGTCGAAGATAATGAAGTGCGATTTATTCAAGGTAACAAGAACAATCCAGTCAATAAGGGTGTGCTCTGTGCTAAGGGTAACGCGGGTATCATGAAGCAAAAATCACCGGCTAAATTAAAACAGCCGATGATGCGTAAGAAAGGCAGCGAGCGTGGTGCAGGTGAGTTTGAGCCAGTATCATGGGATGTCGCGCTGGATTACTTATCTGAGCGTTTAGAAAAAATTCGTAAGACTGATCCTAAGAAGCTCGCATTCTTTACTGGTCGTGACCAGATGCAAGCGTTAAGTGGCCTCTGGGCGCAACAATACGGCACCATTAACTGGGCCGCCCACGGTGGTTTTTGTTCAGTCAATATGGCGGCAGCAGGCCTTTACTCGATTGGTCATGCATTCTGGGAGTTCGGTGATCCTGATTGGGATAACACTAAATACTTCATGCTTTGGGGTGTGGCTGAAGATCACGCATCCAACCCAATTAAAATAGGTTTAGAAAAGCTTAAGCGTCGTGGCGCTAAGTTTGTTTCGGTTAACCCAGTGCGCACGGGTTATCAGGCGATTGCTGATGAATGGGTGCCTATTAAGCCGGGTACAGATGCAATCCTTGCGCTCTCCATGATTCACGTTTTGATGAAGAACGATTTATTCGATTGGGAATATCTGGTTCGTTACACTAATTCACCTTATTTGGTTTACAACACGCCAGGTGAAAGCACCGACGGCCTGATTTGTCGCGATGCTGAAGGTAATCCACAGTCTTGGGATCTTGAGAAAGAAGCCCTGGTGGATGGCAGTCTGCCTGAGATCAAGCCGGCTCTGTTTGGTGAATATACTTCAGCTGACGGTAAAGCGCTGAAGACTGTCTTTACGCTGCTAGCAGAACGTTACTTGGATGATCGATACTCGCCGGCAGAAGCCAGCAAAGTGTGTGGTGTTGCAGCTGCGGAGATCGAACGCATGGCCTTGGAAATGGCTCATGTTGCGTTTGAAGAGACGATTGAGATTAATTGTGAATGGACTGACTGGGCGGGTCGTAAGCACGACAAGTTTATTGGTCGTCCAGTATCTATGCATGCGATGCGGGGTATTTCAGCGCATTCCAATGGCTTCCAGGCGTGTCGTGCGATTCACTTATTACAGATTATGTTGGGCTCAGTGGATGTGCCTGGTGGTCACTTGGCCAAGCCTCCATTCCCGAAACATATTGTGCCACCAATCAAGCCGGCCAAGCCGACTGCACCGGGTCAGCCGCTCAACTCGCCTCCTTTAGGCTTCCCAACCTGTCCTGAAGACTTGGTGATCGATGACGATGGTAAACCATTACGCATTGATAAGGCTTATTCATGGGATGCGCCGATTGCTAATCATGGTTTGATGCATATGGTGATTACCAATGCGGTCAAAGGTGATCCGTACCCGATTGATACTCTAATTATCTTTATGGCGAATATGAGTTGGAATTCAACCATGAACACTAGCTCAGTGCGCGATATGCTGGTTGAGAAAGATGAGAGTGGCGAATATAAATTACCGTTCTTAGTGGTCGCTGATGCCTTCCATTCTGAAATGACGGCGTTTGCTGATCTGGTGTTGCCAGATACTACTTACTTAGAGCGTTACGACACAATTTCGATTCTTGATCGTCCGATTTCTGAGCCTCACGCGGTCTGTGATGCGATTCGTGCGCCTGTGATCGAGCCTGATCGTGATGTGCGACCATGGCAGGAAGTATTGGTTGATTTAGCGACTCGGTTGAAGTTCCCAGCCTTTACGAAGGATGATGGCAGCGCGAAATATGAAGGCTATAACGACTTCATTATTAATTTTGAGAAGGCGCCTGGTCTTGGCTTCCTTGCGGGTTGGCGTGGTGAAGACGGCAGCAAATCATTGCGCGGTGAGCCTAATCCAAATCAATGGCAAGATTACATTGATAATGAGTGCTTCTTTGAGCATAAATTGCCGAAAGAGCATCATTACTACCGCTTCGCTAATAAAGGGTATTTAGAGTTTGCTAAAGACTCTGGCTTTATTGGTTCATCAAAGCCGATTGTAATGGAGCTGTACTCTGAGTCTTTGCAGAAGTTCCGTTTGGCGGGCCAGGGTTTATATGACGGCCCTCAACCAAAGAATGATTACGATAAGCAGCGTATGGTGACCTATTTTGATCCGTTACCGGATTACTATGAGCCACTGGAACAACAGGCGACTTCATCGACTGAATATCCGTTCTTTGCAATTACGCAGCGTCCGATGATGATGTATCACTCATGGGATTCACAAAATGCTTGGTTGCGCCAAATTTTGGCTCAGAACTACATGTATATGAATCGCCAGAAAGCGGAAGAGATGGGTATTGTTGATCTGTCTTGGATCTGGGTTGAGTCTGAAAACGGCAAAATTCGTGTGCAAGTGAAGCTGATGGAAGGGGTTGAGAGTAATACTATTTGGACTTGGAATGCGATTGGTAAGCAGCGAGGTACTTGGGGATTGGATCCTAAGGCGAACGAGTCTAATGATGGCTTCTTGCTGAATCATTTAATCAGTGAGCATTTACCGTCTAAGTCAGCAGATCGTGCGGTCACTAACTCTGATCCGATTACGGGTCAAGCAGCTTGGTATGACCTGCAAGTGAAGATCTACCCAGCGGCACCGGGCGAAACAGGCACATGGCCTACTTTCGATACCGTTAAGCCGATGCTAGGTGCAGAAAAGCCTGTGACTAAGCTTCAATATCAAACACATAAAGCAGTCGGATTGCATCGTTCGATGCGCGATATTCTGACTCGCGGCAAGACTAAAAGGGATGATTCATGAAATTAGGATTAGTTGTCGATCTAGACACTTGTGTCGGCTGTAATGCCTGTGCAGTTGCGTGTAAGCAGTGGAATACTTCGGGTACCACTGGGCCGTTAACTGATTTAGAACCTTACGGTAAAGACCCAACAGGTGTTTGGTTTAACCGTATTCGTAATTATGAACTAGGTGATTATCCAGAGAACAAGACAGTGCATTTTCCAATGTCTTGTATGCATTGTGAAGATGCGGCTTGTGTCACAGTGTGTCCTACAGGCGCTTCTTATAAGCGTGAGGAAGACGGTATTGTTTTAGTCGACCAAGATAAATGTATGGGTTGTAACCTCTGTGCATGGGCCTGTCCTTACGGCGCGCGCGAACTCGATCCTGAAGAAGGTGTGATGAAGAAGTGCACCCTCTGTGTTGATCGTATTTATGACGAAGCGTTACCAGAAGACGAGCGTCAACCAGCCTGTGTTATGACTTGTCCGGCACATGCGCGATTCTTTGGCGACTTTGATGATCCAAACTCAGAGGTTTCTAGACTCTCTCGTGAGCGTGGTGGTGAACACCTAATGCCAGAGCTTGGTTACAAGCCGGTAAATACTTATTTACCGCCGCGTAATAAGCAAAATATTCCGACTTACAAAAACGAAACTAATCCAATTGAAAAAGTGAAAGATTGGGTTAACCGTTTAGTTGCACGATAAAAGGAATTCAAATGCATCCAGCATTCTCAGTTATATTTTTTACGGTCACGTCAGGTGCCGGCTATGGCTTGATTGCAATCACTGCAATTTACAGCGCCTTTGATTTTTCTCAGCCTATGACAGGTGAGCAGACGTTGTTGTTATCGGTAGTTGCCTTAGTCTTAATAACCAGCGGCTTGATCTCTTCTACTTTTCACTTGGCAAACCCAAAGAATGCATGGCGCGCGTTTAGTCGTGTGCGTACTTCTTGGTTGGCGCGTGAGGGTTTGTTAGCGATCTTGTTCTACCCGATTGTTATGCTTTATGTCTACTTGGTGTGGCGTGGTGTTGATGCCAGTACTTCGACAGCGATGACAGCGCTGGCGTTGGTGACCGGTGTGTGGGCGATTGTGACGGTGTTCTCAACCGGTATGATTTACGCTTCATTGAAGACCATACGGCAGTGGAACAACGCGCTGACCCCAGTGAATTACATCAGTCTAGGCTTAATGCTAGGTGGCTTGTTATTCTCATGGTTATTGTCTTTGTCTGGTGCTGTGTCTGCTAACCTGACTATGGTTGCAAGCTACATGGTGGTGATTGCGGCGACCATTAAGATCATTTATTTCTTTTGGATCGGAACACCAGCAGGCCCAACTATTAATACGGCAACTTCATTTACGGCACGGACAGTGCGCTTATTGGATGTGGGTCATACCGCAGGCACTTTTTTAACCGATGAGTTTGGTTATCAAGTGGCGCGTGATCGCCTGGTAGCACTGCGTTGGGCTGCGATAATTTTAGGCTTCGTATTACCATCATTGATTGTTTGGTTCGGTTTGGGTGAGGCTGACAATACCTTAATGCTAGGTGCAGCAGTGGTTAGTGCCTTTGCTGGTGTTGCAGTTGAGCGATGGTTATTCTTTGCCGAGGCGCGCCATGTGGTGAATCTATATCACGGTACGCAACAGTGCTAACAAGGGGTTAGTTAATTCTTGTTAAAAGCTAAAAGGCGAGTCATAGACTCGCCTTTTTTGTGTCCGTCATCTTCAATATCTGCGTCTTGAGCTTGCGTCGAATATACGCGTTAGTCCAGGCTGAGCCAAATCTCATCGTCTTCGATTATAACTGCATAGGTTTGTAGGGCTTCGTCTGCAGGGTCTTCGGAGGGCTCGCCATTAACGACACTAAACCAGCTGCCATGTAAGGTGCACTTGACCTTGTCACCCCGTAGGCAACCCAAGGCCAACGAAGAGTCTTCGTGGGTGCAGGTGTCATCTACAGCATAGATGGTGCCTTCGACATTGGCTAATAAGATCGGGGCTCGGCCGGGGAAGCAGATTTTCTTGGTTGTTCCCGGTGTGACTTCAGCCAATTTGGCTGCAAAGGTATTTTTAATTTCCATAACGCTACTTTAAAAAATACTGCAAAACAGTTCAATAACTCTTAGGGAGGGCATATCGCTGATCTCAGTGTTATTGCCACTACAGGTTTCGCAACTGGAGAAAAGTCTTTATATCATTCGGTACTATTTCCAAGTAACAGGGGGGATGGTTAAATAGCGTGCTTAACTAACCAGGTTCTAGATTATGCCTTACTTTGTATTTCACCTTGTGCGCGATGGCCGCATGCGTTTAGACGAGATCAATCTCGTGGATCAGTTTGATGCTTATAAAGAGGCCAAGCAATTTGCCCGGGCGCAACGTGAGCTTGATGCTGGCAAAGAAATTAAAATTATGTTCGAAGAAAATGCGGCTATGGCTGAAAGCAAGCTTGCGGAACAGCGTGATGCGCCTATTCTGAGGGAATGGGAAAAATAACGTAGGTATGGACGAGAACCACTATCGCTCTACTTATGCTGAGATTAATCCGATTCAATGTGCCTTTGAAAAGGCTATTAATTCGCGTGTTTGTAACTGTTCCAAGTCATCCCGTTTTAACCTCGCTGATCGGGAAGGGGTGGCCTGTGAATCTGCCACTGGTCATGCCCTATGCCAGGAATTATTAGCACTGCTGCGTGAAAAAGCACGCTTTGCTCTGCAGCAAACTCAAGTTGGTGGGCCATTGCCACATAATGCTGAAATTAAAATTCAGTGTGGTGGAGTCAAGGGCTTGATTGAGCTGGTGAATGGGCTCTATCCCGATCAGTCGAATGCCGCTGAGGATGATATTTATGGCGTGATCCAACAAGCTTTGGGCGATTTTGAGTATCTTGCCGCCCTGCCTTTTAGTGACATCATGCAGCAAGTTACAGCCTATCAAGGCCGTAAAAGACGCGGGACTAAATAGCTGGTCTTAGTGTTGCTGATCATTGCTGTTGTACTGCTGCGCAAACATGGCCCAAATGGCAAGAAAAAATGCGGCAACAATAGGGCCTAAAACAAAGCCTGAGATGCCGATCATTGTAATGCCACCCAAGGTGCTGAGTAAGATTAAGTAATCGGGCATTTGTGTGTCACGTCCTACCAGGATAGGCCTTAAAACGTTGTCGATCATGCCGATGATGAAGACCCCAACAAGAACTAAAATGATTGCTGCAGCCAGTTGCTCGTTGGCCAATAGATAAATGGCTGCTGGCAACCAAATCAAGGCGGCACCGATCGCAGGCAATATCGATAAGATCGTCATCACTGCGGCCCAAAATAGGGCCGACTCAATGCCTAATAATGCAAAGCTGATGCCTCCGATAGCACCTTGTATGCCACCGATAATTAGAGTGCCTTTGATTGTTGCACGCGATACCTCAGCAAATTTGTTAAGTAATAAGCGTTCGTTATGATCACCAAGGGGTAATACGTTAACCAGCGTTTCGATCAGTTTGTCGCCATCACGGATGCAGAAGAATAAGAGATACAACATTAAGAAAAATAAGATGGTGAAGTGCAGCGCATCCTGCCCAAAGCTGAGGAGATAGGCGCCAAAGGCTTGGCTTAATTGCATCGCACTGTTGCTGATTTTAGCTTCTAAATCGGTGAGGGAAAGACCGCTGTACTGAAGTAATTGCTCCAGTGCCGGCAGGTTGTTCTGTAGCCATTGGATGCCATGCGCTAGATTGATATCGCCTGAGGTAATCGCCTGATACAAGCCAACTCCTTCTCTAGCTACCGCAATGCTTAAAAATAAAGCCGGTGCAATGGCGCAAATTAAAATAATAAAAACACTGAGTATTGCTGTGCTGTTGTCACGCTCGTTTCCTAAGCGTTTGAGAAGGAGCTGGTGTAAGCCGCGAAATAGGATAGCGAGGGTGATGGCCCACAGCAATGGTTGGAAAAAAGGCGCAAGTAGGGCGGCGAAGGCAGCTGTTGTGACAGCTAGCAGGATGAAAAAGAAGGTATTTTGGACCACGTTATTCCCTGTTTTGGCTAAGAAGGTGCTGAAACAAGACCGATTCTTAGTTTAAGTTGTTATTTCTACACTAGTTTTTAGCAAAAATGGGCTTTGTACAAGGGTGTTTTAGGTATAGATTAAATAAGCACTTGCTTATATTAGAAAATTCTACTATTCTAACTTCATCAAATTTAAATCTTATTTAAAACTTAGTTAGGAGAACGCAAATGACACGTTTAACTTCATCTTACGACACAGGTATTTCTGTAATGTGCAAAGAAGCAGCTGTATTTGTTTCAAGCCTCGTTGCTCTATTCGCTATAGCAATTGCCTTGTTTTAAACCGCTTTTCATATCTACCTCCACGTAGACTTTACGCCGGCATTCTACGCCGGCGTTTTTTTTGCCTGAAATTTAGTGTCGGCTCCTGTTGGAATGTTTATACACTTGTCTAGCGGCGGTGCTGCTTGCGGTCGACTGCAATCAAAATACCGATGAGCTTAGTTCATGGACTGCTGACAGCATCTCGGGGTCATCGCTCAGGGCCTGTGAGATTGAGCTTTTACACGCTGTTACTGGGCTGATGCCGGTAGCGATCAGTTTGCCAGCATGAACCAGTAATCGGGTGCTGGCTCCTTCGTCTAAGCCACTGCCTTTCAAGTTACGGGTCATCTGAGCAAACTTGACCAGCTGCTTGGCTGTTGCGCCATCGACACCGGTTTCTTTTTCAATAATCTTTTGCTCAGTAGCCGTATCTGGATAATCGAACTCTAGGGCAACAAAACGTTGTCGCGTACTTTGCTTGAGATCCTTTAGGACGCTC
>Ga0228663_1001071_pt1 | contig 8034 bp, 9 predicted proteins | sample 77DmetaG_FD_183630 | JGI IMG/M metagenome (GOLD analysis project Ga0228663, IMG submission 183630) | Seawater microbial communities from Monterey Bay, California, United States - 77D | ecosystem: Environmental > Aquatic > Marine > Coastal | place: USA: California | collected 2016-10-07
TTAGATTTAGATTGCCCAAGTCCATCACTATATCCAGCAGGTACATTGTTGTTTAACACAAGACGTTCAGGTTATAATGTTAAACAGTATAAAGCAGATTACTTTAATGCTGATAGCTATCCAACAGATGAGTTGCCAACCAATAAAGATGCGTGGGTAACAGTGTCAGGCAATAAAGCAAATGGTGCGGCTTACATGGGTAGAAAAGCACAGCGTCAAGTTGTGGTAGAAGCTATGAAAGCAGGTATTGACACAAACACTCAAATACGTGAAGAACAAAGAGAGTTTAACTTATTAGCGTGTCCTGGTTATCCAGAACTAATGCAGAATATGGTAGCACTAAACAATGACAGAAACAATACAGGTTTTGTTGTTGGTGACACACCATTTAGATTAGAAGATAGCTCAGTAGCGATCCAAGAGTGGGCAAACGACGGTTACGGTGAAGGTACAGACGGCGAAGATGGATTAGTAACAAACGATCCATATGCGGCAGTATTTTATCCACCAGCTAGAGCAAATGACTTAACAGGTCAAGCAGTGGTTGTTCCATCATCACACGCGATGCTAAGAACTATTATCAAAAACGACGAGCAAGGTTATCCATGGTTAGCTCCAGCAGGCAACAGACGTGGTTTACTTGATAATGTTACAGCACTTGGTTATGTTAAACCTAATGGTGAGTTTGAGCAAGTAGCAAACAGAGAATCAGTTCGTGATACACTGTATGAAAACAACATTAACCCACTAACATTTGTTCCAGGTAGCGGTTTAACTAACTACGGTAACAAAACTGTTGTAGGTGCTACATCAGCTCTTGACAGAGTTAACGTAGCAAGATTAGTTGCTTACTTACGCCTTAAACTAGAAGCGATTGGTAAAGCATTTATCTTCGAACCAAACGATACTATTACTCGTAACGAAGTTAAAAACGCAACTGAACAATTAATGAACGATATTACTGCTAAACGCGGTATTTACGATTACCTAGTAGTGTGTGATGAATCAAACAACACACCAGCAAGGATTGATAGAAACGAACTTTATATTGATGTTGCTATTGAACCTACTAAAGCTATTGAGTTCATTTACATTCCAGTAAGAATTAAAAACACTGGGGAAATTGAATCAGGTAACTTATAAGTATAAATAATAATATACGCAGATAATGGTTCTTCGGAGCCATTTTTTGTGACTACGGTGTGATAAATAGTTGTATAACAAGAAGGAGATATACAAAATGTCAGTTTCATCATTAACAAAAATGACTGTACCTTTAGCGAGTGACCAGAGTGCGAATACACAAGGCTTATTAATGCCTAAACTGAAGTACCGCTTTAGAACAACATTTGAGAATTTAGGTGTAAGTACACCAAGAACAGAATTAACAAAACAAGTAATAGACTTCACAAGACCATCAGTTACATTTGATGATATCACTGTTGAGCTTTATAACTCAAAAGTAAGAATGGCTGGTAAACATACTTGGGAAGATGTAACAGTAAACTTCCGTGACGACGCAGGCGGTAATGTATCGAAGCTAATGGGCGAACAGTTACAGAAACAATTCGACTTTATGGAACAATCATCAGCTTCAGCTGGTATTGATTATAAATTCCTAACACGTTGTGAAATACTTGACGGTGGTAACGGTGCTAACGAACCAGTTGTTTTAGAAACTTGGGAACTATATGGTTGTTACTTAACAAATGTTAACTATAACGACTTAAACTACACAGAATCACAGCCAGTGTCTGTAACAGCATCAATTAGATTTGATAATGCTATCCAAACACCATTAGGTAGCGGTGTAGGTACAGATGTAGGTAGAGCACTAGGCACAGTAGTAACAGGTTAATAGACCATGTCAGGCTTCTTTGATGATGTATTAAAGGGGTTCTTGGGTGGTGATTATCTAAAAGACTATAGGCACGCCAGTAAGACATTTAGATCGGCTGGCTATGCCCTAGCACCTAGATTAAAATACCTTTTCCACGTGTATTTTAATGTTAATACCACTGAGATTCCCGGACTATCTAAACTCTTCGGAGCAAGGGACAGTTCACGGATCAGTGTATTAACTAAAACAGTTGAACTACCTAACTATACGTTTGATGTTGATACTATGAATCAATACAACAGAAAGCGTAACATACAAACTAAGATCAACTACGAACCAGTAAACATTGATTTCCACGATGACTCAAGTGACATCGTAAGATCATTATGGTTTGCTTACTATAACTACTTTTATAAAGACCCTGCTCAAGGGTATAGTGGTAATCAATCAACACAATCTACAAATCCATTATCGGGTTCAGGTATTAGCGATTTAATCAGTGGCATACTTCCGATTGATTTCACTAACATATTTGGTGGTGTTCAAAATCCAGTAGACAGAGGCAATCAAGCAGATCAGAATGCTAGAGATATATATGCCGCAGACAGGATAGGTGACGATTGGGGATATATTGGTGAAGGTGTTTCAGGAGCAATGAATAAACCTCAGTTCTTTAGAGACATTACAATATATGGATTCAATCAACACAGCTTTGTTTCATACACATTAGTTAATCCAATCATCACAGACTTTAGACACGACACTTACGACTATGCCGCAGGTGGAGAATCAATGTCAAACGCAATGACTATCAAGTTTGAATCAGTGAAATACGGTAGTGGTGCTATTGGCACAAGCCAAGTACCAGGATTCAACAACTCAGAACACTATGATCAAGTACCAAGCAACCTAAGTCGTCCAGGGACCACTAACTCCTTCTTTGGTCAGGGCGGACTATTGGATGCTGGGGTAGGCACCTTTGAAGATTTATCACAGGGTAATCTATTAGGAGCAGTCATCAAAGGTGGTACTGCTGTTTATAACTACAGTGAGAACATGGATGATCCAAGTGCTACATTTGAAGAAGAAATAAATGCTGAAGCATCAAAAGAAATTAGAAAAGTAACTGGTAATCCAGCAACAGGAGCCACGATTTTCCCAACACCTAAACCTTCTAAAGCTAAAACAAGAGCTCAGGTCATTGAGGAAAAAGCAGGATCACTAGCACCAGCGGTAGATGACACACCGCGACTACGAACAACAGAAAAAGATACAACCGTGGACTCATAAAGGTTAAATACAGATATGAGTACAGTTAATATTAAAAAATCAGACACTGAAGCATCTATACTAATCTTTGACAGCTTCTATAAAAGAGAAGTTAAAGTGGATGTCAACGAGTTCGATCTCGTTAGAGCATACTTTTTAGATTTGTATCAAAATCCAGATATAGCAGATGACTTTACAGCAGTGATATTCCAAATCGCTACAGGTTATCAAAAGTCTGCTTTAGACATACTCGAGGAAATGAAAGGCCAGGATGGTGTTTCTGTAAATGCCACTATTTGCTACTATCTTAATGGTTTAAGATCAAAAGCAACAATGTTAGGCGTTACAAATGTACAACAACCTAATATCTATGCCGCACGAAACATACTGGTGTAGCAGATGGCTAGATTCCACAAAGGTAAGTTCCAAGTAAAAAATCCAGACAAGTTTGTAGGAAGTAGAGCACCTACCTTTCGTTCTAGTTGGGAAAGTGCGTTTATGCAGTTCTGCGATACACATCCTAGTGTAGTCAAATGGGCAAGTGAAAGCGTTAAGATCCCTTATAAAAATCCAATAACAGGCAAAAACTCAAACTATATACCTGACTTTTTAGTACAGTACCAAGACAAAAATGGCAAAGTAGTCACAGAGCTAGTAGAAATAAAACCTAAGAATCAAAGTATCATTGAAAGTAAAAATCAAAACCGTAGACTAGCTGAAACAGTAGCAGTTAATCACGCTAAATGGGAACAGGCTATGCGTTGGTGTAAACAAAACGGACTACGATTTAGAGTAGTCACAGAAGAAGATATATTTAGAAGTGGAGCAAGATAATGACAAAACGATTAGAAGAGGTGTTTAACCTGGATCCTAAAGACAAAGAAGAAGTTGATGTCACAGAACCGTTGCCACAAGAAAAAACAGATAAGCCGCAACTACCACAGGAAACATTGTCAAACATAGAGAAGATTGAAGATGCTCTTCCAAGCGTAAAAGGGCTTGAAGCTGGAGACAGTGAGATGGATGACCTGGCAGAACTTGCCAAAGGATCGTACAAAGACTTAATGGACTTGGGGATGAATGTAGATTCACGCTTTTCATCAGAGATATTTGGTGTAGCTAGTGGACTGTTAGGACACGCCATAACGGCAAAAACAGCAAAGATAAACAAAAAACTGCGTATGGTCGATTTACAGCTTAAAAAAGCACAGCTAGATCAAAAAGAAAGACAACTACAAGACAAAAGAAAAGAAGCAGATGATGTTGAGGAAGGAGCAGGTATGATACTTGACCGCAACGATTTATTAAAAGAATTATTAAAGAAAGAAACACCAAAAGATGAGTAGTAGCATAAATACTACCATAGGGGACTAAAAATTATGACAAAAACATTTACACAATATTTAATAGAGTCTGAACAGACTTACAAATACAGAATTAAAATAGCAGGCTTTGATGATAAAGATAGAATCAAAGAGATTGAAGAACAGCTAGGTCGTTATGATATTATTAAAATGACTGAACCTAAGATAACTCCAGTGATGCAAGATCCGTTGGACTTTCCAGGTATTAAAAACATGGAAGTTTGTACATTCGAAGTTGAATTGGCATACCCAGCAGGACAACAAGAGTTATTTCAAATGCTTGAAATGATATCTCGTAAGCCTAAGAGAAACATTAAAATCGTAACTACACATTTTGCTGAAGGATGGGATGAAAACGAAGGAACTATTCCAAACGAAGACCCAGCAATGTTAGAAAACGATTACCCAGAAGAAACTAAAGCACAAAAAGAAGCAAAATCCAGATATCATAATCCAGCGGATCATATTGAAAATCCAGGAGATGCCACTTTTGAAGTAGCCGGAGGCGACACCCCTGACGCTGAAACTACTAACGATCTACCTCAAGGGAAACTAAGTCCATTGGGTAGTACTAAAAACGACAAGCCTGAGCCTAAAAGCTCAGCTAGATAATAGGACTAAACATTATGGACATGCAAAACGTATTAGATAAACTAAAACAAATAGAAAACCCAACTGCTGATCAAGAAGCGGCAATTAAATCAACTGAATCAATGACTAAAGGAGGTTACACTCCAGTAGCAGAGACAACAAACACTTCAGCAACATACACAGAATATGCTCCGGAATCAACACCGGGCGATATTGCTAAACTAGCAGGTGTTCAAACACTAGCTGTTGTTGGCGAACCACTAACAGAAGGACAAAGCCCAGCACAAAAAGCGGCATTCCAGAAAATGTTAGACGCTAAGAAAGGCAAAGACAACAAAAAAGAAGACGAAGTTGAAGAAGATTGCGATGCTAGTTGCGATGACAAAGAAAAAGAAGAAGTCAAAGAAGCTGGTACTGTAGATGCTATAGTTAAAGGTAGCCCAAACTTGCCTAAAGGTACTAACAAAGGTTACAATGTTGAGGGTGTTGAAGAAGCTGTTGATGACGATAATGACTTTTCATCTGATGACTACGATGACTCTCGGAGCGATTATGAGTCTGATGTGCCTACTATTGATAATCCCCCAACAGGTGATGATGCTGAGGATAAAATGGACTTAGCAAATATGAACAGAATGCTTAAAGGTAGGGAAACACATAAGGCAAAACGTCCAGGTAAGCACAAAGCCGAAAGAGACAGACACGGTAACTTTATGAGGAAAAGAGACGTTCCTCAAGGCATGAAAACAGATTTGAGAACTATTGAATATAGAACGGCGCACTACCTCAATGATTTAAAAGATAAGCCCGATCATGAAGAACAAGTACAAAAGTTTGCTAAGAAGTTTGCTGAACGCAATCCAAACTTTCTGTTAAACAAATTCTTACAACACGCTGGCTCAAAAAGTGCAAAGGCAACTTATGTGCCTCAAGGACAAGAATATGTACCTGGAGTAGGATTGAGACCAATAGAAGAAGACGAGAATCTTGCTGAAGGACCAACAAGAAAAGACTTCCAAATGGTAGCTGACTTACTTAAAGATAATCCAAATATGGACGATCGTAAAGCTAAAGCACAGGACTACTGTGATAAGTTTAAAGCAATGAACCCACGCTTCAACAGTGAAAAATTTATGAAAGCTTGTGGTGTTCAAGAAGCATATGAGTTTTTTGATAAACCAATGGATAAACCAGTTGGAAAATCAATCGAAGAAGCATATGATCCAGAACACGTTGCTGACATTATTAAAAAACACGAAGACGAAGGACATAAAGTTGAGCTAGAACCATTCAAAGACGAAGAAGCTGGCTTTACTGTTACATTCAAAGACGGTAAACGCAGACACTACAAGTATACAGAAACAGGTTCTAAAGTTACATCACTTGAACCAGATGATACTTATGTAGATCCAAACGCACCTAAGCGTGGTCGTGGCCGTCCTACTAAAGAAGCTGTTGAAGAACCAGTAGATGAAATAACAAGAATGTTTGAAGCACACTTCGAAAAGCAACTGCCTAAAAAAACAAAGAAAGCAAAGAAAGTTAATGAAAGTGTTCAAGTAACACAGTCAATCAGCGATGAAGGTCAAGAGTCTATTAATGTTAATGCTCAAGGCAATCACGTTGATATGCTTAAACAAATGATGCAACTAGCTGGTCAATCTAAAGGCTATGAAGAGTATCAAGGTCAAGAAGTACCAGTTGAAGAAGAAAGAGATCCAGAACACGCTAATACACCAGAAGAGAAGTATGCTGATGTTCCAACACAGCTAAAACATCAATCAGGTGGCGTTAACGGTCCTAAGCATACATCATCTTTAAAAGCTGATTCAGAAGACTTACATAACAAAGCAGACTTACTTGGTATTCAAAACAAAGAAGATCTTGGACTAGAAGAAAGCTTACAAGACTTGTATAAAGAATACAAAGGTTAAAAGAAATGCTTATTCGTGAGGTAGTAGAAAAACCAACCACAATAAAAGAAGCATTTCAATATCATATTGATAAAAATATTCCTATCAGGGAGAACATATTTCGCCCTGGTAGTGATAACTATTTTGAATTGTTTAATCATGCCAGACAGCAATTCACTGAAGGTCATTTCAAACCAGACTGGCAAGATCAAGAACTACTAGAATCAGACATTGGACAAGTAGTCACTCTTAAGAACGGATACAAAGTACCATTGGATCAACCTTTTGCTGATGATGTTATTTCAGAAGCAGAGTACCAAGGTAAGAGCGTTGAACTTAATAAGCCTAAACGAGGCGGAAGTAAAAAGTTCTATGTTTATGTTAAAAATCCAAAGACAGGCAACGTTAAAAAAGTTTCATGGGGCGATACTGGATTATCAGTTAAAGCAAAAAACCCTGGTGCTGTTAAAAGCTTTGTTGCTAGGCACAAATGTAAAGAAAAGAACGACAAAACTAAAGCAGGTTATTGGGCTTGTCGTACACCGAGATACAAAAGCTTAGGAGTTTCAGGTGGCCAATGGTGGTAAAAACCCTTACTTCGAAACTCGTCTAAACGACAATACTATATACAGACGTTTCGAGAGCAAAGTAGATGAACACGAACTAGTGTGGCATCGAGATCGCAACGATCGACAAATTAGAGTTTTAGAAGGTACGGGCTGGCAGTTACAGTTTGATAATGAACTACCAGAAGAACTAGTCGAAGGACAAACATATTTCATACAAGCAGAAGAATACCATAGACTAGTAAAAGGCCAAGGTCAGTTAATTTTAGAGGTGGTAGAAGAAGAATGATTGATATATGTTCAAACTGCGGGTGTGGTTGTCATTGTGGACAATCTTGTACAGAATGTTATGATTGCCCAGACTGCGACTGTAAAGTAGCAGAACACAAAGTATCAGATGTAAGAGACTAATAAAATGTATGATTATAATGTAACAGTGAAAAGAGTGATAGACGGAGACACAGTTGATGTAGACATTGACTTAGGCTTTG
>Ga0228663_1001088_pt1 | contig 7971 bp, 8 predicted proteins | sample 77DmetaG_FD_183630 | JGI IMG/M metagenome (GOLD analysis project Ga0228663, IMG submission 183630) | Seawater microbial communities from Monterey Bay, California, United States - 77D | ecosystem: Environmental > Aquatic > Marine > Coastal | place: USA: California | collected 2016-10-07
CCCAGTTGTTGAAGAAGTTTTATACCCAGCATTAGAAGATTTTGAGCTTGATCTTATGATTGGGGAAGGTCCAGCTGCACGTTCTGTCAGAATTGATTTACAGCCATTCACATTAGTTGGCGCGACAACAAGATTAGGATTATTAACTACTCCGTTACGTGATCGTTTTGGAATTCCAACAAGGTTGGAGTTTTATACTGTTGATGAATTATGTTTAATCGTTGAACGTGGTGCTAGGTTGATGGGTATTGAGGCCTCACCTGATGGGGCACGAGAGATAGCAAGGCGCGCACGAGGAACTCCAAGAATTGCAGGTCGTTTGTTGCGTCGAGTGGTTGATTTTGCAACGGTTGAAGGTAATGGGTCTATCTCAAAGGAACTTGCTGATAATTCCTTAACTCGCTTAGGAGTGGATGATTTGGGACTTGATGGTGCAGATAGACGATATTTGCGTATGGTTGCTGAAAATTATGCTGGAGGTCCTGTTGGCATTGAAACTATTGCAGCAGCACTTTCTGAATCTAGAGATGCAATAGAGGAAGTTGTAGAACCGTTTCTTCTGCAGCAAGGTTTAATACAAAGAACCCCAAGAGGAAGAATGTTGGGTCAAAAAGCTTGGAGCCATCTTGGACTAAAAATTCCAAAATCAATAAATCAATCTGATTTATTTGTGGATAGAAAATAATGACAGATGCTTTGAGTCTTAAAGAAATTGAAACTTTATTTACTGGTTCTGATGGTGTTTTTCGTTTTGCTCGATGGAATAGACCAATAGTTCCTATTATCTTTGGGGTTGATGATGAAACTTTAGTTCATTTGAAAACATCCATAGTCACAACGATTGGTATTACCGGCAACAAAATTGAAGAGACTGACCCAGAGTTGGGTGCAAATCTTATGTGGTTTTTTTGCAAAGAATGGGAGGAAATTTTATCTGTTCCTGACCTTAAGAAATTAATTCCTAACTTAAATGATATTGTAAAAAAACTGCAAACTACATCCACTAAAAGTTATAGAATTTTCGCCTTTGATAATGAGGGTGGGATCAAGATGTGTGTACAATTAATAAAGGTTTCTGATGAAACGGCTGAGATGTCGATACAAGCTCTTGCAACAGGAGAAACTTTCCAATGCCTTGTTTTGTTTTCTAGCAAAGCATTTATTGATGAAAGCCCAATAGCACAAATATCTCAAAATAATTTGTGTGTTCCAAAACCAGAATATGCAGCATTAGTTAGGGCCGCTTATGATCCAGTCTTACCTGTATCATCGCAAGATAAAAGCCATGCATTGAGATTATTTGCGAGGTCAAATATTTTTATTGCTGGTATGAACAAATGATACACAATTTTGATTTCCGTATTTTTTATGAAGATACTGATTTAGCTGGCATAGTATATTACGCCAATTATTTAAAATTTATAGAACGAGGGCGCTCTACATTAATAAGAGAGTCTGGAATTGACCAAGCTTTACTTAGAGATTTGGGACATTTTTTTGTAGTTAAAAAAATTAATGCAGAATATCATGCTTCAGCAAAACTAGATGATGAGCTAAGAGTTGAAACGCAATTAATAAAGATATCTGGCGCTAAAGTAGAATTTAATCAATGTGTCTTTAATAAAAATTTATTACTATTTTCATCAATTGTAACAGTTGCTTTTATCACCGCACAAGGACACCCAAAAAGATTGCCAAATGATATAATTGATAAGTTAAAGCAATTTGCCGCTTAAGGCGCATCTTAATAACAAAAATATAGTTTTTATATGCAACCTCGTTATGTTAAGATTCATAATAAATGCGTTGTTAATAAATAACAGCCCCAAGTAGAATGAGCAGTATTATGGAAACTGAAGCACTAACCGCAGCGTCAGAAATTGATTTTTCTGTCCTAGCTTTATACCTACGCGCAACATTTACTGTGAAAATAGTAATGTTAATGTTGATATTTTCATCAATATGGTCGTGGTCGATTATAATCCAAAAATTTATAAATTATAGAAAAGCGCGCAAAAATGCATACCTTTTTGATAAAGCTTTTTGGTCAGGAGCTCCGTTAGATCAATTGTATGATCGAGTTGGATCTGAGCCATCAGGTGCAAGTGAAAAGATATTTGTAGCGGCAATGAGTGAATGGGAAAGATCTCATCGTGGTGAGGATTTAATAGGTGGTGCTCAACAAAGAATTGACAGATCAATGGATGTGGCGATTGCACGTGAAAGTGAAATTTTAAATAATGGCCTAACGTTCTTAGCAACAGTTGGCTCAACTGCTCCATTTATTGGCCTTTTTGGTACGGTATGGGGTATAAAAAATGCATTTGAAGAAATTGCAATTCAACAAAATACGAATTTAGCCGTTGTTGCTCCTGGTATTGCTGAAGCTTTGGTTGCAACTGCACTTGGATTATTAGCGGCTATTCCTGCGGTAATATTTTATAATAAGTTATCTGCCGATGCTGATAGATTAGTTGGTGGGTATGAAAGCTTTGCTGACGAGTTTTCGACAATTTTATCACGTCAGCTTGATTCATAGGAGCTAATTATGGGGGCATCAATATCTCCAAGAGATGGTGGAGGTGGCAAGCGCCGCAGAGGACATGCAAAAAACCGACCCATGGCTGAGATAAATGTAACACCTTTTGTTGATGTTATGTTGGTTCTTTTAATAATTTTTATGGTTGCGGCACCAATGTTGACAGTTGGTGTCCCAATTGAATTGCCAAAAACAGCCGCTCAGCCATTAGCAACAGAGCAAGAAGAGCCATTGACAATAGCTTTGTCATCAGAAGGTAAGATTGTATTGCAAAATATTGAAATTAAAAATGAAAATTTGATAGAAAAGCTAGTGGCTGTAGCTGAAGAAAGAACGAATAATAAAGTTTTTTTACGAGCGGATGCTTCAGTAAATTATGCTGCAGTTATGGAAGTTATGGGCGCTTTAAATGCTGCTGGATTTAATAATATTGGTTTAGTAACAGACGCAGGTGGGCCAAAATTAGATGGCTCTGATCCTTAGGTCTGTATAGTGGATCTAGGCGTCAAGATATCAGGAACTGCACATGCAATACTTATTGGTATTGCAATTTTTGGAGCGCCAATCTTTAGCGCAGATGAAGAAAATCCGATTCAAATTTCTGAAGTCAGTTTAATATCTTTACAAGAATTCGAATTGCTAACAAAAGAAAATACACCGATTTTTCAAACAGAACCTGAGCCTGAAGTGCAGGAACCAAAACCTGAGCCTGAAGTGCAGGAACCAAAACCTGAGCCTGAAGTGCAGGAACCAGAGCCAGAGCCTGAATTACAAGAACCAGAGCCAGAGCCTGAATTACAAGAACCAGAGCCAGAACCTGAATTACAAGAACCAGAGCCAGAGCCTGAATTACAAGAACCAGAGCCAGAGCCTGAATTACAAGAACCAGAACCAGAGCCTGAAGTGCAAGAAATTATTAGTGACTCTGAGACTGATCCGGTTGCACCAATTACTGATCAAGACAATCTTGGGGAGCTAACACCTGAATTTAATGAAAACGCAGCTCCAAAAGCAGCAGAAATAATATCGGATATCTCAAATGAAGCACCTGAAGAACCTGCTGATATGAATTCGATACAAGACACTTCATTTGAAAATGTAAGTGGAGCTGATGAGGATAAATCAGAAATCGAGGTAACCGAGAATACCCCAGCAGAAGAAACTACAACACAAATTGTAACTGAAGCGGAAGAGCAAGAAAGTGATTTGGTACCAAGTAGAACGTCAAAGCCTAAAAATAGACCAAAAAATTTAAAAATAGTGAAAGAGATTAAAACAAAGCCAAAATTGAAACCTAAAGAAGTCGTAGAGGCCAAAAAAGATGCAACAGCTGAGAGTATTTTGGAGAGCTTGAAAGAGAAAAATGAACCAGAGCCATTTTTGGATTTAACACCTGCACAAAAAGAAAGTGTTGGGAATATTATAAGAAATAAAATGAGACTTTGTTGGAATCCTCCTGTTGGGGTTGAAAATGGATTGACGAACGTTATGATCCTAGGACTAAAGTTTGATATTGATGGTAAATTGGTGGAAAGTCCTGTAAATTTAACACCAGATTCTGGGGTGGGGTCTTTACAGGCATTTGAAGCTGCTAGAAGGGCGGTAATAAGGTGCAGTCCCTACAATGAATTAGATCCAGAGATATATGAAGGTTGGAAAGAACTAAATTTAAAATTTAATCCAAAAAATATGGGACGTTAATGAGATATTTTATAAAATTAATTATAATTGGTTTGGTGTTTATGATGTCAAAAGTTTCAATTTTAATTGCTGAAACAAAACCTCTTATGATAGAAATTACGCAGGGTGTAATTAAGCCTATGCCGATTGCGTTATCCCAGTTTACAGCAATTGGCGATACAACGCCTCAGTATGTTGACCAAATTACATCTGTGATTATGGCTGACTTAGTTGGTTCTGGATTGTTTCGAGAAATTCCAAAATCTGCACATGTTTCAGCAAATACAAATTTTAACGCACCTGTTAAGTTTGCCGATTGGAGAGTTATAAATGCAGATGCCTTGATTACAGGATCTGTAAATATTCAAGGTGATAAATTAATACTTCAGTTCCGTTTGTTTGATGTATTCGCTCAAAAAGCTTTAGGTGAAGGTCTTCAGTTCCAAGCTTCAATTGGTAATTGGCGCAGAATGGCTCATAAAATTTCTGATGCTGTCTATTCGCGCTTAACTGGCGAAGCTGCTTATTTTGATAGTAGAGTAGTATACATATCTGAACAGGGTCCAAAAAACGCTCGGAAAAAAAGACTTACTATTATGGATTACGATGGTGCTAATAGTAGATTTCTAACTGATGATAATGATATTGTTTTAGCTCCAAGATTTTCTCCAAATAATGAAGAGATTGTTTACACAAGTTACGAAACCGGTGTGCCTAAGGTTTATTTAATGAACGTTGACACATTAAATAAACGCCTCTTAGATGATCAACCTGGGATGACATTTGCCCCAAGGTTTTCCCCTGATGGAAGAAATGTGGTAATGTCCTTAACGGATCGCGGCAATACAGATATATATTCAGTTGTTTTAGCCACTGGCCGTAAATCGCGATTAACCACCGGTCCATCAATAGATACTGCGCCGAGTTATTCACCTGATGGCAAAAAAATTGTATTTGAGTCAGATAGAGGTGGTAGACAGCAAATATATATCATGTCTTCGGTAGGTGGAGATGCCACTCGGATAAGTTTCGGGAAGGGTAGTTATGGTACGCCTGTTTGGTCTCCAAGAGGGGACATGATTGCGTTTACAAAAATTAATCAAGGAAGATTTCATATTGGTGTAATGCGTACTGATGGAAGTAATGAGCGCCTTTTAACAGCTTCTTTTTTAGATGAAGGGCCTACTTGGTCTCCTAATGGACGTGTAATAATGTTTTTTAGAGAGTCTGCAGGTACAAATGGTGTACCAGAGATTTTTTCAGTTGATGTAACCGGCAGAAATCTAAAACGCGTAAAGACAATTCAAAACGGTTCTGATCCTGCATGGTCAGGCTTGTTGAAATAAAAACTATTACCTACTATCATAAATCATGAATTAATAATTAAATTAACAAAAAGTTATACAAAGCACTTATTTAAGAGGAAGAGCAAAATGACCTCAATGAAAATTACATTAACAGCATTAGCCTTATTAGGTCTTACCGCATGTGATACAGACGGATCGATTGGTGGATCTGGCGGCAATAATGGCATCCTGCAATCATCACTTGACCCAGCTGGAGTTGAATATTTTAACCAAGAAATTGGGGACACAGTATTATTCTTGGTGGATCAATCATCATTAACAGCAGAAGCGACTGACCTTCTTAATAAACAAGCAGAGTGGTTGTTAAACAATCCTAATAAATCAATCACGATTGAGGGTCACGCAGATGAAACTGGAACTCGTGAATATAATTTAGCACTTGGTGCGCGTCGTGCTGCATCTGTTCAAAACTACTTAGTGAGTAGAGGATTAACGGATTCTCGTATTAATACAGTAACATTTGGTAAAGAACGACCTCTGGCTATTTGTTCAGATGAAGCTTGTTGGTCTAAAAACCGCCGTTCGGTAACACTGGTTGCTGGAGGTTTAGGCTATTAACATATGTTAAGTAACATCTTTAAAGCTATATTATTGACTTTTTTGGTACCATTGGCGACTAGTTCTTATGCTCAGGAATCTTTAGATGAGATGGAAGATGCGCCAAAAGAGTTTAGTAATTTTCAACAAGAGGTATTTGACAACCTTGGGTTGATCTTTGAAAAAAACTCTAATGAGTTATCTGCAATTCAAGAGAAATTATCTGAAAATCTTGATAATATTTTTGATGAAAGATCTCAGGAGCTTACAAGTATACAAGAGGAAGTGTTTCAAAACCTTGATAATATATTTGAAACAAACTCTAAAGAACTTTCAGTTGTACAATCTGAGTTAAATAATTTGTCGGAACAAATTTCTGAAATTCGCTTGGAGTTGTCTGAAAATAAAGCGTCTATTGTAAAAGATGCCATTGAAGCATCTGAGAATATCGTAGCATCTGGTATAAAGAAATCTGCTGGCAGTGTTTTATTTAGACTTGATGCAATTGAAGAAGAAATACGAAATTTGACTGGAATTATTGAAGAATTACAATTTTACACAAAAAATATTGCTCTTGATGCTACAAATCGAATTGGAGACATAGAGTTTCGTTTAACAGAATTAGAAGGTGGAGATTTATCTCTATTGGGTAATTCTCGTATAATTGGTGGGAATAAAGAAACATCAAATGCTAATGCTGAGTTAGCAATTACTGAGAAATCAAGTTATGATACTGCATTAGAGTTATTGAATGATGATAAATTTGAGTTAGCTATTATAGAATTTGATAAACTAATAAATGCTTTCCCAAACGGACCTTTAACAGTAGCAGCACATTATTCTAAAGGTGATGCATTTTTTGGAATGAATTCTTGGGTGAAGGCCATAGACAGTTATCTTGAAAGTTTCAAATTAGAACCAACTAGTAAATATGCTGAAAATGCTATTAAATCTAGTTACGATGCATCTTTAGAATTATTAGACCAAAATGAATACCAATTGGCCTTATTGAAATTTGATAGCTTAATAAATATTTCTTCAGATAAAAATTTATTGGGATCATTATATTATTCTAAAGGTGATGCATATACAGGCATAAAAAATTGGAAATTAGCTCTAAAAAATTATCTCAAAAGTTACGAATTGGACCCAAGTGGGAAATCTGCTGCAAAAGCTTTAAAAGCTAGCTATCAAACTGCATTAATGTCCTTAAATGAAAATAACTTTGAATTAGCAATTATACAATTTGACTCATTAATTGATGTTATTCCAAATGGTCCTTTATTGACTGCTGCTCATTATTCAAAAGGTGATGCATTCAGCGAGTTGGAAGATTGGAAATCAGCTGGCAAAAGTTATCTGGAAAGTTTCAGATTAGAGCCTGAAGGCAAGCATGCCGCAAAAGCATTAATGAATGTTGGCATGAGTTTGGGCAAAATGCAAAAAATAAATGAGGCATGTAATATCTTAAGTAAAGTAGAGATAAGATTTCCAAGAAATCAGATTGTAGAAGAAGCCCAATATGAAATGCAAATTTTAGGTTGCTCGTGAAAAATAATAGTTCACTAGATATTTTAAATCACTTCACTAAAAAAATGAATACTTTTGAAATGCAAATTTCTGGAGACAAGATAGGATTATCAGTTTCAGGAGGTGGAGACTCGACTGCTCTTTTATATTTAACGAAAGAATGGGCCGAGAGAAATAAAAAGACAATTTTTGTAGCAACCGTAGATCACGGCTTGCGAGTAGAGTCATTAAAAGAGTCTCAGACAGTAAAGAAAACGTGTGAAAGCTTAGGTATTAAATGTACAATTCTGAAATGGACAGGATGGGATAAATCTGGAA